>Ga0206836_10096_pt1 | contig 23914 bp, 16 predicted proteins | sample Alteio_BWOrgCont_28_FD_152871 | JGI IMG/M metagenome (GOLD analysis project Ga0206836, IMG submission 152871) | Enriched cells from forest soil in Barre Woods Harvard Forest LTER site, Petersham, Massachusetts, United States -... | ecosystem: Environmental > Terrestrial > Soil > Temperate forest >...
GAGATCACCGCGTCCGATGACGCCTCGCGCAGCCCTGGCGGACGCCAGCTCATTGGCAAGCTCGGCATCGGACTGTTTGCGGTCGCACAGTTTACCCGCCACTTCCTGATCGTCACCAAGCGGAAGGGCGACAAGTTCCGCACCATCGCCGATATCACTCTTGGGCCAGTCAACAATGAGCAGAGGCTTCTGAATTACGACCCCAGCAAGGAGGCGGATATCGAAACCGGCCATGCCTTGATCTACCGCGAGCGCGCCACCGGGCAGGACATCAACTCCCAAGGCACTGAAATTAAGCTGCTTGAATTGTTGCCGCGAACGCGGGCCGAGCTGGCCAGCCAGGATTTGTGGGCGAAACTCGACTATGAAACCGAGCAAGAGGGCGCGCCGATCAGCCCCGAGCCAGAGCTTCACATCGGTCGAATCTCGCCCAAAAAACCGGGCGAATTACTCAAGCCTCCGAGCCTTCCGTGGCAGGACGAAGACAAGCCCGGGGAAAAATTCCGCAAGCTGGTGGACCGCGTCCGCAGCTTGGCCGATTCGGACAGGGACTTGGTCGATCTCGAAAGTGTCTGCGACCGGTACCTGCAAACGCTCTGGAGTCTCGCATTGTCGGCGCCGCTGCCTTATCTAGAAATCCATCCCTTCGACCTTCATGGGGCAGATGACTTGGTTTACTTTCAGCTCGAAAACTCGACTCACGGACAGGCCGAGCGCTTAAAGCTCAAAGATTCCGAAACCCTGCGACGAAAGCTCGGTCTCAAAGCGCCTGACATTAAGCCGGGCGACAGCTTCAGCATCGAGGTAGATGGTGTCCGCCTGGCGCGGCCTATTCTCTTCCGCGATCAGCCTAAGACTTCCACTGCCGTCAAATCTCCGATCCTCTGCGTCGGACGATGCCGCGAGGTGTTCAAAAACAAGCCGATTGAAATGAGCGGAGGCCCTCTAGAATTTGAAGCGTATTTGCTTTGGACCCCGAAAGTCGTGCCTACCCAGCATCAAGGAGTCGTTACTCGCGTGGGCAACGCATCTGGCGCGGGCTTCGATCGGACTTTCATGGGCTATCAGATTTCCGAGCAAACGAGACTGCGGCAAATCACAGCGGAAATTTTTGTTCGCGAGGGCTTCGACGGCGCGATCAACCTAGACCGAGAATCCTACAACTTCGCGCATCCTCATTATCAGTATTTGGTCAAATGGCTTCACTCGGCTATCCGCCAGCTAACCAACCGGCATAAGGAGCTGGGCAAGCAGCTCCGCACCGACCGGCTTACAAAGGAAGGCAAGAAAACGCGCGCCGGGCTCGACCGGAAGGTCACGCAGCTTCTCGAAGCCCGCGGGATAGAAGACGTGCCCGAGGTTGTCTTCCTACCCCCGGAGGAAAGGAAACGGGCCGCAGGGTTGCGCCGGGAGGGCATCATTGTGCTAAACAAGACCGCGGTTGTGCCCCCGTCCTCTGCCCGGCGCCACACCGGTGCAGATGCCGAGCGAGCCGCCCTTATAGAAAAGAAGGCCGCGGCAGTCGCGCAGATTCTCGAAACTTGGGGAGTGCTCAAGGGCCTTTCATATGAAGAACAGGAGCGGCTGGTGCGCGAGATTGTCGAAGTCGCCTTGTTTGGAGGAGAAGAATGACCCCGCCCGACTCTGACCTCGGTGACGACATAGTCCAAAGCGAAGTTCCCCGCCATCTCCCTTCACCCGGAGCGCTACAAACAGTTTTTAGGGCCTGGCATCGCGTCCGAAAGCAATTCATTCGCGAGCGCCAGTGGAACCACGAGATACACCATCTCGCGAAGAGACTTCGGCGCGAACTGCAAACCCAGGAGACCGAATGGGGCGCCGCGTGGGCAGGCGAGGCAGTCGCGGCGGAGCCACCGCCAGAGGATATTCGCATCACGCGCCCGCTGCGCTGCCTGCTTCTGCCCGGGGATGAGTTGCTCGATGTGCGCTGCCTGTGGCACATACTCCAAGGCGAAGGCTGCTACCTGAAATTCTTAGGGTTTAATAGTTCGCTCGGCTCGGACGAACAACGGCGGAAAATGGCGGTGACAGAAAGCGCCATCACGCAGCTCGACAAGGTGTGCAAGGATTCCCACATCACCCGTGACACGTTTCAGGACATCGGGCGCAACAACACACAGGCCTATCGCCTGTTCCGACAATACGGTCCCTATGATGTCGTGAACCTTGATCTTTGCGATTCGCTGGTCCCGCGCGGGCAGCCTGGCGAAACCGAAGCCAATTTTTCCGCCCTGCACCAACTGCTCCTCTACCAGATTCAGCACCAGAAGACGCCGTGGATTTTCTTTGCCACTACCCAGGTGGACCGCAGCACGGCAAGCCAGCCGGAAATCAACCAGCTTGCCGGCCCAACCCGTCGCAATTGCGACCAGCACGCGACCTTTGCCCGCGCCCTCGAGACCATTATTCCCGCGGCCACTTTTTGCGGCGCGGAGCAGGCATTTGATATTTCCCATCTTGACGCCGGGCATTTGGTCCGGGTTTTCGGTGTAGTGCTCGGCAAGTGGCTCGTGAATGTCCTCGCGTCGGCCTCCCCGCGCTGCACGGTCAAATTGTTGACCAGCTACCGCTATGTCATCCGGCAAGATATGGCGGTCGAAATGCTATCCCTTGGATTTTTGGTCACTCCGCACTATGCCCCGCCGGTCGATCCGACGGGTCTGTCCAACTTGCAGCCCGCCGCCAAGCCGTTTCCTTCGGAGCTTGAAACAGCTTTGGGCTTCGTCGCGGTAGCTAATGCGATCCGTGACGTGGACACGCTTTTGGCGGCCGACCCCGCGGCCCGCGACGCATTGATGTACGCAAAGGCCGACTTGATGGCCGCGGCGGGCTATGATCGCGACGCCTATTTACGCTGGGTGGCGGAAGGCGAGCCGGAAGTGATCTAACGGCGATGGCAGACATATGGGGCAAGGCCAAGCGATCCGAGGTGATGTCGCTCATCCGGTCGCGCGGCAACAAGGAGACCGAGCTTCACCTTCTCGCCATTCTCCGGAGGCACAGGATTACCGGCTGGCGGCGCGGCCAGAAACTGCTCGGAAAACCTGACTTTCTGTTCCCCCGCGAGCGTGTCGCGATTTTTGTGGACGGCTGCTTTTGGCACGGGTGCCCGCGTTGCTACCGTCGACCATCATCAAATCGCGGCTATTGGGATGCAAAGTTTCAGCGTAATCGCACGCGTGATCGGGAAGTCACACGGGAGTTGAAGAAACTCGGCTGGACCGTTGTCCGCATCTGGCAGCACACGCTGCGAACTGAGGCCGCGACCGTTAGCCGCATAAAATCCAGCTTGAAACCCCGATCCGTCAAAAGCCTACTGTCAGTCTTGAATCGCACCTGCTCGGTTTCATCTTACAGGTCCACGTCCGCTCGTGCATAATACATAGTAAGTCCCCCAATTTTGGTCTGGCACGTCCAAGTCTGATCCAAACCGTTCGCCGCAAGTACTGCTTTTAAGAGATGTTGCGGGCAGGCTTTCCAAATGCTGCAAGCTTGCTCAAGGGAGCCCCCGTCAAAGGCCGCTGTCGGATCGAATCCTTGAAACAATTTGAATTTTATCAGCACGGAGTCGCTAAGGTGATAAAAGTCATCCCGCAGTGTCCCGCGACGAACCGCATCGGTCAGCAATAGCTCATATAAGCGAGCGAGAATCTCCAGCTTCTCGCCACCTTCAGCGTCCATCGGAAGAGAAAGCTTGGGCTGACCATTAAAGCCCCGATGAGCAGACGAGTGGCATGTCGCGCACAAAGTTATTCCGTTGCCGGTTTGCAGGTGGGCCTCTGGGAGAAAACCTTTCCTGCAAATGTGGTGCGCCGCCAATCTGCCAGTGTCGCCGCACGCAACACAACGATTGCCGTCGCGCAGGCGGATGAACTTGCTCCATAAACTAAGGCATGTTGCGACCTTCCGGCGCTTCCTGGCAGCCGCGGCCAGATTCTCGCATGCCTCTTGGATGGCTGTCGTTTCGGCTTTCATCTCGAATTTGAGTTCACAATAATTGCCTCCGGCGCACATGGCTGCTTGCGCGACGAATCAAAAGCCCGCGTCGATTGTTGTGGGCTCTCTGAGGTTTGGCCTCGATCGAAAGGGCTGCCGGAATCGTCGGGAGCTCATAGTTGACTCGCAAGAGTGTGATAAACAGCGCTCATGCGGCGGACCAGATTGAACGTGTCGACAAAAAGAGGGCCAGGATCGGTTGCTTGTGCGATGCCGGCAGCCAGGATTCCGGCTGGCTGCGTGCTGTCCCACAATGGGTGAACCACGATAACCTCGCGGTTGCCCAAAGCGAATCCTGGTAGCGGACCAAAGCTGCGCGGTTCGCAATGCTCGAATGCTCGGCAGAACGCATCGCGCAAGCGAGCGGCCTCATCCAGCCAGCTTGTTGCCGGGCCACTGCTCGATAATTCCGGCACGTTTGCGGGACTAAGCCCGCACTGGAAGCTGGAATCGGCGAGAATGCGGACGACCGCAAGGCCGAGGCGCCAATCGAGCAATCCGTGATACGGCATATTTCGATAGTGCCGGAGGCAGTCGGGACACGAGGTTTCACACCGGCGCATGTGCGGAGCGGACTGCATAGTCCGCGCAAAACCGTCGCTGTCTGGAGCCAGCGCTCCTTGCAACACTTGCGCCCAGTTGCGCTCCATCCACGCGATGAACCCCGCACCATTTGGCAAATGATCGTTGAGGACAATTTCGCCAGAAATCTGCCCGGATGCCAGAGTCCGGGGACGCACGTTACTCACAACTATTTCCTCGGCGTCTATGTCGAGAAGGTCGGCCGCGACTGAGCGGAGAATAAAAGCGGCCGAATAAAAAGCCGCTTTGACACGCGCGCCCGTAACGAGCGGGTCCAAACACAAGCCATGGGGCACCGCAGCGGCGCTGATGCGCAACACATCTGTCGTTTTCGGGGCGACGAGCGCAAAGTCATCGTCGGCCCCGGAACGCACGAAAGTCACGCCGGTTCCAGTCGCAGGATTCTGATAGCGGGCGTCGATCCACTGATTGTCGAATCGCCAGCCTCCGCCAGGCAATGATGCAGCGCCGAGAGCGCCCTGAAAGCGCCGGCCGCTGCGGTCGTTCATACGATAGACCCGTCCTCGCCGGTCGAATCTCAACACGGAATTGGAGCCAGCCGGCTGCGAAGTGGGGGCATCCGACTCCTCGGCCAGGATGCTTGATCCGCCGAACACCAATTCAGTATCCACTCGTGCATCCTCGCCGCGGTCAAACGGCGTGCGGAACGCGGCTGGCGCGACCACCTCAAAAACGCGGAAGGGCAACAGGGGATCGTTGAGTAACGCTCCGCATTGCAAACAGCGGTCAATAATCGGCTGGTCGGGAACAGTTTGGGTGTAATGACACCGCTGGCACCGCATCATCCAGCGCCGCCACGGAAGTGGATTCGTTGTTGCCGTCACGAGGCGATTGTTCACGAGCCTGATCGGCGGAGTAAATCCCACGGACATATAGACGCGTTTGTCCTTCGTCTTCTGCGACCCCGGGGCAAATTCTGACACCGCGAGGTCAAGATCGCGGTCAATCGTGAGCGGTTCACGGTCTTTAAAACCGTGGTAAAGCGAGCGGGTGCGGCTGGGCATACCGAACATCGGGAGAACCGCGCCTTCCGCTAGCCGGTGAGCAACGCCCGGACCGCCGAGTGAGTCATCGTTCACGCACTCCGCAATCCGAGCTGGTAAATTCTGCCGGATGTAATCCCGAAGGACCTGCACATCCAAATTGGCTTGGGGAGTCAAAGCCCCAAGGATATCCTCGACCTCGGCGGATGTTTGCAGCCAAGCGGCCACCGACTGTTCAATAGCGGGCCGACCGGTCCAATCCTGGGTAGTTCCAAACTCTCCGTGCGAATCCGGTGGGATAGGATCGTCCCACTTTGTTACGCCTGCCGCAATGAAAGCGCGACGCAGACATTCCTTTGCCGCCAGCCGCGATGCAATTTCAGGGCGGTTGAGCGAAAGAAACGGCACCGGCGGCTGGTCTCCGGTTATTCTCCCGGGCGCATTGTAGTAATGCTCGTCGTGACTTCGTCCGCGGCAGACGGTAAGCACGATTGCGAATGCCTGCCCGCGCCGGCCGGCGCGACCAACGCGTTGTTGATAGTTGAACCGCATAGGCGGCATGTTTGCGAGCATCACGGCTTGCAAACTGCCGATGTCCACTCCGACCTCCATTGTGGTCGTGACAGAAAGCAGGTCGATGGAATCTACCGACTGATAGAGAGGGTGATTGCGGCCATCTGCTACATTGATGACGATATCCCGGAAAAACCGCTGCCGCTCCGCTTGATTGTCGGTTTGGGCGCTTAGTTCTTCGCAATGCATGCGGATTGGCTCGCGGCGGGCGGCCGCTTCTGCGGCATAGTAATTGTCCTGGCGGAGCCGGTTGCAATCCGTCGTCGGGTCGCTGGGCAGCGGATCGTGGCAGGCGGTGCAAAATCCGCCGGCGCGGTGCAAATGCGGGCGATGACAGGAGTCGCATAACCACGCTGGCTCGTCCGCTGCAGAGACACGGATATCGAGCTTTTCCAGTCGCAGCACGGCATCAATATGACCGCCATACCGTGAGTCACTGACCGCCTTCCAAACCGATTGCGTCAGCGCGGCAGGATCGAGGCCCGCGGCATTCGCAGCAAGTTCGAGCCAACGGCGAATACCGACGCGCGCATGCTCTGGTCCGATCCACGGATCGATGGGAAAGGCATTTACGCTCCGGTCTACAAAGCGGTAGGCATCGCCCAGAATTCGGATAAGGCCGTTGCAGACGTCGACAAAAAGCTGGTCCGGACAGCCGCACTCTGCTGCAAGGGCCACCGCATCCCCGTCCGAAATCTGGATATGCGGGTAGCCAAGGCCGCATGATTCAAAGCTAAAATAGTTGCGAGCGAAGAGAACACTGGAAATTTCTGCCGCCACCTTGGGAAGGAGGTGGTTCATTCGGCGTTCAAGGACGGCAGCGGGTGCTGCGACTTGCCAGCACACGTCATCACGGCTGAAATCGAACAATTCTGTCCAGCGGCGGTAGTCCTGGGTCGCGTATTTGAACTCTTGATAAAGAACATCAACGCCGGCTGGATTGACGCCCAGCCGCTTCAAGCGGGCGACGAGCACGCCGGCTTGCAGTGGATCGGCAGCGTCGGTCAGAAGCATCGATGCCGGCACCCGCCGCGTGCGGGCTCGCTGCCGCAGCGCGTCAAGGCGGCTAGCAGCGGCGCGCCTGGCCACTTCGAGGATGTTTCGATGCACCGCCGGCAGCGTCGAGAGCACGGGCGCTGCCGCCATTTCGAAATCGCTGCGGAGCCGGTCGGCGGCACCAGCATTGCGGGCAGCGTAGCCGGCGGCTTCGGGTGAGACCGGTTGCCCTGAGGACTGAATGTCCTCCATCAGTGCGCACTCGCCAAATGCTTCATGCACCAGTTCATCGTAGATCGCTTCGCGAACCAAATCGTCATAATGGTTGCGCTCGATCCCGTTGGCTATGGTGGCCGCGTCCTCGCGGCTGTCGGAAAAAACGACGAGCTTCCGGTCGGAACGCGGCAATTCATAAAAAAGCTCCTTAGCGAGGATCTGCGAAACCTTGGAAAAGCCGGTGCGAAACCCGCGGATGGGAGATTTGCGCGAAGTGCGGCGCGCATAGTTGCTAGCACAACACGGGCAAACCGCCGGAAGGGCCGCAAGCTGCTCCTGTTGTTGCTCATTCGCGCCACCCGCCACAAAAAAGTGACCGGACACCGCGGTCGCCGGGCCTCTTCCAAGCACAACCCGCCCCGCGACGGGCTCCAGATGTGCCTCTATCCAGCGGCCGCGCCGCCAAGCCGGCGCTGTTCCGGTGCGTTCGTTGCCTAACAATTGCTGGGTCCACATGCCTGGAACGTCCGGATTGAGCGCAACGGCGCCGCGCGGCCAAAACACGCCGTACTCGCGGTAACTGCGCCGGTCGATAAAACGGGCGGCTTGGCGATCGGGTATGCCCTCGATGTCGTGGTCGGTGTTCAGAAGCTCCCATCCACCGTTGTTGGGAATCGTAAGCCTGGCGCCGCCAAACATCGTTGTGCCGCAAACCTCGCAATAGAGCAGCTCAAGCACGCGCCTCACTCCATGCGCGGCATCGCCGTAGAAAATCCGGCTTGTGCCGAATAGGCGGCCTGCCGTCCGTGTATCGCCCGGGGGCAGTTCCTGGCAGTGCCCAGGACTAACGCAGGCCCACAAACCTTCAATGTTGCGGAAGAACCAATGGAAGCGAAACGTCGGGAGCGACACATTCGCTGCTATACCCCGGAGTATGAAGACGCCTTGAAGCGCTTGGCGTTGCTGCAAGGCCGAAACGTCTGTGCCAAATAACCGCGCGGCAACCAATGAGAGCGGAGTAGCGCGAATGCCTTCCGCGGTTCCATCCGCGGAGCATGCTAGAACTACGTTTGAACTAATGGCGCTAAACAGCTCGGCTGCCCCGCCGTTGATTTGGAGAGCCGAAGACAACGACTGAAGCGCGGCGGGAATGTCGGCCTCTGACGTTGCGAGCGAAGCGAAGGGTGCGGCGGGTAACTGTCCGGGCCGTGGCTCCGACAGCGGACGCAAGGAGCCTGTGACAATTTGACTGGCGGTCCACGGGCAGCCGAAAAAACCGCTCAAAAACTCAACGCTCTCAGGTTTGCCCGGATCAAGCGAAGCGCTCGATGCCAGAATGCGTAATTGCCGATGACAGGGAGCTAATCCCAGTCGCAGCAGGAGCAGGCGCACCAGGTAGGCGATCTCGGTGCCGGCGGTGCCGCGGTAGAGGTGAAGTTCGTCTAGAACCAGGTGAAAGACATTTTCGCTGGATGTTTGGAGCCAAGACCGGGTTCGCTCGAAAATACCTTCATCATCAGTTCGCATCAGCATGATGCTTAGCATGCTGTTATTCGTAATGAGAATGTCGGGCGGAGCCTCCTGCATGTCCCATCGAGAACGCATTTCTGCTCCATCTAGGCGGGGAAAAAAATGACGCGCTTCGCGCGCTTTTTCCTTTTCTGCTTCCGATGCGCCGGACGCCTCTGTCAGTCGGATGTGCTCCTCGACGCGCCGAGCCGCCTCATCCGACTGTTGCAACTCAGCGACCAAGTCTTGGATTTTTCGCTCGTTTGGCCGGCCATCTTGGCGGTGCTCATGCCCAGGCACGGGCGTGTTTCCGTTGTATCGTCCGAGGTAAATCCGATTCCCATGGCAATGCTCGCCGAGCCAGCGGCGGGCATCCGAAGAATCCAGCGCCTTGCGTAACCGCGTCATCTGGTCTTCGACGAGAGCATTCATCGGATAGAGGATCAATGCCCGGACCGCCGCAGTTCTCGTTTCGCCGGCGCGCTGGCCTACGCGAGGGCTAAGCTGCTGCTCTGCTCGCGAGGCCCTCCAGCCAGCAGAAGACAGTTTCCACCAGTCATCCTGGCGCTCCGTATGCTCGTGCGGCGGGCTCCAGGCGACAGCTTCGCGAGCTAGAAGGGCGAAGATAGGCAGAAGAAATGCTTCAGTCTTGCCCGAGCCGGTACCCGCGGTAACAACGGCGTTTTGCCCTGACATGGCTTGGCGGAGCATATCGACCTGATGCGAATATAACGGGAATCCGCCAATTAAGCCGCAACCGGCGAGCCCTTTGAAAGCACGGATGTCCAAAGGAGTCATGCTGGGAAGCTCGGACGGCCCAAGTTCGGCAAGAGTTTGGCGCGTCGAAAAGCGCGGCAATGGCTCGATCCACGGATCACGGTAAAAAACTCCCGGCTCCTCTTCCGAAGTCGCCCGCAGCAGCGTTTCTCGCTCGATCTCGAGCGATGGATACTGCGTTTTGAACGCGGTCTTGACGTATTGAACGAAATTGTCGCGAACGCGCTCGAATGTGCCGATGGGGTCTTTCATGCAGAGGGCTGGACGGGGCCGGGGCTTGTCGGCGGAATATGGAGGGGAAGCGCTTCCTGGCCCAGCTTGTTTAGAACCAAATCAGCAATATTCCGCGGCAGGTGGCGATAAACGTGATAACGACCTGATGCCGTGACAGGCCAGCCCGCACCAGGTGTAGCAAGCAATTCAGGCGCTTCACCGCAGCACATTACGAGGGCGCGGCCCAATGGCCGGGGCAGCGGCTTTTCGAGCGGAACCGCAAGCGCGCTTAGCTCTCGGTCGTAAACCAGGTGCTCCCGCTCATCGCGGCTCAAGCAGGCGTGAATACCCCAGTCGCGATCCGTCCGCGCGGCCCGCCCGCCATCCCGAAGCTCCCAGAAAGGCGGATGCACACGAGGGTAGTATTGAATTAGCCGCAATCCGGCCGCGCCATTTCGAATGGGGTTGTAATGGCCGGTACCGGCGTTGAATTCTCGCCCTTGAAGCGCCGGCTCCGGTGCATGCCGCCAAGACAGCCCAGCAAGATAGGCCGCAACTGCGCCAGCCGCATGCGCGAGCGACCAAGCAGCCGGCGGGTCTCCAAAATGGATTTGAGCGGTGGCAGCCACCGCTGCCAGAACACGGGTGTCCTCAGCGTCCACACAGAAAACTGCGGGTGTTTCCGGTCGGCCGGCGGAGTGCGGTCGCGAGATCATTCTTGCGCCGTGCTCTGACGCTGCCGCCGCCAGTCTGTTCGACGCTTGGGGTGAGCGGCCGCCGGATAATACACCCACGGCGATCCCCGCCTTTGGCAGCCGCACGAGCACAGCGGGTGCCGCCATCAGCCGGACGCTTCCGTTTTCAGACGAGATTTCGACATGGCCTAGCTCATCGAGAGTACGGGCAGCGGCGCCTGGCGAAAGTCCGTTGAAATCGAGGCTCCCCGATACGGACCAGCACGCATCTTTCCATTCCTGCCACGACAAGGTTCCACGGGCCGTCACGACATGCAGAAGCTGTTCCAATGCCGTTAAATTAAAGGGCATGGGCGGCCTCCTGGTATGCGCGCAGGAGCGTCTGCAATCTAGGTACGCGCAGAGGCTTTGTTCTCTTACGAGTGCTCCACAAGAAGCTGCCCCATTTCTTGGTCGAATAGCCCGTTTGAGCGGGTTGCGGGGCTGCATCGTCAACCGAAGAACCGCAGAAGAAGAACACAACCTCCCGCCTGCGTATTGAGACCACCCAAACCGGAGCCCATTCAGGAAGCGGTGCTCCGCGGCGCAAATCGATAATTTGCCCAGGAATCCGGCCAATAATCATGGCAGGATGCTCGGCCACCGACATCGGATCAGGCACAAACTCAGGGATGGCGTCCCAATGCACATCCGCACCGCGTATCCGAAGGCCCGGGCCGCGCGCCGGCTGGCCGAATTCGGCCGACGGAGTGCAGTCCTCGCCGTCGCGCCAGGTCCAGCCGTCGGAAAGAATATAGATAACGTCATGGGCCTCGTGGTCAGAGAATTCGGCATCGATGACGTTGGACGGCCGCACGAGTTCGCTCGGGATGCTGTACCGTCCGTCTTGGATGCTCGTCAGTAGCGTGTTGTTGAACCGCAGGGCCAGCGGCGGAACGCTGTAGTCCACAACGATGTCGGGAAGGGCAAATGGAAAATATTTCGCTCCGGCCCCCGCGCGAATCCCTCCCTCAAAGCGAATTCTCGGCGCCGCCCGCGTTGGAAATACGGCGTAACGCCGCTCAAGAATACCGGCGCCGCGCGGTTCTGCTCCCCTGAAAAACCGCCAGTTCCTTCGCAACCCGGACCGAACGGTTATTTCGCGCCACTCTCGGCACTGCTCCGCGCCCCATTTTGCAAATACCGAAGCATCGGGTTCCGCCGCTGCAATGTAGAACTCCCCAGCGAGAGGAATCAATCGCGTCTCGATGAACCCTCCGAGGTGAACGGTGTTAAGCGCACTGGTGAAAATGCGGATCGGCGCCGCCGGGAAAATAAGCCGGGTGCCAGTCAAAGCGCACTTGAATTCGGCCCTGCTGTCCCACGACATCTGCTCCGCCGGAAGTTCTTGTCCGTTGCTCGCGTCACGCAGCGCGCCGGAGCAGGGGCCGGACCGCGCGGGGCACTCGAATTGCCTTCCGGGAATGGCAGGGCAGCCGAGCAACAGATCAGACGCCTCCACATTTTCGGGAAGGCTGGCGACAAAGCGCGCCTTCACGAAGCCCGCCGCGTCGACGCCGGCCAGCCAAAGGCGCAGGCCAGCGCGCGGCGCAGCAGGATGCGCTTGATTTGGAAGGGCGGGCACGATGCCGTCCCACTCGGACAACTCGGCCTGAAGGATTCCCAAAAGCTCCGCCCGATAGTCTGATTCATCGGCTGCGGCCAGCAACTGCTGGGTGCGCCGCCGCAACCTGGAGGCGGAATGGCCGGCCAATGCCGCGGCGAGAGCGCCGGAAGAAAGCGTCGCTCCGGGTTCAAGGTCTGCCGCTTCGAAGAGCTCTGGCAGCCGGCGGCGTTCCTCCTCGCTCAGAATGGATTGTGCAATGGGCAAACCGACGTTCACGCGCCGTCCGGCTGTTTGCGCTTTAAATACCCCCAGCGACCCCTCCCGGTCGGCGACACTCCACACCTCAAGGTCCAGCCATAGACGGCGCATGAACTCGAAGCCCTGGGGCATGCCGTAATCCGCGTCGCCAAGCAAGTGCCACAAACGCGGATAATAGGCGTGCGCTGGCCAGTTTCCCTCGTGGTCGGCAGCCAGCGAAAAAAAGCAAAGAGAAGCCAGGTAAGGAGGATAGCTCGTGCGGCGGTCACGCCACGCGCGCTTTACGGCAACTGCCTTTTCGCAAATGGTGCCCGGATATCCAGCCGGGCCGGTTTTGATCGCAGCAATGAAATCCGCGAGCCCGCCGTTATTTTCAGCAATCGCGTCTAATTTCTCCGGGGTGACGTATAGATAGACTCGGGTCCCGGCGTGCGCGGGACTAAAGAAACTTCCCCCGAGACGGTCATTCCAGATTTCGTAGGTCATGGAAACCTGCGTTTCATTCGAGCGAGGCGCTTCGGGACGATGGCGACGCGCGCGCAGTAATTCCGGCGGCCTCCGCGTCGGCCTCGCCGACGGATACAATATCATTTAGCACGCCGCCAAAATCATACATCGAACTTGTGAACTTTAGGCCGACAAACGTGCCGTGAAAATTTACAGCGAGCGCCCGCGACTCTGCCTTTTCAATTTGCAGCGCCGCCGAGCCGCTGCCGAGCGTGAACCGGCCAAAACACCGACCGAGTTCGGACAGCACATAAAGACCGAAGCCCGAGTTGCCATGCTGATTGCGTGATTCGTCCAGCTTCATCGTCCTCGAAACGCCGGGCCGTATGGCCGCGCGGAGAGCGTCTAAATCGTCCTGGCAGGCGACAGCCTCGCTAAGAGACGCCCGTATGCCCATACCCTCGTCGATAACCCCGACTTCGACCTGGCCGTTGCCCCATTTTTGCGCAGCAACGAAACATTCGGGCGCCCCGGAATGCTCGAAAACATTTCGAATTACCTCCTTCAAGCTGTAGAGCACGGCTTGGTAACTCGGGTCCTGCGGGCGGCAGCCAACCAAGACGTTGGCAAGCGCCTCGGCTCGGCCAACAATTGCGTTGTGTATTGACTTGCCATCGCCCGGCAGCGCGCCGACTACCTCCGCTCGTGAATAGCATCGGATCGGAATATAGGACCCGCTGCCGCGAGCTGCCCCCATCTTTGTCTTGTTGGGGAGACCGATGAAATCGAAGAACCCGATGAAGTTTAGAAATGAATGGGCCGGTCGGGCATCAATCCCCGCCACCATCGTCAGAAACCCTTGCTCGTGTCGGCGGCGAACAAAATGGCGGATTTCGCGGCCGGCGATGAGGGTGCCAACCGGATAGGCAAATTCGATCGCGGAAAAGTCCAGCGTTACCATTTTGGTCGACTCGGCCGCCGCAAGCGCGGCGGGAAAGTCGCGGCTTAGATCCTCGTCGAGGAACTTGGGTAGATGGATGCGATTCGAGGGCACTGGACTGGCGCGCGAAACCTGGATATGAAGGCGTTATGATGCTCGCAGAAAGCACCTGCTCGTCAAAAGTCTTCTCCAATGGCCTCCACGAACATCCCGAAGTTAACGCCGGCAAGGCGTCCCTGGACGCGGGAGGAGTTGATTGTCGCCATGAACCTTTACAGCCGGCTCACATTCGGCCAGCTCCACGCCCGAAATCCGCTGATCGTCCAAGTGGCGGAGCGCCTGGGCCGGACTTCGGGCTCCCTTGCGATGAAGCTATGCAACCTAGCCTCGTTCGATCCGGTGCTCGCAGCCCGGGGCATTGTCGGCCTCAAGGGCGCCAGCCGGCTTGACCGGCAAGTTTGGGACAGTTTCCAAGAAAATTGGACCGCCTTGGGCTCGGAAAGCGAGGTTCGGTTCCGCGAGCTGATGCACGAGCCGATGACGGCCGAGCACGAGCCGGAACAATGGCTCCTTCGGGATGGCCCGACCGAAGTCCAGCGAACGGTGCGTCAGCGCCTTGGCCAGGATTTTTTCCGCCGAACGGTGCTTGTGAGCTACGGCGCGCGCTGCTGCATAACGGGAAATCCGCTACCGGCTTTATTATCCGCGAGTCATATCGTTGGGTGGGCGGATGACGTTAAAGAGCGGCTGAATCCGCGCAATGGCCTTTGCCTTGCTAAAACTCACGACGCTGCATTCGACCGCCATCTCATCACTTTGGACGAGGAATTTCGCATTATCCTTTCGAAGTCGATTCGGGACCACTTCACGTCCGAGACGATTCGCGTGAACTTCCAGCCATTTGAAGGCAGGCCGATTGAGCTTCCCCATCGCTTCACCCCCGATCCCGCGTTGCTGAACCGTCACCGCGATATCTTTTCGCGCATGGGGTGAGCACCCTTACTGCTTACGTCAACGCGGCGATGTCGCTCGCGCCAATCTCGTAGGGCATCGCATTTGCGGCTACGCCGCCGGTCGACCAAGCCCGGTTTCCCGCATGATCGAGTAGACCGTGCGCTCGGCAAATATCTTGGCCAATTCAGGCTGAGAACGGCTCACTAATTCCGCATGATCCGGCGCTCCTTCGAGCAGTTTGAGAAAATGCTCCTTGGAGTTGTGCTTGTAGGAGTTGTAAATCCAGTCGTAGACCTCCACCGGGCTTTTGGCCTTTTGCTCCTCTCTGAGGACCCCAAAAAATGTCCGGGGCGAAGCGCGATAGGCGGCCAGCTCAACGTCCGACAGCGGAAATGAGCCCATGACCATCTTGCCGTCGTCCAGTCGCAACATGCAGAAGGCCTGCTTTGTGTTAGGGAGGACGTGCGCGTCAATGAGTTCCCCCACAGCCTCACCACCTTCGCTCGGAAGAACGTACCTCTGCCCAATAAGCAGACGATTTTCCTGCGTATTGAAGGCAAACGGGGCGACTTCCCCGTCGAAGGTCACCGGGACATGGCTGTGCTCACCCAAGGACTTCAGCAGAGCGAGAACGGCTTGATGCCGCTCGCGCGCCGCCAGGGCCGATTGCAAGTCGGGGGCGGTTCCCTCCATTTTGAAGTCGGCGATCTTGAATCCCTCGGCCATCGCCGAGGCTTCATGGGCGCAATCAACCGAACCGTGCGGGTTGTTGGTTGCGATGATGTAGGCCGAGGGCGCCGGTTGACCGTCAATGGTCAGCGTCGCCTCGCGACTACGGATGCTTTCCAAGACGCCCTGGAGAATTGCCAATTGCCCGGCCGGAGTGCCATCGCCCGCGGAATTGACTTCAATGAAAACGATGCGCGGATACGGGCCTCGCTTGCTGAGGGCTTTGTAAAGCTGATTACCCACATCGACCGATTGTTTGCCCGCACCGCGAATCTTGGCTTCGACGGAGAATTTCTCCCCGGTGGGTCGATAGGTCGCCGTCAATTCGCAATGGGAAGTCGTCGTGTCGGATTCGTCCTCGAATTCAACGTCAAATCCGGCCCGAAGCAACGCGCCGATGACGAAGGCTTCGTAATAAGCCCCGTAGAACTGGTCGCGTTGCCTCAAGCGTCGCACCATCGTCGCATGCACCTTCAAATTGTGCGCCAGCAGGTAAAGATTGTAGGCGAGGCCGATGTACGCGCTAACCAGCGCGGTGGCGGGAGTCGAGCTGACCTTTCCGGGGGCAGCTAGCCGTGCGTTCAGGTAAACCGTCACATCGTGATACCAGTTAAGAAGAGGATGGCGCTCCGCCGCCGGCTTCTTCAGTTCGGCATTGCCCCATTCGCCTCCAAGGACGTCCTTGATGTAATGCTGGAGGAAGTCGTGGAAGGTCTTCCAACGATTGTTGTAATAGAGCTTGGGTCCGACGGCGACGAATCGGTATCCGTGAAATTCGTGGGCGATAATCGGCCGACCCAATCCTTGCTGGGCAACGCGCTGATGTTCACGCGCCCGGTACTGCTCCATCGGTGCCAGCACCTTGTTCAGGCAGCAATGCTTGAACTTCCGTCCGCTTCCGCACGGGCAGGGATCGTTACGTCCGACTTTTCTGAACTGCGTCGCCATTTTTCTCGCCCCGATCTTGGCTTGCCGCCCGCAAAACTGCAAACTTCGCGGAGTCGCAGGGTCCGCCAAGCCGGTTTTTGCCGTGATGGGCTCCGTTCGGAGGGCGTCGGGCGGTTGGGGTGTCGCCGGAGCGACGCGCGCCGGTCCCTGCGGCGCGCTGCCACGGCCCGTCCGGCGTCTGGTCGCCGACGGCCCTAGCCAGGGTCGAGGCCGACCCCGGACCCCGTTTTCAGCGGGCAGCGCGGGCCAGGGGACGGGTGCGAGGACGGCCAGCTCGCATATCCCGGCGGATGCGGTGGCGCGAGCGGAACCGCCTGATGTCCTTGGTGCTGGCTGAATTGGCACAACATGAACTCTCCTATGAAAGTGTTAAAAAAATTAGTCCGTTTTATTAACGCGTATTAGGCAAGATCTCAACAGTCAGTGCCTCCGTTGAGCGCCTCGACATTCCCGGCCTTGACCGACCCAAATCTCACCTCGATCCGTTTCTTCTTATCCACGTAGTGTGAGGACGTGGTGCGGATGTCCCGATGGCCGAGATGCTGGCGTGCCGCCTCGATGCCGAAATTCGATGCGATGAGCGAGCCGCTTTCCTTCCGCAACGCGTGAATCGCCTTTTGCTGGCGAACGCCTTTGTTGCGCAGCCATTCGTGGAGATCGCGCCACGTGCAATCGCAGCGATAATAGTCGTAAGTCGCCGCCGGATGGGGCTCCCCTCCCTCCAGAACAAATTCGGACTCACCACCATCCTTAAAAGAACGAAGTGCATCGAGGGCCTCCGGCGCGAGGTCGATGACACGTTGGCTCTCCTCCGTTTTGGGCTCAAAATACGCTGTGCGGCGGATGTGGACTTGCCCACGCTTGAAGTCGATTTGCTCCCACATCAGCAAGTCGGCTTCTTTTCGTCGCAGGCCGGCCCACAGGCAGAGGAACAGCGCGCGGTACTGTTGAGGGTGCTTTTCCCGCAATTCGTGATCGGCGCATGCGAGCAGCCATTCCGGGTTCACCTCGGAGTGATAACGCTGCGGACCGGGGTCCTTCAGTTTCACGCCGGCAAACGGATTCGCTGGGACTTTGACCTTCAGGACGGCAAGAACGTCGGCGGTGAAGAGGGACCGGGCGCAGCGCATGCCTGAGGCAGCCGAGCGTTCCGCAGATTTTCGCTTCATAGGATCGGTGCCAACCTTCGCGACGTAGGCATTCCGCCAGCCGTTCACCGACTCCGTCGTGAGAACGTCGAGGCGTTTGCCATCGACTTTGGCCAGCCACGCTTTCCGCCCGCCGTTCACGTAATCGTATTTCGCGCGCTTGGCTTTGCCTCTCAACCCCGCCTCCAACTTTGCCACATCGGAAACGATCTTGCGGAGTTTCACGGCATACCGGCGAATGGTCACCGGCTTGAGGTGACTGCGGGCCTGCACGTCGGCCAGAAATTCCCCGACCGTGCAAACATCCGGCTTCTCGTTCATGGCCGGCTTGAACTTCGCCAGGGTGGGCTCCCATCCATTGGCCTCAAGATACGTGGCGATCTCTTTGGCCTTGCTGGCGGCGACAACGGCGTTCACGGAGCTGAGTGCGAACGCCTCGCGCCGGCCGAGGTGTTGCAGGCGTACCGACCATTCCGGGACCTCGCGGCATTTCCCTTCACGGGTGAAGGTTTTCCGGTAAAGACGCTCCTTCCAGTAATCGACGTGGAATCGAGAGAGCCCTGCTTGGCCACTTTGCTTGGCCACTTCTTGGCCACTTTTTCGATCCTTAACTTTTTCCATCTGTCCAATCATGTCATTAACTTAGGATATTGATTTCCCTATGAAATCAATCACGTAAGTAATGTCAGATAAGGACAGTTGCAGACATTCGAAAACAGCTTAACCAAAAAACTGTTAATCACTTGGTCACTGGTTCGATCCCAGCCCGGGCAGCCATTTCAGCCAAAGACTTAGAAAAGTCGGCGGCTTCGGGAAAAGGTGTCTTATGGGGTTTCTTATGTTTTTTTCGAGGGCGGATTTCAGTCCGTAACTTTTGTAAGTCATCGAAGAGGATCGCCTTTTAGCGGCGAATTTTTTTCCTGCGACGGTTTAAATTTCGGGTTCTACGGGCGGTTCTTCCACCCGGCAAACGAACGTTGCGCCTTGGGGTTCATCCACATAGAACGAATTTCGTCCCTCGCCGCATGAACAAGAAAGCACTCTCCGAAACGGATATCAGGTCTAAATTCATCACACCAGCGCTTTGCGGGAGCGGGGGCGCCGGGTGGGATTTGATGACGCGGATCAAGGAGGAGGCATATTTCACGAAGGGACGTGTCATTGTGCGCGGGAAAACCGTTCGCCGTGGAGAGGCCAAGAAGGCCGACTACCTCCTCTACTATAAGCCGAATTTCCCCCTGGCAGTCCTTGAAGCGAAGGACAACAACCACTCCGTCGCCGACGGGATGCAGCAGGCGCTCTTTCCCGAGTTCTTCGACCTCGTGGTCGTAGATGAGTGTCACCGCGGCAGCGCTGCCGACGATGCGCGCTGGCGTCAGGTGCTCGATTATTTTTCCTCCGCGACCCAGATCGGCATGACCGCGACTCCGAAAGAGACGAAGGAAATCTCCAACATCGAATACTTCGGCGAGCCCATCTACACCTAAGGGGACCCACTGAAAACTCGCCGGCCACGAGACAGCAGATAGTCGGTCACCGGATCATCCAACACGGCAGGGCAACCAACAGTCGGGGCTCTCGGGCACTTAAGCGGTTTCACTTTGCACCTTGGAGGGAGAGCAAGTAAATCAAGGCGGGATGAATTCATGGCTTTACCCCATCTCCAGGAAGTCCGGGTATTTTTTCTCTGACAAACAAGGGCGCCGCGCCCGGACAAGCTACGAGTCCTTCAGAGATTTTGTCGTTACTGGGCGAATCCAAGATAAGGGCTGGTGGGTTCATGCCAACTTCGACAAGGTGGCGCAGGGAGACGAGGTGTTTATCTACACCGGCGATCAAGACCGGGGCATCATTGCTTATGCGAAGGTGAACGGGAAAACGGCTCGGAACCGCCGGGTGAAAATCCGGCTCGACCAGCCGAAAACAAGGCTCCTCCTTGCTGATCCCGTGCCTGCGCCCAAGGTTCGACCGCTCATCCCTCCCCCGCGAGCCCCGCTGCTCAACTTGAAGAACGGAATCGGCGAAATTCGTAAGCTACTTCCATGGACGGCCAAATATCGCGCCCAATCCAAAGTAGCGCTGCTCGCCCTCAAGCTGCGCCCGGTTAAATTCACCGCAATTAGGAATCCAAAGGGAGTTCGCCGCCAATGGCTGCGGCACGACTCCGTCCTCGAGCCGGTGAGGGTGCGGCTCAAAGAAATGGGATTTCTCATCGGAACCCACGCGTTCGGCCGGCTCCGCGCCGATCTCGTGGGCCAGCGCAACCGAAAAGTGGTGATCGTCGAAGCCAAGGTGATTCGACGAGGAGCCGGTCGTGGGCAAGCGCGGGAGGGCTTGGGGCAGCTGCTGGAGTATTCCTGGCTGCTGGCGCAGGCAAGCACCGGTCCCCTGCGGGACCATGCACTGTGGTTGGCATTCTCCACTAAGCCTGAGTCCATGGTCGGTAAATTCTTGGTCAGCCGCGACATAGTTGTTAGCTGGCCGTCAAAAACTGGCCTGAAGTTCCTCAACGCGTCGGTCCTCAACTGACGACGAGGGCGGTTGTCTATGGTCATTTCGACTGGTTCCGGCGGTAATAGGCTCTAATTTCAGTTTATAGCAGTTTTCAGCATTTTCTGAAATACGGCGTATAATAGAATTATCTTGATTTTCAATCTAATGCGTGTTTCATTGACGAATGAAAATTGATGCCTACTGAAAACAAACTTCTGCCCCAAGCGCGCGAAGCATTGGAGCGCATCCTTAGCGCCGTCCCCGGGGTGACTAAACTCGAATGGGGCCTTGACCAACATAGCGATCAAAAGGAGCTCTCCTCGCTGGCTGATTTGACCGTGGGCGTGAACACGAACAACCGGTTGGACACACTTGTGGTTGAACTCAAAGACCAGGGACATCCCCGTCAATTGCGCGAGGCGGTGAACCAGCTCTTGCGCTACCGGCATCGGTCGCGCCGCAACGACTACCCGGTGGTAGCTGCGCCATACATTACGGCTGACGGCGCCGCTGTTTGTAAGGAAGAAAACGTCGGCTATTTCGACCTCGCAGGAAACTGCCGCCTCGCGTTCGGCACCTATTACATCGAACGGACCGGAAATCCGAATCCGGCTCGTAAAAACCAAGTCACAGCTACACCTGGCCTCTACGCGCCAAAGAGCGAGCGGGTGCTCCGTGTGCTGTTCGCGGACAAGGACAGAGCGTGGAAAGTCGTTTCCCTCGGCGAGAACGCCCACGTAAGCCTCGGCACCGTGTCGATGGTTCGCACCGTCCTATTGGAACGGGAATGGGCGAAGGATACGGCGGACGGCATCCAGCTCACTCATCCCGACAAACTGCTGGCTGATTGGGCGGCGGTCTGGGGGCGCCGGCGCGAGCGCCCGAAAACCTATTTCACTTTGACGCCACTGGCTGACACCGAACGTCAGATGGCCGACTTCGCCCGCCAGCATGTTCGCCCGTTCGCCCTCACTGGCACCGCCGGTGCGTGGCGGCTCGCGCCGATGGTGCGCTTTAATCGCACACAGGCATACTGGCAGGGCGATCCGGCCGAACTCGCTCAGGGAGTCGGACTGAGACCGGCCGAGGCCGGCGCAAATGTGCAGATCATCGCGCCGCGGGATGAGGGTGTCTTCTTCAACCGCGAGGAATTCGACGGCATTCCTGTCGTTGCGCCGCTGCAGCTTTACCTTGATCTTCAACGCGAGCCCGCTCGCGGTGAGGAAGCTGCGGACCACCTCTGGCGGACGAAACTTTTTCCAGGAAATGCCAAAGCCTAGTGAACAGGTTCAGGCGGCGCGGTTGTTACTCCGCGAGGTTTGCGGTCTTCTCGCGGCCCACGGCGATGATGCCGTGCTGGTCGGCGGTTGGGTGCCAGATGTGCTATTCCCGACGGCTCGACCACCACATGTCGGCAGTGTCGACGTTGACCTCGCGATGCGCCTCCGGCGCGCCGCTTATGCCGAAGTGGTCGCACTGCTCGTTCGGAGTGGATTTCACCAGGGCGAAAACAGCTACCAGTTTTTCAAGGAAGTAGCGCTCGACGGCCGCAAGGTTACCGCGCGCCTCGACTTGCTTACGAGCACGCGGTGCCACGATGAACAATTTGCCGGAAGCGACGCCGGGCCGCAAGCCGTGCACGGAGCGGACATCGCTTTCCGGGACAATGCCGTCACCTCGCTCGACATGACGGGCGATGTGCGAATCCGCGTCGCGGGCATCGTGGCATTTCTTGTGATGAAGAGTCTCGCGCTAGCCGAGCGTGCCAAGCCCAAGGACGCCTACGATATTCATTTTTGTCTGGAGCAGTACCCGGACGGGTTAGAGGCTTTGGCGCGGGAGTTCGGACGTTTTACCGGCGACGCGCTGGTGAAAGAAGCGCGGCTCAAGCTCGCGGCGAAGTTTCGTTCCGAAGAAGACGATGGCCCACGCATGGTCGCAGATGTCGAGGGAGTCATCGGCGATACCCGCGCGATTCGAAAGCTAGCAGCTTACACTCGCGTGAGCGAATTCCTCACCCTCTGCGAGGCCGTAGGCTAACTTTAGAATATGGACCTATCCACTGCAGCAAACGATGAACGCGGCGCTCGATCATGTCGCCAGGCTCGATGCGCTTCACAGGCTGCGTATTGATGCGTTTATCCCGAAAACGCTTCGGAAACTTCAACAGCCAACGCCGCCGACCCCCAAAAAAGTGGCGTCTCCAACTAGGCCCCCAGCTTCTCCTAGCGTGGGGCCCCCATCGGTATAGGCAAACGAGGGATAAAATTGAAAACAGGGCACCCCCAGATTTCCAAAAGCGGTCTACTCGTCACGGACGCAAACCATCGAGGAATACTTACAAAGTACGCCAATACTTGCGGCTGGGTACTTTGTATCGGAGCGGGTACGTCGCGGGGGGTATTTCATGATTGGAAACAGCTAGCCAGCAGGCTCCTCAAACAGTCAGGAAACGCCTGCAGCGATGTGGCGATCGAAAAATTCCTAATTGAGTTCGGTCCAGCGGCTTTGATGCAGGCCAGCATCAATGCGTTGAAAGGGAAAAATACAAGCGACGACTCAATCGCGGGGAGTATTGCTCTCGCACTATATGGGCCCTTGCAAAAAAAGAGTGGAGGCAACTGGTTGACCGTGGCGCAGGCCCTCACCACTCGTCAACCCTCCAGTCTTCCAGTGAAGAAGTGGCAAATTCTGAGGCGGATGGTGGACAAGTTCAAACAGGCCTCTGCGCCGTCGATTGCTGAAGCGATCGCCGATGTTGCGCTCACGAAAAAGCAGCCCGCCGGCATTATCACGTTCAACGCCGAGCCGCTTCTGTTCGCGCTTATCAACGCGGCAATCGCGGTCCGAGGAGACGACAAAAAGGACGTGATCATTATGGATCGGATGGCGCACAATCTTGCGACACGGCATCGTGATCGCATTCCATACTACTATGCGCACGGCTTCGTCCGTCATCGGGTAACTGCGCGACTTTAAGCCGCTGTTCCGGCTCTAGATTTCTCGCTCTGTTCATGTTTCACCTCTGAGTTTACTCATCTGGACACACCTCTCGGACAAGGATGGGGCGGAGGGTAGGGCCGGGCGCTCCGCGCCCGTCCCCACCCTTCCGCACCCAATCCCACGGGGTCGCCATGCATGACCACGTTACGAACTACTCCAACGGCAGCACCGAGCCGGCACGAATGATAACGCCGTTCTTGGCGTCAAACGTGTTCGGCTCCATCAGATCGAACTCCACCACCATCTTCTGTCCGTCCTTGAGCAGGCACGGGCATTCTTTGGCAGCCTGCTCGACGGCCTGAACGCTGCGAGGGCACCACGTTTGAACTGTCGGTGCCTTCCCGTCGGCACATTGAACTTCGTAAAGGTTCACGATGCCTACGACTTTCTGAGCCTTGTTTTGCACTTCCTTGTAGCGATGCGCTACAAACTTGACGATGACCACGCGACGGCCCGCCAAGAAGCTTTCCACTGCATTTTGCTGTTTCATTTTTTTTCCTTTGGCTTAACTACGCGACAAGCAGCGCCACAGCCTTCGCCGTTGGATTTACCAACGATTTGTCCGTTGCTTTCTCCGTTGCCGTTGGACGGACGGGCGGAGCAGCCTTTCCGAGCGCACATCGGTCTGGCCGCAACCGGTGGCTCCGGCTTGACGTCCCGGGACATTGTTTAACACTGTTAAACATGGTCACGTTGCGCTTACCGGCGCCTCCTGACCGAAGCGCGGCCAACTTTTGTTCGACGAACGCCCGTCGGCTCTTGCCTGCGATCCTTTTCGTCCAGCGGGTGACCTCGGCCCAGCGGAA
>Ga0206836_10097_pt1 | contig 23890 bp, 17 predicted proteins | sample Alteio_BWOrgCont_28_FD_152871 | JGI IMG/M metagenome (GOLD analysis project Ga0206836, IMG submission 152871) | Enriched cells from forest soil in Barre Woods Harvard Forest LTER site, Petersham, Massachusetts, United States -... | ecosystem: Environmental > Terrestrial > Soil > Temperate forest >...
TCCGCAGGTCAAGAAGTGGACGGATCTTTTTGATCTCATAGTTACGGGCTCTCGAAAACCAAGTTTTTTTATTAATAAAAACCCTTTATATGAAGTGGATACAGGGTCTGGGCTTTTGCAAAACTTCGATATGGATGTGGCAGGTAAACAAAATGCTCCCTCTATTTTTCAGGGGGGAGAAGTGAGTCTGATTAATTCTCGTCTAAATATCACTCGTGGTTCTGAAATTTTGTATGTGGGCGACCATATTTATGGAGATATTTTGCGGAGTAAAAAAGAAATTGGCTGGCGAACCATGCTGGTTATTGAAGAAATTGAAAAAGAAATTCATTCTCCTCACATTCATCCTGTTTGGGGAGAGCTTATGAAGTCTGGAAATCAAAATTCACGCTTTGCCTCTCAAGTAGAAACATATGCATGTTTATATACCAGTCGTTTTACGAATTTAAGGCATTACGATATGCATGCAGAGTTTGCTGCGGCTCCCGATTTTATGCCTCACGATTTGGAATTTTAACTCTATGTTAAATTTTAATCCGGTATTTTTTAAGAATTTAGTGCGTGTTTTTTTTGCCGGTCTGTTTATTTTTTTTGTGTCGTCTTGCACATATTTAAAAGAGGGAGTGGTGGATGTTTCCCTTACCTCATCTACAGGTATCCCCTTAAAGGAACACTCTACTATTTCTATTTATGGATTAGATAATAACCTTGCCGTGAAAAAAACATATATTGAACAACAAGTTCTTGATTCCAATGGGGAGTTCAAGATTAATTTTAGTGGTGTGGATAAAATTAAGATTCAGGTAAAAAATGATTCTTTATCTCCCTTGTATTTGCCCGTAGTGAAGTTTTTAGATGTGCCTGCTTTTTGGCAAGAACAATCTATAAACATACAGCTGGTTTTGCAGGAGCTGGTGCCCCCTTCTACACCACTACCCTCATTGCCTACGACGAGTGAGGATGAAAATCTCGTTTCGCCTTCTCATCCATCGGAGCGTATTGCTCTTTCACAAATAGAAGATCCTATTCCTGCAGATGATAATTTTGTATATCAAAAACCTCAAAATAAAAACTTACTCCAGACAAAGTCTAATGCTTTACAAAAAGACGACAATTTTTCAAATGTTTCCCAAGATGCTCTGAAACGTTCTGAGAATAATAAAAATATAGATAAAACCATTTCTATAAAGGCTCAATTTCAAGCCTCACCCGTGTCCCGCGTTGCTGTTTATATGGGTAAATATGCCTCTCAGAGTGTTTCTTTTTTAGGATTTACAAATGACTTGGGTGTTCTGGATGTCAGTCTTAATCCTGCTTTAAAGCCCGATATTTTATTTTTAATGAAGACAGGGTTTATAACGGGAGTCGTGTCTGTTCCGAGCGTATTTGTGTCTTCTCCCATTCTGCATGTCGATATGAAAGAAGGTGAAAAACAGGATGTATTTTTAACTGCTCAGGTTTATGGTGTAGGGCGTGCTGTCGTGCAAGCGCAGCTCTTAATTGATGGACTTAAGCAAGGAGCTTCTCCTTATTTTGGTTATTTTAGTATTCCTGTACCAGGAGAAGAAGATGAAGATACCGACGAAGGGGTTGATATTAATCCTACGGACAATATTTCTTTACAGCTTCAAAATGCTCTTCCGCAAACTATTTCTGGACAAGCTATGGATGACTTTTTATTGGCCGACCAGAATACTCCTTCCGGAAAATCTCTGCCGCCGATGAAGCCTTTATATGTCTCTCTTCAGGAGCCGTTTAAGCCTTCTGTCGGATTGATTGAGCCGCTTGAGCAAAATGCTTCTATAGATAATTTATATTTTAGACGTTTTCGTCGCGAATTTTTTTCTCGTTTTATGGGAGAAATACAGTTTAAAAGCATGATTTTTAGTGACGTATTAAATCTTGCTCAGTTGGCTCATACGTCTCCCGTAGAGCTTGCCAATCGCGGATGGAACACGGAACCTTTTGCAGGAGTTCTTGATTTTGCCTGTGTGCTTTCTTTCAAAGAAGAAGGTGAGGCCTCTTTTTTAACAACAGAGTTGTACGATAAATTTGGCCAAAAGTATCTTTCTTTAAAGCAGGATTTAAAAAAAGAAAATCCTGAAATTATGGCAAAAGAATCCTTTCAAAAGTTGCAAAATTCTCTTCCTGTGGAAGGCTACATTACAAAAAAGGAAAAAGATTTATTTTTTTCAAATTTAGGAAAAATACATTTTATAAAACCAAACGACCTCTTTGTGGCCTATGTTCCCCACGGCGATTTTTTATCTCCTGAAGAGCCTGTTGCTCTTTTAAAAGCACAACAAGTTGAGGAAAAAACATCGACTCTGAAATGGGAGAAGGGGGATCGTAAAGCCTTGGCCAAGGAGAATATCCGTATTTCAAGGATGTCCCTGTCCGAGATACAAAAGCGCTTTCCTTTTTTGTTTTGAAATTTTCAATTTTATGATAGTTACTACTATCCCGTTTTTTGAGATGGGTTTTTTATCGCGTTTTTTATTGTATTTGGAGGTTGTTAAATATGGGTTTATTCAAAGAATTAGAGCATATGGGACATGAACAAGTTGTATTTTGCAATGACCCTGCTTCCGGTTTGAAGGCGATTATTGCCATTCACGATACAACTCTGGGGCCTGCCCTTGGTGGAACTCGTTTGCTTCCTTATGCGACCGAAGAAGAGGCTCTTGCAGATGTTTTACGTTTGAGCAGAGGAATGACTTATAAAGCAGCTTGTGCGGGTCTTCCTTTAGGCGGTGGTAAGGCTGTTATTATTGCAGATCCTAATCAAAAATCCGAAATTTTATTTCGTGCATACGGGCGTTTTGTAGAGTCCCTTGCTGGTCGCTATATTACTGCTGAAGATATGAACACAAATGTGCTCAATATGGATCACGTGCGTTTGGAAACAAGCTATGTCACAGGTGTTTCTCCTGCGTTAGGTGGAAGTGGAGATCCTAGTATTTTAACAGCTATGGGAACATTCCACGGAATTCTTGCTTCCGTTGAATATCGTATGGGCAAAAAAGATCTGCGTGGTGTGCGTATTGCGGTTCAAGGTACTGGTGCTGTAGGACGCATTTTATGCCGTTTATTACATGAGCAAGGCGCTATTTTATATGTTCAAGATATTAATGACGCTCGTATACAAGAAATGAAAACTTTGTATCATGCCACGCCCCTTACTGAACAAGAGCTTTATGCGGCAGACGTTGATGTTTATGCACCATGTGCCCGCGGAGCCACATTAAATACGGCGAACATTGGTCGTATGAAAGCGAAAGTGGTTGCTGGTTGCGCTAACAATCAGCTTGAGGACGAAAGTGTTCACGCAAAAATGTTAAAAGAAGCAAAAATTTTGTATGCACCTGACTATGTTATTAATGCCGGTGGACTTATTAATGTGGCTAACGAGCTTACAGGCTATAACAGAGAAAAAGTAGAGCATGATGTAACTGCTATTGGTGACACTCTCAAATCGATTTTTGTGGAAAGTGATCGTTTGGGCGTTACAACCCAAGAGGCTTCCATGCGCTTTGCCGAAAAACGTATTAAAAATGTGTTAAACTTAAAGCCGCTTCAGACATTTAATCAGTCTTATTTAGGCAAAAATTCACACAGGGGTTAAAATATTATGGTTATGGAAAACGTATTCATTGTCGCGGCCAAGCGAACAGCTATTGGACGCTTTCAGGGTGTGCTAAAAGATGTGAGTGCGCCTCGTTTGGGAGCTAGTGCCATTGGTGCAGCTCTTGTGGCATCGGGCGTGGATAAGTTTGCCATTGATCAAGTTATTATGGGGAATGTGCTTACGGCGGGAGTGGGGCAAGCGCCCGCCCGTCAAGCGGCACTTTATGCGGGCTTGCCCGAGAAAATTCCTGCCCTTACCATTGGAAAAGTTTGCGGAAGTGGACTTCAGGCCGTCGTTCTTGGGGCGCAGTCTATCTTATGCCAAGACGCCCACATTGTTGTGGCAGGTGGGCAAGAGAGCATGACCAATGCGCCTTACATGTTGCCAGATGCCCGCGTGGGCATGCGCATGGGCGATAAAAAAATTGTAGACTCCATGATTTCAGATGGACTTTGGGATCCTTACAATCAGCTCCATATGGGCAATTGTGCAGAGTCCTGTGCCACCGAGTTTAAAATATCGAGAGAAGAACAAGATTCCTTTGCCCACGAAAGCTATGTACGCGCTCGGGCTTCCTTGCAAAACGGAACATTTGAAAAAGAAATTGCTCCGGTGTCTACCATGCAAGGAAAAACACAAGTAAACGTTTCTCAAGACGAAGAGCCTTTGGCTGCCGATTTATCAAAGATGTCTTCTTTAAGACCAGCATTCGACAAAGAAGGCAGCATTACGGCTGCCAATGCCTCTAAAATTAACGATGGTGCTGCCGCATTGGTGTTGGCGTCGGGCCAAGCTGTTTCTCAGTATCATTTAAAGCCTGTGGCAAAAATTTTGTCTTATGGGTTTCATGCCCAAGAACCTAAGTGGTTTACCACAGCACCTGTAGGGGCTATTCAAAAGGCGCTTCAAAAAGCCCAATTGAGTGTTTCAGATATCGATTTATTTGAAATTAACGAGGCTTTTGCCCTTGTTCCCTTGGTTGCCATGAAACAACTGAATATTCCCCATCATAAAGTGAATATTCATGGGGGAGCTTGTGCTCTCGGACATCCTATTGGAGCGAGTGGGGCGCGTATTTTGACGACTCTTATTCATGCCCTCCAGGGACAAAATAAAAAAAGAGGCCTTGCTGCCCTATGTATTGGAGGAGGCGAGGGAATTGCTTTGATAGTTGAATTGCTCTAGCCGCCTCCTTGAAAGTAAATAAAGAATGCCAAGAAATAAAAAAAAACACGCTTCGTCCTTTCCCCCAAAAAGCGATCCAAAAAGTCCTCAAAAAAATTCATTTCATCGCCCCCGTTTTAGTCCTCCCGGAGGGCAAGGTGCGCCGGATTTTGAAAAACTGTTAGAAAAGCGACTTGGTCCCGATGATTTACGTCGTCTGGCCGAAGAATCTTTGCGCCAAATTCAAGCCATGACGGGTGCTTCAAAATCAACCGAATCAAAACCTACCATAGAGTTTAAAAATCCAACTCCGCCCGCAGAGCTTAAAAATTCTTCTGCTCCCGCGCAGAGTCCAGCCCGTCCCGCGGCTCAAACTCCTCCTGTAGCTACAGCAGGAGGCCGTCCTCTGAGAGGCTTTGCCTTAGCTCAATCTAAAATACCGGTTGCGACCAAAATCTCAGTTGCGACGAAAATCCCCATTGCAACCCCAAAGCCTTCTCCTGTGGTAACTCAGAGAGTTCTTCATAAGACGGTAAAGAATGTAGATCGTGAAGTTGTTCCCGAAGTGGTGCCACAGGGCTCTTACGAAGGGGGAGATGGAGGATTTACCACTCCTGGTGGAATACGTTTAGATGCTTGGCAAAAAGAGGCCGTAGATGCCTTGCTAGCGGGCAAACATATTGTTGTCGATGCGCCTACATCTGCTGGAAAGACTCGTGTTATCGAAGCCCTTCTGGAATACCGTATGAAAGAGGGCGGCAAGCTGATTTATACAAGCCCTGTAAAGAGCTTGAGTAACGATAAATATCGTGAGTTTTGCGAAAAATATGGCCGAGACCGCGTGGGTATTAACACGGGTGACTTTAAAGAGAACCTAAGTGCGCCTATTATTCTGGCGACCCTCGAAACCTACCGCAACAGTCTTTTGGGCATAGAGCCCAGCATTTCACGTAAAGTGGTTGTGTACGATGAATATCATTTTTTACAGGATGAAAGCCGGGGTAGTGCGTGGGAGGAATCTATTATTCTCACACCATCTGGTAGTCAGCTTGTTTTACTTTCTGCCAGTGTGCCTAACTGCGACGACTTTGCAGACTGGATTCATAACCTTACAGGGGTTCAAACACAGGTTATTCGCGTTACAAAACGTCCTGTTCCCTTAGTGCATGTTGTGTATACAAAATATGGGTGGATTTTATGCGATCTTCTCAATTTAAGTACGGAAGAGTTCGATCTTTTTGTACGTTATTCCCGTGAACTTCGTGCGACACGTCCACGGTTTCGCGGCAAAGAAGCATATAAGGAATTCCTAGAGCCTATCTCGCAGGCGCTACGCCTTAATATGGGGCCTATTGTCGTTTATGCAGGGAGGCGTGGAGATGTAGAAGGTGTTGCCCTATCTCTCGCAAAACATATTCGTGCAGAAATGGATCCGGATTTTTCGGCAAAGTTACAAAATAGGGTGCGTAGCCTGAGCGGATTTTGGGAGTACGTTCCTACCGAGCTTCAAAACCTTATTACCCGTTATGGGGTTGCTTATCATCATAGTGGCATGATTCCTCCCGGACGTGTGGCCATTGAAACTCTTTTAAAAGAGGGTTTACTGCGTATTTGTTGTGGAACAATGGGTATTAGTTTGGGTGTAAATTTTGCGGTACGAAGTGCTTTTGTATCCGATGAAACACGCCCTAGCGAAGGTGGCGATACAAAATATTCGAACACAGAAATTATGCAAATGCTCGGCCGGGCGGGGCGCCGTGGGCATGATGCCCAAGGGTTTTCACTGTGGCTACATTTGGGGCGGTTTGCCGATCAGCGGCCAAAACGCCGTGAGCCTTGCTTAAGTTCTCTTAAATTCGATCCTACAACTGTTATTAGTATATTGGGGCAACATAAAAACATTGCCTACCTTTCTGAATTTTATCTCAAGTCGTTTTTTATGCGAAACAAAAAAAATGAAACATTGGTACGCGATAACGATGTTATTGCCGCCGATTTATACAAAAGATATGGTTTAGATAAGCTGAACTGTAACAATATGGTCGAAACCTATAAAAAGTTTTTACGCGCCAAAAAGAAGGGGACTCCTACTCCTTGTACCACCTGTGCGGCTAAAGAAAGATGCCACTCTTTGCTTGATAAAGCAGAGAAAAGTACTTTAGATAAAATTGTATACCATCTGCAAAAAGTGGGGGCATTAGATGGTGCTGTGCCCACGGAAATGGGGAATTATGCCCGTTATTTTCCACAAGCGGGTGGACTTATTATTGCGAACTGGCTTGCCACGGGTGTACTGACGCGCGAGACTTTTCCGAGTTATTTACAGGCGATGTCTGCCTTTGGTGCGGCTCACTTTAAAGAAATTCCGGATACCTATGCCGATATTAAGTTTTTAGAAGATCTTAATATTCCTAAGTTGATTGATGTGTATTATCCCAGCACTTTATTTCCCGAGCTTTATGACGAACTTAAAGTACGCCGGTACGAAGAAGCTGCGCCAGGCGGGCCCGAAATTACATTTAGGGAGTTTAACTTAGGTGCGGCCTCTATTGTGCGTCATTGGCTCAATCCTAAAACAAAGTGGGAAGAGCTTGTTGCGGCGCATAGTTCTAAGTATTTTTCCGATGGCGATTGTATGAATGTGTTGTTTCGGTTTGCAACCTTTTTGCAAAGCTGTTCGCGCCTTTCGGTGGAACAGCCTGCATTGGCGTCTGAGGCGAAGCGTCTTTGGAAGATATTATTGCGTGAGCCTTTAGATGCGCGTAACCGGCTGCTTGCCGAAGAAGATGATGAATTTGAAAATGTACCGGAAAGTGCTCAGGAATAATTGCCAGAATTAGGATCTTCTTTTAACAGGTTTTGTTGGCTTCCTAATTTTACGATTCTTTTATAGCATTCATGCAGGTGAAATGATGTATTATCTTTGTATTTTATAAGTTTTGCTTGCTCTAAAATTCCTTCTCGAGTTCTTTCTTCTTCAGACATCCATCTGGTGAATTCGAGAAAAAATCTTACATCTTCCTGAGCTTCTGCTGAACAGAGGCTCAATATTTTATCTTTTACCTCATCAAAATTCATCTTTAGTTTTTCAAATAAATCTTCACGAGATTCTATTCCTGCAAGTTCTAATAGGTTTATAAAGAGAGAATAAAGTGTTTGGATTTTGTCAAACATTTGTTCGTTTTTTTTATTTTTATTAAAATACTTATAATAGCTTTCTATAAACACCATGCCTGATAAAGCCGATCTCGTTCTTTCAGGACCAATAAGATAAGTGGGAGTTCCTCTTAATGTTCCTCTCAAAGATTTAATTTGAAGCCCCAAATCAATAATAGTAATTTTTTGAGTTCTTTTATGGATAAAAAAATTTTCAGGCTTTAAATCCATTACGGAAATATCCATATGAAAAGAAAGTGCATCGCATAGGTCTTTGGCAAAAAGAACCAAATTCGATAAGGCAATTTTACCTCCGTCTTCTATAAATTTTGCACCATTTGTATAATCATTGGGATGCAAATAGGAGCTATAGAAACGCACTTGATTTTTTATTTTTTTTAAATAAGGGGCGTCTCCTAAAAAAAATACTCTTTTTATTTTAGTGTTAAATGAGTTAAAAAGATTATAAACGTCTTTATATTCTTGTAATAAAGCTCCGTTTCCTACACATTCTGGATCGCCAATTTGTATTGCAGAATCGTCGGGAGATTTTTTTTTGACAATGGATTGTATATTGTCTTGATGGGATGGTTTGAGATAAACAAAATGTTCGCTGCCTCTACCAATTTCCTTGGCTTTTTCTCCAGATTTATAACCTATAGTATTATTACCGTATTTGATTGTGACTACTTTTTTTCCCTCTACTATCCTTTTTACTTTTACGAGATCATTATTTAGAATATTGAGTATATATAAAGCCAGTTCTTTTTTATGATTTGTAGAATGCTCGAACTGGTCGCCAAAAAAATATTTTGTTTGATTTTCTTTTTGATATTCGTCAGGGCCTAAAAACCACTCTGAAAGAGCAGAGCGATGTGTGCATAAAATCATTGCCTTTTTAACAAAGGAGTCATTTATTTTGAAAAATAGAGATTCAAGTTTGTCGTCTTCAATATATTTGCAGAATGCATTTTTTTGAATTTTTTCTAAATCTCGGAGTATTTTTTTGAGTTCTGTTTCGTCGTTTGTGCCGGAAATTTTACTTTTTAATTCTTCTAGAATTTCTTGTTTTGTTTGAGGATTTTCACTTGAATCGGATGTGAATTTTTGCTCAATATTCACCATGCCAAATAAATTTGACATTTTCTTCTCATGAATTTGAGATTTTATGTTGTTGCTTATCGATTTTAAAGAACTCGAGTTGTCTAGAGTGTTTATAACAGAATCGCCCATGGAATCCTTTCTAAGATACAGATCCTGAGGTATAAAAAGTATTATTTGTTTTGTAGATAGATCTTTAAATATAAAGAGTTACATGGCTTGTAATCTTACAGATTGATGCACGTATAAATTTTAAAAGGTGAATGATTTCAAGGGGGCGTCTATTATTAAGACATATAGAGGTTGCTCTCATAATCTCATAACAGACTGTTATAAATATATTTTGACATGAGATGATTTTTTATGTACACTTATAATGTACATTTTAAGTAACCATATTTTTAGGTGATGTGTTATGAAGCCAAAAAAAACGAGAACAGAGATCCATGATGAGAGAGAATCCAAATTAAACATTTTGATTGAGAGTGGATTTTACAAAAACAAAACAGACGCAGTGAATGCTGCGATTGATATGATTTTTCAGCATCATCTGAGAGAGGAAAATGAAAGATCAGCCTTGGAACAAGCTCATCTATACGATGAAAGTCTACTTTCCATACAAGGGCTGGCTAAATGAAGCAATGGGATATTTATTGTGTACCACAAGCAGAAGTTCGAGCTTCAACAAATCCAAAACAGCCTGGTGATCCTTCAGATAAAAATCGTTATTACATTATAATTTCAAACGATTGCCATCTGGCATATGGCGGTAATCCAACAGTCGTCCCTATAGAAAGTAAGCGCATAAATCGCCTTATGCATGTTGCTATTCCCAAAACAAAAACAAGTGGATTGCACCATGACTCTTTTGTATGGTGTAACGAGATATATACAGTACCTAAAAAATATCTGGTTCAAAAAGTAGGGGTTGTTCCTTCAGAGATTCTCGAAAGTATTAAAATATCGATTAAGTCTTATTTAAATTTTTGAGAGTTGGTTAACTTCGTGTACAGACATTTTCTTGCGTACTAAATTCGATAAAATCAATTCGATTTCCGTATAGATCTTTAAAAACAGCAACCTTGCCATAGGCTTCTTTACGGGCGGGCTCGGTAAATTCAACGCCTTTTGAGCAGAGTAGCTCATAATCGGAATCAAAATTATTCGTGTGAAAAAAGAATAATACTCTTCCACCTGCTTGTTTGCCCACAAAAGCACGCTGCTCATCATCTGCTGCGCGGGATAAAAGTATTTCAGAGCCCCTTAGTCCAGGGGCTTCTATGCGAACCCATCGTTTATGACCCATGGGAGTGTCTTCAATGAGTTTAAAGCCCAGCTTATTGCAATAAAAATCTATCGCTTCATCGTATTCTTTTACAAGAAGAGCAACGTGTGCAATGCCAATAATCATAAAATAATTTTCCTTTTAGAATGGGAGCGACTCTACGTCTCCATGAATTTCAAAATAAGCCTTCGTGTATGCAATTGCCTTCTCTTCATCAAAAGCCTTACAGGTGTATATAATAATGGATAAAAATTTATTTTTAGACCATATGTAAGCAGAAATTCCAGAATCAATAAGAGGTATAAAAGCATCAAAGCCCGCATTTTCTTCTTTCCCCAGGCTGTTGGGGGTAAAAATGGTAGGTTCTCCATAAGTTCTTAAATTTAAATGACTCGCAACACCATACAAATAGTCTCGAAGAATCTCTTTTGTAATATGTTTAGAATAAAAACCTTCTATTAAAAGGCGTTGTCTCATAATATCGGGGGCCAGATTTTTCATTTTTTTTCCTTTGTTGAATTGTGTTGTGTCAATTTTTAATTTCAATAATCGTCGTTACCTTTTCTAAAAGGTGTTTTTCAATCTGTGCTTCTTCGAGGCTTATCACTTCTGCAATCATGCTTATTGAATTGATATTTTTTTGAACTACCTTTAAAAATTTTTGAATCACCTCATGGCTTTTAAAAACAGAAAAAGAATCCAGTATCATGCAATCTTCGAGGGCTAAAATACTATGAACATTTTTACCTGCGGTGATTAAAGCATAGTCGTGTTGCTTATAGATTTTATCGCTATCTAGGGAGAGATGATAAGTGCCATCCAACTGCTCTTTGCTATGATAGGTTGCAATTTGGCAACTTCCTGCAAGAAGATATATAAATCCATTTTGTCCACTATGGGCATGCAGAGGAACCAAATCTCCTTTTTTAAGGGATGAGCGGGTGATATGCATATTGGGAAATAGCCACTCGATTTCTTCTAACGAGAGTTCAGGTGATATTGGCATTGAATTTTCCCCCAAATTAATAGAGATTCTGGAATGCAGGGCTTATTCGATCTCCTCTGCAATCCACAAGTCCACAATAAGATAAATGCCATTTTGGGGAAAGGAAATTTATTATGTCTGATATCGGACTTACTCACATTGCATTGCCCGTGCATTCCATTGAGGAAAGCGTGGTATTTTATAGCCGTTTTGCAGCCATGCAGGTTGTGCATCGCCGTCCGGGTGTTGTGTGTGGTTGAGCGATATGGCTCGGGCGGAAGGGCGTTTGATACGTGAGCCTGAGGATTCAGGTCCCCCCGTAGGCTACTGGGCTTTTTTGAGAGATCCCAGTGGCCATACTCTGGAGCTTGCTTTTGAGCAGCAAATTACCTTCACCCTTAAACAGGCAACTTAATAAGAATTTAGTAGACCCTTTACGGTCCGAAAGATTTTGGTATACCCGAAGATGATGTGTGTGAATCTTCATCTTTAGCTAAAGATTTGCTTTCCTCTGTATATTTGTCTAGAAAACAAGATACCTTTTTGGCCCCGTTTCTTAGGCTTACGGATAAAGCGGAATCTTTGTTTTTAAGTGATTTTACTACCCAAACCGAAGCCACTAATCCTGCGCCATATAATAACTTATTCATGGTAAACTCCTTTAAAATAAAAAATATCGTGTGGAACAAAAATTACATATTCACTTGATTTGCCTGTGAAATATGATGTGAAGATCGGGATCGTGATATGTTTTTAGCAAGCTCACCTGCTTTTTGTATGCTTGCATAGCGTGCGACATGAGCTTGCGATACGATGCCAACGACATTCATTTTCTCGTCTACGACGGGTAATCTTCGCACTTGTTTTTCACTCATAAGTTGAGCACAGCGTTCTAAGTCGTCATTTTCTTTTACGGTAAAAATATCTTTTGTCATAAAATCTTTTACCCTTGCATTGATGGGGTCTTTGCCTTTTGCAACAACGCGGCAGGTAATGTCGCGATCGGTAATAACACCAACTAATTTACAATTTTTATCAGATTCAACGATGGGTATTTCTCCACAATCATTTTCTAACATTAGATTTGCGCAATCTTTTATACTCATATCGGGGCTGCATACGGCCGCGTTTTTTGTCATCACTTCTTTAGCAATCACGTGTCTATTTTGTGTGCTATGCATGAAGTTTTTGGATTCAGAAGAACGTTCTTCTGAAGGTGAATTTGAGGGGGAATTGCTTTTTTGTTCTTTATCTTTTTGCTGAGACATAGCGAATCTCCTTGTTCTGTTTTTTGTGTCTTTTTTCACAAAAAGCAATTATTTGAAATTGAAACGCATGAGGTCGTATGGTTTTTTAAACATTTGTACAGAAAGATATTAATGTAGCAGCTACACCAGTCAGAACTGGTTTTTGGAGTATATGTTTAATAATATGTGTTGTCAATAGGTTAGGCTTGCTAGGTAAACTACTTGTATAAAAGAAGAATGAAGCCATCAAAATTATAGAATATTTTTTGCTATTTTTTAAACGCTTATAATGTCATAGAATGGTAACGATTTTAAAAGATCGATAGTAGAACGCTGTTGTGGAGTAATACTGATTTTATCTGTATACAGACTTACCACTTTTTGAAGTTTTTCAATACTTTCTACGAATGAGCGAAATTCTTGATTGAGGCTCTCAAGTTCTAAGAATGCTTCTTCAATGCAATTATCTTTTTCTCCATTATCTATCGCTGTGTTGAGGGCGTTTGCTTTGTCTTGAAGTTCCTTTAATAAATTTTCTTTACGTAAAATGTGATAAGGAATACAGCGTCTCACATGTCGACCGAGATCGTTGATGGAAGTTGTTTCTTGGTTGGTGAGATATAGATCACTTAATTTTTCATCGGCAGCAGTATATGATTTCATTAAAATTGTTCTATACACCATAAGCGCAAAAACGGTAATAATGTTAAGCCCAAATACCCCCTCAACCCCGCCAAGCGCAGACTCGGTCGCTGCTGCAGGAAGCTCCTCTAAAATCTCTTGAAAAGAGGGAATATAATTGGACATAAGATTCATAGCAAATCCCGAAGTAAAAAAGAGCAGAACTATTACAAAGCCACCGGTTTCTCTCTTTAAGTAATTGGCCATTTTTTTGAGTGCAGGGATATCGGCATCCATCCAGAGAGTGTGCACTCCTCGAATCAATAGACTTTGTATAAAAGCAGACGCAAGAAATGCTACAATCCCTTCTGCTTCCACGTCACTTACATTCCATTCGGGATCGCTACTGTAACTGCTATGTGAACCAAAAAAGTTTGTTTCTTTTAGGCTTTCTGCTGCTGCATGGCTTGTGAGTGCGGTAAAATAACGTATTTTTGTTTTTCCGATGGAATTTTTATAGGCAGAGGTATAGTCATCTATATAGTTTATATGTGAAGTTTTTTCTTGTTTCTGATCGTTTATGGGCGTCATAAATTCTTTAAAGAGTTTCCTTATTTTTTCCTTTTGTTTTTCATAGAAATCTTCTTTTTTAATAAATTGTTCCATGGGGCATGTTTTGTTTTTGATAGATAGGAGACTATCTAATAATGTTTTAATATTTTTTGGACTAAATTTTTCTTGGTCCAAAGCTATCTCAAACTCTAAAAAAAGATGCTTATCTTGCATGCTCACAAACATGTACTGTCCATTCTTATTCTTATATATAATGGAACCATTGAATGCGGTGAATTTTTCGTTTTTTTGGATATATGCTTTTAATTCTTCGTGGTCAAATTGCCTTGAAGCATTATCGCCAACAATTAAATTTAAGTCTATTTCTTCTGTGTAGAATATATTATTTAATTCTATTTTTGTAAAAAATCTATTATTCTGCTTTTTGGTATCCAAAGATGTCCCTGTTTCTAAATATTCAGATATGTCTATCATTTCTTTTATGTTATCTTTTTTGGGCAAACATGAATTTTCTATTATTCGGCATAATAATTTTTCTTTATCTAGTTTTTTGAGTATGGTTTCATATGGTTTAGAATCTTCAACATACATCATCCAATGCTCTATTTCTTCACTAGCATTTTTTCTAGGGTAAGCGACAAAGCCTGTAAAATTTTTGAATTTTTCTCTTTTAAAAATAAGTCTATCATTAAAAAATTGATTGTTTTCAATAAAAAGAGCTACATCATCTTCTGTGTTGGGTTTTTGTTCTAGTATTAAATCAATATTTAAAAGAAAGTTTTTTTCTCCACATTTAAAAGAAAGCTCTCCTCTTTTTTCTGCGTCTGCAAGAAAGCTTAATTCTTCCTCTTTTTGTATTGGTTCTTTTAAAATATTTCTACGTCTGTTTAGTTTTTCTGTAATTTCTTCGGTCGTTTGTACGAAGCTTTTTTCTTCTTTTGTAAGTCTAAGCTGCATAGATTCAGGAAGTTTTTCTACAATTTCTTTAAATGTTTGGTGTTGAGGCTTTTTTGTAGCTTCAACTATTTTCTGGGTAATATGTGTTTCTTCTAAAACTCCCCAGAGTTCAAAAATTTCTTCAAAATGTCCAATTGAAAAGGCCTCTACGGTGATGGTTTTTCCTTTTTCATCTTTGTACAAATCGTTTATTTTAATTTGTTTAATTATCTCTATAATTTCTTGTCTATTTTTTTCTTGGTCATCTACAATATAATTATGAGTATTGGTATAAAGCTGTCCTGTTAAGTCTTGTGTTAAAAAAGAAAAATCTTGTTCAATATAAGGACGAAGGGACGCTTGTTTAGGCTCTTCTGTTTTTGATAGGTTTTTTATTTTTAATATTTCCTGCCTGTGGGCAAGGGCGAGTATAAGTTGATATGTTCCGTCTTTTTGTTCTTCTTTGCAAATAATGAATCCGTCTTTGAGTTCTGTTTTGTCTATTTTTTTTATGTTTGTGTCCACAAAATTGTAACAAATACTTACGTATGTTCTTTTCGATGCAGAATCTTCTGATTCTGTAGCTCTTGTCGGGGCTGGAGTCATATAAGATTTTATATGTTCAAATATTTTAGCTTCCTCTTTTGGATTAGAGGATATTAATTGGATTTTTTCAATTTGTTTTGCGTACTCAGGTATTAAGAACGCTTTTACGAAGTCGCTCTGCGTGAGTTTTATTTTTTTGTTTTGACTCGTATTTTCTTGTAAAGATAAAAATTTTTGTTCTTTGTAAATTTTGGATGAGTTTATCTTGTATAAGTCTTTAATATCATTGCTTAGTGTAATAAGTATTTTTTTTCCATCCGTAAAAAAATAAAGCGTATCTTTTAATATATAGTATCCATTTGCTTTTTTTTGAAGCAGTATTTCATCGTCTGCATCGTCTATAAATTCTATCTCAATACATCCAAACATAGTCTTTTTAATTTCTTCTAGATATGTTTTTTCTGATTTTGTAATTTTCCCCTGCTTTTCTTTTTCTAAAAGAATAGAATATATATACTCATTTTTAAGATATTCAAGAAATTGAAGAGGGCTGGCTACAAGATTTAGTAATAATTTTTTATGATCTAGTTTTTTAACATCTCCATCATTTCGCAATAGGTCTTTTTGTATTTCTGCAACCGCTTCTTGTCCTACTCCATATTTAACAAGTTTTTCTGCAAAATATGTCGTAAATGCCCATTTTATAATAGAAGAAAGAATTCCAATAGAAAGCGCAGAAATAACGGCAATTAAAACAGCCATACCAATGGGATTTTCTAGGATAACTGCAATAATGGCTGCAAGTAATGCTGTACATATAACTTTAATAACAATCATGGCGATTTCTGACAAAATTCTTTTTGTCATATTTTTTGATGTGCATTCGAAGGAGACATTATAATAAAATCTTGTATAGGCAAGAGCCACGCTATCATGCACGGATTGACAGATTTCTTGAACTTTTTGGCCAAATTTTTTTGAAGTGCTTATGCATGCATTTGAAGCGCTCGACATGCTTTCTTTAGCAGAATCTATGAGACTTAAAAAAGACATCGTGGCGTTTAATTTAATATTGTTCAAACGAGTTTTAAAAGAATTGCCGTATCCACAAACAAATGACATGAGTGTGTTAGGAGAACTTATGTTTTGAGGATCTATTTTTGGCTTGAGTGACTGTGACTGTGATTTTACTTGTGTAACAGGCGAGGAGTTAGCTAAGAGATGATTTACAGAAGGTTCTTCCTGCGTTACTCCTGCATCAAACAGAGGGCTATGGCTTGGTGATGACGTGTGAGATTGGGGAGATTGGGATTTAGGCGCTTTAAACCCTTTAAACCATCCAGATACAGCACTACTCATACGAATGAAAATCCGAAGATTTTGATATTATTAATCTCTTTATGTGTAAAGAGGCCTTGTATATGTGAATTTGCTCCCTGGGGGATGCTTCCATGCCTATATGTGCCTTGTTTTGCTGAAAGAGAGTGGCTGATATTGATAACGATTATCAATATCAATCAGTAACACACCAAGTAACATAGGTCCAATTTTCTTGCAATATTTATTTTGTGAAGGATAAGTGGGGGGAGTTGGGGATGTTAAATTCTTTCATTTCCTTTGAATATTCCAACTCTTCTTGTCCCTTTTGGTAGTGGATCTTTTCCAAATTCTCCATCAAGTGAATATGTGTTTTCCCAGAAGCCAAAGGAGCGGTTGCAGTGGATTTTCTGGAGCGTACTTCCTGGGGAGTTCGCACTATAAATCTTATGCATACGTTCTAATAGATTCTGTTTATCTTTTTCTTGAAAAACACCATTATAAAGTGTGCAGGATTTTTGCGCAAAAAACTCTAATTCGAGAAAAAAATCAAGAACAACCCGGTGTATCTCATGGGAGAGGAATTTTTGGCGAATAAGTTTAAAAATATCTCCATTCATATCTAAATATTTTATAGAGTATTCATTTTTACGACACATCCGATATGTCGATCCATTTTTGAGAAAAAGCTGTGTATTATTTATTAATTTAATCAGGGAAGCGAGTTCTGTCAAATCATCTTGATTCACTGTAGTGACTTCATCTGGAATGTGTATGTCAGACAATTCTTGAGAATGTCCATGCACAAGATAAAAGTCTGGATTTCGGTCCCAATCAAATATAAATCGGGAAGAGGAATGACTGCTATGCTGGGTTTTATGAAAGCTTGGGTAGTGGGGAAACCATAAGGCCATAAATAACTCTAATCTTTCTTGTCTTATAAAATTCATCATAATGTATTTATTGTCTTGTACCAAAAAATCATGGGCATTAAAATATTCTTGAGATGCATAAGAAGGATAATAAATTTCAAAAATATCAATATTTTTTAAAACGTATTCTTTAAAAAATGAGTTGATTATATCTATTTTTGTTTTTAAGTCTAAATTTTCTTTAATAAGCGAATTATATTTGTCTTGACTTACCATAGAGAGATCTAAAATGGCGTCGAATAACGAAGGAAAAACAGGAGCATGACTTACAACAACGGGTAGATTATAACGCTCTGCATTTGTAAGTTTAAAAAAGCAAATGTGATTTAAATATTCTTCCATGTATTTTTTGTAAGTTTCTCTAAGTTCGGGATGTTTGTTAAGCATGATATTCATATTTTTAAGAGAGGAGATTGCATCTTGATTAATGGCCTCTATGCAGTTTATTGTGTAAGGTTCATATATCCCTTTTTCTTTATTTTGTAAGTAGTATCGAATAGACTCCATGCCGTGGTTTGAGGCCGGTTCTTCATAATTTAGTTTTAACTTTATACCCATAAGATAAAGCATGCCGAGCATGACCAAATCGCATCCCATCCTCTCTGCCAGTAAGTCTCCGATATTGAGAAGTAAAGCTCCTTGATAGGCCGAATTTTTGCTAAATGTGTCTTCAAATAGACTTTCAAATTTAGAAAAATCTATTTCATGGGGTTTGGCGCATACTAAATTTATAAATTCATTGTATTTTGTAATGCTTTTTACAACTAAAAAATGAAAATAAATAGCAGTATGTAAAAATAATTTAATATTTCCATGTCCGTCTCCAGGGGTAATAATATTGTTTTTTCTTAAGAAGGTACTCGGGCTTTCAGGATACAGGCGGGAAGGGGGAGTATTCAAAAAATACTCTACCGTATGGATAGTTAAATCTTGATTGTAGGTGTGGTTCAAATCGATATCAGAGAATATTTTTTTTATAAAAAAAGTAGAGTCTTCTCCCCAATCGTAGTTGCAAATATCAGGGGGACGTTTGTGAAATGAAGACTCAGGTTTTTGTTGATAATAAAGCCTCTTTGAAGAAGAGGGTAACCTGGTTTGCATAGTGAACTGCCTCCTCTTGTTTAGGAAATGATATTAAATTATCAAAAAACTTACTTTTTTAAAAGGGTTACCAAAGAGTTCTTGGCAGAGGTTTGCGCGCTAGCTCCCTTTCATTCCTGTAGGGGAAGGGGGGGAAGCATTAGGATGGAGGCTTGTTATTTTAAAAAGTGTCTATTATTTTTACGGTGAAATAATTTCTCGTTATTAAAAAATCTCTGTATTAGTTTCCCGTTTGAAATTTTTTTATGAGGATCTTTGTGTTATGAGTCTAAATTCTGTATTTACGAGCCCTTTAAAAAATATGCCCCCCAGACATGAAGCGCTGAGGGATCCTGATTTTTCCTCGCAGCAACAAGAGGAATTGAACTTTTTTTCGTGCGCATGGGAACTTCCTCTGCAGGACTCTTCTTCTGGTTCTGGAGAAGAGGAAAGCCTTGATCTCTGCAACTTGGGTAATAATTTTAGTGATGTTGTTTATTTTCGTGAAGAGAACTCCTTTCCAAAGAGTTCTCCTCTCTTTGATACGAATTTTATTTCAAATTCTCATTCTGATGAAAAAGAAAATCAGTCCAATAATTTACCTGTGGCTCCTAAAAGATCGCAGCGACTTTCTTCGCAGAGAAAAAAGTTATCTCTTTCTTCTTCTGCCACGACTCAAAATATAGCTGATACAAAATCTCTTGCAAAAGGTGAAGAAAAATCTTTGTGGCTAAAAAGGTTAGGAACATCAAAAAATGAAAACAGGCTTGTTGTAGATATTCCTAAATCTGAGGAAAATAAAAAGAATCATAGGCTTCCAGAAATTACAAAACTTGTGAAAGATATTAACGAAGAGCTATCTAAACTAAACATAGACAAAGAAATTGAATACGGTTTTTTTACAGCATTGTATGGTAAGAGCAAAATACCTGTAAAAAATGAGTTGGTTAGTCTGAAAAATGATATCATACAAACAATTCAGCAACTTCCCGAATTTTCTGTGAAAAGTATATCCAGTATGTTGCATAAATCAGGATCATTGTCTGCTGCAAAAACCCTGAAAGGGTTACAAGAAGTTATCCCCGTGCTGCGAGAAATTCTAGAAGCTCAAATATTTACGGCGACAAATCTTTCTTGCGTGTTTCATGCTGCGGGAAATCATATCAAAGAGGCAGTGACATCTTTTTATAGATATATAGACAGGATTCAGAATGAGATAATAAATGTTCCAAATGGTCTCACGGGTTCTAATATTACTTCCATTTTGAGTGGCTCCGGTAAGCGAATAAAAGAAGCTATTGAGGCTTTATTAGGTGCGGCTCCTCGAATAATATCTCTTAACAAAAATAAACTACTATTTCCTCGTGGTTTTTCGGGTCTCCAGGGAGCTGGTGTGAATATAGAAGAAGTTCTTAATAGATTCTCTCAAAAACCGTGAAAAATTTTTTGGTTTCAAAGAATTTCGTTTAAAAATTGGCTTAATGGCATTACTGTGCATGTACAGTTTTCTTGTGAGCCATAGGGAAATGCTTCTGTAACAGGGGCAATGATATATGCTTTTTTAATATTGAGATCTTTACAGGCTTGCCAAAACCCTTTCTTAAGGGTGGGGGTAGAAGATAATTTGCATTCTATCCCAATAATTTCACCGTTTCTCTCCAAAACCAAATCCATTTCAACCCCGGTTTGTGTACGGTAAAATCCGTATTTCCAGCGGGAATTTAAACTCGAAATAATTTGCTCAATCACAAAGCCTTCCCAGGAAGAACCGCATACCGGATGAGCAAGGACTTCGGCAAGGGAGTCTAGCTTGAGGAGTGCATGGAGTACACCAGAATCCCTGACATAAATTTTGGGGGATTTCACCAATCTTTTTTTGAGATTAGCCTCAAATGGAGCGAGGGTGCGTATCATAAAAATATTTTCGAATAAATCGATATACTGTCTTATTGTTGTATGGCTGAGTCCGAGGGAATCGCCCAGTTTAGAGAGGTTGGCAACTTGCCCATGCGAGTGGGCGAGCATAGAGAACATGCGGTTTAATGTGAGAGCGGGAATACGCACATCAAGAAGGGGGATATCTCGCTCAATAAGTGTTTTGAGAAACTCTTCTCGCCACCGAAAGCTCATGGCAGAGGAAGGGTTCTAAGTCTTGTAATATAAGCTTGTTAAGTCGTCTTTTAAGATAACCTTGCAAATTGAAACCCTCACTTTCAATTTACAAGTTTGCCAGAGAAGAGCCTGTTTATCAATGCTTATTTTTGGCGAAACAGGGTTTATGCCGGCGCGTTAGTCCGCGTCGCTCGGAGAAGAAAGATAGGGGATTGTAGTGAGTAGCCGTGTTCCATGAACATCATTTGTGCTTTTGCCGAACTCCCCATCGCCCGTTTGGTAGAGTTCATTGAGTGTTTCCAGAGATTTGATAGTTTTCTTAAATAAATTTGTTTTAATAAATATTTCATTGAGGTGGAAATATAAGATATTTTGAAAGTCTTCAATTTTCGAAAAAAGATTACGAAATCCTTCAGGAGTGTGTGGGTATTTATTAATATCATTAGCGCATTTACCCATGTTTTCTAGATTTTTTTTGGTTTTTTCATAAAGCGTTGAAAATTTTTCGATATCATTTTCTTCTAAAATTAGGGTGGGAAAAAAATTGCTAAGTGCAGATACCTGGTTACAAAAATATTTCATTTGCTCAATATCAGAAAAATTATAATCAGAGACGTCTTCTCTATAGCTTAACAATCTTGTTTTTAATAAAGTATTCATAATATGCACTACGATATAATACTGTTTTGATCCTTCAGAATGAAAAGAAAAAATAACATCATTCATGTCTTCTATTGATAATGTATTTAAATAATTAGAATTGCTTTTTAATATAAAAAGTGTCTCCTGTATGAGATTAGAATGGCCATGAATGACATAGGATACGCCTTCAGGAATTTTGTATTTTGATAATAAAATAATCTCAGAAAATCTTCTTTTTAAATAGTGTGGCGACCATATGGCATCATAAACAGGGGTTTTTCTATTTGATGTTATTTGGGAATAGTTTGTATAATCATTTAAAACAGAATCTTGAAACCATTTGTTTATAAGATTGATTTTTTGCTCTAAATCAAATTCTGTATCTGGTGTTTCTCCTTCGAGTGCTTCTTCAAATGTGCCTCGAAATATGTCATTGCTTACAATACCGTGTGTTATCATTATTTTTTTGTTTAGTAATTGGAATAATGATAGATTTTTTATATACTGGGTGGTGTATTTTATAAAATGATCTCGCATGAATTGTCGTTGCTCTAAATTCGGGCTGTTGAGCATGTCATTTAAAGAAATGGTAGAAGAAAAGGCAGAATGTGGGTGGTAAGGGAATTGATAATCGTCGCTAATCTGTTTATCTTTGTTTAATAAATAATACAGTATAAAAAATTGAGCATGATTAGAAAATATAATAGTTTCATTTATATTGTAAACAGCTGTGATCATGTAGTGAATCATAATACAGAATATATCACAATAAGTGCGATCTGAAACGTCGTCTCCTTGTATAATAGATGATAAATTATATTCATTTTGAAGGCCGATACAAAAAGCATTTTGAAATAACTGTTCGGTATTTTTGTCAAATAACCCCATCTTGATCATCTCTAAAAGCTCAAAAAATGCATCTTTATTTGTGACTTTTAATATGCCTGATTTTATATAATATCCAAGCCTTAAAATTGCATTCGAATGTATATCTCCTATAACGATATAAGAGTTTTGGCGATTGAGGATATTGCGTGGTACTTCAAAAAGATGAAAGGCTATGTTATAAGTCAGAAAAGAAGAATCCTTTCCTTGTCGTACAAAGGCAACAGGATTTATTGTTTCTACGTTTTCTTTTTCATCATCGCTACTCATAAAATCGGATGTATGATCTCCGTCTTCTTCTGGTAAGTGTGAAACTCCCTTGTCTTGTTGAGATTCTGGATGAAATAAGATTGATTTTTCGGCATCTACAGATGCTCCTAATGAGGATGAATTATTGTCTAAATTTTCTTTTCCTGGCATTTCTGGCATATTAAAAGTAGCGCTAAATAATGAATGCTCTGTTTTTTGCTTTTTTTCTGCGGTTTCACAACATGCGCCTGGTGTTGTGTCGTCTACGTCCGAAAGAGGGCGAGAGGGTTTAAAGCTACGGGCCTGATAGGGGTCAGTATTTTTTAAAGAAGTTGTCATCGATGATACCTAATAAAGACAGGGATATATGAGTTTCCAAAAGTATGGGGCACCGTTATTCTGAAAAGAAAGCCTGGGCTTTCTTTTCAGAAAAGGAGTAGTTAGGCCTTATACTATAGTCCATGTACTTTTTTTAGCGTTTTTTGAAGTGTAAAAATAAAAGGCAAAATTCAAGGCTATACAGGTTGTTAAAGGAAGGATTGAGTGATTAAGGGCTTTATTGCCAAATCTAGTAGTAATTTTATTGGGGTTTTTATGAGTTTTGCTCGCTTTATTCCGTTTTGGAGGGAGAAGAGGCATAAGGAATTTTGGTGATGAGCCGTTCTCCATAAACATCATCTGTACCTTTACCAAACATTCCATCGCCCCGTTTGGTAGAGGGTATCGAGCATTTTAAGAGATTCTACGGTCTTTTTAAATAATTCTGTATTAATGAAGATGCTTTTAACAGAACGATATATGCCATCTTGAAAAGTTTCAATTTTTGAAACAAGATCTATAAACCCCTTTTGGGTCCCTGAAAACGTCTAGTATCAGTGGAACATTTGGCCATCTTTTGTAAATCTTCTTCGATTTTTTTATAATAAGAGGAAAATTTTTCCATATCTTTTTCTTTTAATTTTTCTGCGATAAAAATGTCTCTGACGCTATATATTCGGTCAGACAGATCTTCCATTTCTATTATATCAGAAAAGTCATAGTCAGACAGATTTTCTTTATAGATTAATCCAAGTACCATGACTAATGTGTTTATAGAATGTTCTATTATATAATTTTGATCTGAATTTTCATCTTTGAAAGATTGTGTAATGTCGTCGACGCTACTAATGTCTTGTGTTAATGATGATTTTAAATAAGATTCATCGTTTAATAAACGCAATGCTTCTTGTATTAAATTAGAATGACCATGGATGACATGGGAGGCACCTTCTGGAATGGTGTATCTAGATAATACTATGAAAGAAGAGAATTTTATGGGTAAATAATGTGGTGACCATATGGCTTTATAAACAGGATTGTTTTCACTTGAAGTTGTTTTATGATATATATTGTAGTCGATTAAAATGCATGTTTTAAACCAATCATTTATAA
>Ga0206836_10089_pt3 | contig 23446 bp, 24 predicted proteins | sample Alteio_BWOrgCont_28_FD_152871 | JGI IMG/M metagenome (GOLD analysis project Ga0206836, IMG submission 152871) | Enriched cells from forest soil in Barre Woods Harvard Forest LTER site, Petersham, Massachusetts, United States -... | ecosystem: Environmental > Terrestrial > Soil > Temperate forest >...
GGATATATATGTGGAAGGTATTGACCGCATTACGGTTCAAGATATTGAATTCGCCAAAGAAGAATTCGGTCTGGTAGTGAAGCTGTTTGCTATCGCGGAAGTGGAAGGGGATGAGCTGGAAGTTCGCGTTCATCCCACCCTGATTCCTCAGGATCACTTATTGGCGAAAGTGGACGGCGAATATAACGGCGTTCTAGTAACGGGTGATTTTGTTGGAACAACCATGTATTACGGCTTAGGCGCTGGTAATAAACCTACCGCATCTGCGGTCATGAGTGATTTGATTTACGTGGGTCGCAGTGTGCACGACAACGTGGCGGGTGAAATTTCGAACTGCTGGTTTTTGAACGATAATCCACAAATTAAGCGAATTAAGAAAATGGGTGACATTAAGTCCCGTTATTTCTTGAAGTTTTCCGTGTTGGATCAGGCCGGTGTGCTGTCGGCAATTTCCCGTATTTTGGGTGAGCACCGTATTTCCATCGCGTCGGTTATCCAAAAAGAGCAGAAAAAGGGCGATAAGGTTCCAGTTGTGATTGTAACTTATGAAGCTAAGGAAGAAGACGTGCAGGAAGCCTTGAAGAAAATCAACGGCTTACCCTTTGTTCAGGAAGAAACACTTTTAATTCGTATGGATCGGGGAGAATAAATGGCTTTTTGGAAGGGTGTTATTGAGGAATACAGGCCCTATTTACCAGTTACAGACAAGACTCCCGTTATCACCTTAAAAGAAGGTGATACGCCGCTGATTTATGGGCCGAACATTTCCAAAAAGCTGGGCAATGATCTCAAACTTTATTTCAAATTTGAGGGTTTGAACCCGACCGGTTCTTTTAAAGATCGTGGTATGACCATGGCCATGTCGAAAGCGATGGAAGATGAGGCAAAAGTTGTGGTTTGCGCCTCAACGGGGAATACGTCAGCCGCGGCCGCAGCTTACGCAGCTCACGCTGGCATATCCTGCGCGGTATTTTTGCCTCACGGTTCCATCGCGCTAGGCAAGATGGCGCAGTCTCTTATATATGGGGCTAAGGTCATAGCGATTGAGGGAAGTTTTGATAAGGCTTTGACGCTCACCCGCGAACTGGCTGATAAGTACCCTGTCACGATGGTGAACTCCAATAATCCCTATCGCATTGAGGGACAAAAAACGGCGGCTTTTGAGATTGTGGATACGATTGGCGACGCGCCGGAGTACCACGCTATTCCTGTCGGGAACGCGGGTAATATCACCGCTTATTGGAAGGGTTATAACGAATATTACAAAAAGGGTTTATCGAAGCAATTGCCGAAAATGTGCGGGTTTCAGGCGGCCGGCTCAGCACCCATTGTTTTGGGGAAGATTGTGGAAGACCCTCAAACGATCGCTACGGCCATTAAGATTGGCAATCCTTATTCATGGAAAACGGCTGAGGCAGCCCGCGATGAATCTAAAGGTGTTATTGAAGCTGTGACCGATGAAGAGATTTTAGAAGCCTATCAATTGTTGGCCGCGACCGAAGGTATTTTCTGCGAACCGGCTTCGGCGGCATCGTTGGCTGGTGTTATTAAAAAGAATAAACAAAAATATTTTGTGGATGGGCAGCGCCGTGTGGTTTGCACCTTAACCGGTCATGGATTAAAAGATCCAGATCGTGCGGTTTCGATGTGTTCGAAGCCCCATGTAGTGAAACCAGAATTGGGCGAAATTTTGAAAGTTTTGAACCTTTAAAGGGAAAGTAACAATGGCATTAATTGTTCAAAAATTTGGCGGTTCTTCCGTAGCGGATGCTTCCAAGATGCTGGAAGTGGCACGCCGCATTGTAAAGAACCGAAAAGCGGGAAATGATGTGGTGGTTGTGGTTTCCGCGCCAGGTGATACCACCGATGATTTGATCGCTATGGCCCATAAAATCACCGATGAGCCTGATGACAGGGAAATGGATGTGCTTTTAGCGACGGGCGAACAGCAAGCCATCGCCCTTTTGGCGATCGCGCTTAAAAGCCTGGATTGCGATGCCATTTCGTTTACGGGTCCTCAAGTCGGCATCGTGACGGATGATGTTCATACCAAGGCGCGCATTGTGAAGGTAGGCGACTCAAAAATTAGAAGCGCCTTGAAACTGGGCAAGGTTGTGATTGTGGCTGGTTTTCAGGGGATGAATAAAGATCAGGAAATTACTACCCTTGGCCGGGGCGGCAGTGATTTGACGGCGGTAGCTATAGCGGCGGCGCTACAGGCGGATGTTTGCGAGTTTTATAAAGACGTGGATGGTGTTTTTACGGCCAATCCAAATATTGTGAAGAATGCCCGGAAGATTGACGCGATTAGTTATGATGAAATGCTGGAGATGGCCAGCGCGGGGGCCCAAGTTTTAAACGCCCGCTCAGTTGAGTTCGCTAAAAACTTTGGTATTAAGATTCATGTGAGGCCGACATTCAATGAAAAAGAAGGGACTTACGTCATGCAAGAAACTAAAGCGATGGAAAAAGAAGTCATTAGCGGCGTGACTTATAACAAGGACGAGGCAAAGGTGACAGTGAGGGGCGTTCCCGACAGACCTGGTGTGGCTTCTATTCTTTTCTCGAAATTGGCCAAGGTCGGCTTGAATGTGGACATGATTATTCAGAATATTGGCGAAAAGGGCCACTCGGACGTTTCTTTTACGGTGAATCGCAGCGAACTGAAGAAGACCATGAAAGTTGTAACAGAAGCGGCTAAAACCTTGAAGCCGGCTGGCGTGATTTCAGATGAGAAAATAGCGAAAGTCTCCGTCGTGGGTGTGGGCATGAAATCCCATTCGGGTGTGGCGGCAAAGATGTTTCAGGCGTTAGCTGAAACGGGCGTGAATATTTTGATGATTTCCACCTCGGAGATCAAAATATCAGTGGTTATAAATGAAAAAGATGTGGCGAAGGCAGTGGCCGCCATTCATGATAAGTTTAAGTTAGGGAAAAAGGCGGCGAATGAGCGTGGATAAAAAGTTAGTTCTTTATGACGCGTTATTAAGGGAAGGTCCTCAGACCGAGGGAATTAATTTGTCCGTGAAGGATAAATTAAACCTTTTGGAACTGCTGGACAGCCTTGGTCTGCACTATATCGAGGGAGGATGGCCGGGGGCCAATCCGAAAGATACTGCTTTTTTCCAGGAAGCCCGGAAAATGAAACTGAAAGCCAAATTGGCGGCCTTTGGCATGACCCGTCGTTTACGCCAAAAGGCACATGAGGACACTAATCTGCTCAATTTAGTCTCGGCTAAGACACCGATTATTACGGTGGTGGGCAAGAGCTCGGACCTGCAGGTGACCAAAGCATTGGGTATTACGCTGGAGCAGAATTTGGAGCTTATCTATGACTCGATCAAATTTCTTAAATCCAAGACCGATGAGGTTTTTTACGACGCGGAGCATTTCTTTGACGGCTATAACGCCAACCCCGAATTCGCCTTAAAGTGCCTGGAAGTGGCTTTGCAAGGCGGGGCCGATTGTCTGGTGTTGTGCGATACCAATGGCGGGTCCTTGCCGGAAGATATTGAAGCCACGGTGACCCGTGTCAGCCAGCGCTTTCCGGGAGTTTACTTAGGTATCCATTGCCATAATGACTCGGACCTGGCGGTGGCTAATAGCCTGGCAGCCCTGGAAGCGGGCGCATCGCAGGTGCAGGGCTGTATCAATGGTTACGGCGAGCGGGTGGGAAACACTAACTTAACGTCCCTGATCCCGAATTTGATCTTTAAAAAGAAAGCCTCTTTTGTCCGGCCTGTTCATATAGATAAATTGACGGAAGTTTCGCGCAGGGTCGATGAGATTCTCAACGTGAAACCCCGAGCCAACGCCCCTTATGTCGGTCAGAGCGCGTTTACTCACAAGGGCGGCATGCACATTTCCGCAGTGAGCAAATACGTCTCTTCCTACGAACACTTGGATCCTGAAAAGGTCGGCAATTTGCGCAAAGTGATTTTGTCCGATCAGGCCGGCGTGGCGGCAGTGTTAAGCAAGGCAACGGCGGGCAAGATCAAACTTAACAAAGATAAGCCCGAAGCCAAGGACATCATTGAAAAAGTGAAGCAAATGGAAAGCGAAGGCTATCAGTTTGAAAGCGCCGAAGCTTCCTTCGAAATTCTTTTGAAAAAAGCCTTGGGTCAGCACCGCAATTTCTTTAATCTGGTCGGTTTTAGAGTCATTGTGGAAAATCGAGGCGACGGACGTTTGGTGTCCGAGGCGACCATCAAGCTGACGGTGAATGGCGTGACCGAAAATACGGTTGGCGAGGGTGACGGTCCTGTAAACGCTTTGGATAACGCTTTGCGGCAAGCGCTGACCAAGTTTTATCCCACGCTTAAAGATGTGCATTTGACCGATTATAAGGTTCGTGTGCTGGATGCTAAAGACGGCACCGCGGCCAAAGTCCGTGTCCTCATTGAGAGTACGGACGGTAAAGATACCTGGGGAACGGTGGGTGTTTCGGAAAACAGTATTGGAGCCTCCTGGGACGCGTTGGTTGATTCAATCGACTATAAATTACTTAAGGACAGCAGCCGTAAAGCGGAGAAAAACAAAAAAAGGCCCACTCGTTAATGAACCGACCCATCGGTATTTTTGATTCAGGCCTCGGCGGATTAACTGTGGTAAAGGCCATTCAAAAAGAATTGCCGCAAGAATATTTAGTCTATTTTGGCGATACAGCCCGAATTCCTTACGGAAATAAAAGTCCGGATACGATTATTCGTTTTTCCCGGCAGATTATACGTTTTCTGATTTCTCGGGAAAAAGTGAAAGCGGTGGTAGTGGCCTGCAATACCTCTTCGGCCTGGGCTTTAGAGGCGATGCGGAAGGAATTTAAGATTCCCATTTGGGGTGTGATTGAACCCGGAGCTTCCGCGGCGGTAGAGGTGACCTGCAACGGCAGAATTGGCGTGATTGGCACGGAGGGGACTGTTTATTCCGAGGCTTATCCGAAAGCGATTCACAGGCTCATGCCCAAAGCTAAAGTGTTTAGCAAGGCTTGTCCTTTATTTGTTCCTTTGGTAGAGGAAGGTAAAGTGCGCGGACCGGTCGCCGAAGCGGTGGTGCGGGAGTATTTAAAACCGCTGTTAAAAGAAAAAATTGATACGCTTTTACTGGGATGCACCCATTACCCGCTTTTGAAAGAAACCATTCAAGAAAATGTGGGAAAAGAGGTACAAATTGTCGATTCGGCGAATGAGACGGCCTGGACGCTTTATCGAAACCTGGAAAATTACGGCGTAGAATTGTCCGAGCAGGCAATTGGAAAATATTACGTTAGCGACATGTCACGCAAGTTCAAGGAAAACGCGCAGCGGTTTTTAGGCCGGCCCATTAAAAAAGTTGAGAAAGTATTTATTGAAAAGTATTGAGGGGTTAATGAGCATGAATTATTCGAGTCTGGCGAACAACAAGCGTAAACTTTTTGTTGTTTTTTTCTTTTTGTATGTTCACTTCAGCCCATCGTTCGCCAGGGCGGCTGATGAGACCGCGTCTATGCCGACCAATTATGAAATGGTTCAAGCACCGACCGCTTATGTGTTGATGAATGGTGGATATGATTTGGTGACTGAGATGTATGAGAATGGAGGACTTTATCTTAGGGGAAACGTCGGATTTAAAAACTTCTTCATGTTCGGGTTTTCAGCGAATGGAACCAATCTGATTGGACAGGGAACAATTCAAGTTCAAACCCCGAAACTGGCTTTTAAATTTAAAATATTGGATCAAGCCACCGCGCCATTCGCTTTGGCAGTTGCCTGGGATGACCGCGGATATGGAACTTTTACTGATAACCGTTTTGAACCAGGTACCCAAAAAGGCTTTTATACGGTGATTAGCCACGAGTATCCCGAGTTGGGATATTTACAAACCCATCTTGGTTTTAACTTGGTTGAGTTTGATAATTACGATGCTAGTCAGGATTTAGGCGGCTTTTTGGGGACTTCTTTCGCGTTGTCCAAATCGTTGGTTTTTAATCTGGAGGCTGATAAAATATTCTCATCCCAGTGGAATTTTAACGGTAATTTTCTTTTTAATGTCGATAAGCCTTTACGGGTTGGGTTGGATTTTGTGAGCATGAATAATCCGGGTTCTTTTGCCCGCATCGTTCGGATTCAATACGCGGATTTCTTTTAATACAGAATCTTTTCTAAATTTTTTAAAGGATATTTCATGATTGGGAAAATGGCAGTTCTTTTTATTGTTCTTTTTGTGGTGGGGTGTGGCACTCAAAACGATGGGCTTAGTTTGGCTTCGAAAAGCGATCGGGTTCCTGCTGCCGAAATAGACGCCTATTTTTTAAATTCACCTACTTTGAGCTTGGCTAATTTGAAAGGAAAGGTTGTGGTACTGGACTTTTGGGCTACATGGTGCGCTCCCTGCCGAATGGAAATACCCAGCTTTGAAAAGCTTTATCAGGTATATCATTCAAAGGGTTTAGAGATTATTGGTTTAACTATTGAAGCGCCTAGTAGCCAGCCGGCAGGATATTTCTCTAAATTTTTGAAAGATAACGCAATTAATTATCCCATCGGGTTTTCTAGCGAGAAAACAACGAAAGTCTATGGTGTTGAAGCCTACCCCACAACCCTTTTTATTGATAAAAAAGGCAATGTTGCCACGGCTTTTATTGGGGCTAGGTCCGAAGAAGAAATAACAAGGGTTATTGATAAATTGCTGGCGGAATAATACTGTTTGGCGGTGAAGCTGTTCCTTGGCTTTGTTTAACGATATAATCAATAAAGAAACGCGGAGGTGTGTCATGGGTTTATCGACAGACGCTGACGTCCGTGAAGGTTTTTTAGAACTTTACCGAGATCTTTTTTCACATGTTTCCTATTTAGAAACGGTTATTGAAAGTATGGTTCATGCTCAGCGTGTGGATCGGGTCACGCTTGAAAACCATTTTGCTCAAATGATCGCCTCGAGTTCGGTGGGGTTGAAAAAATACAGCGTTCCCAAACTGCCCCGGAGGCCTCGACGGAACCATCCGGACTATTTCCGGTATGAAATGGTTCGAGTTACGAAGGTTATCAAAGGCCAGTTGTCGGTGCTTCTGAAAACATCATTTTTGGTGGAGACGGGCAAAGAGGAAGACGATTATCTTCAAACCTTAAGCGATGCGATCGACAATATCGCCGGCGCGTTTCAACATGTGGTTAGGTCCAATGTTTTAATGCCGGTTATGCTTAATTAATAGCCCATTTTACCGGCGAGGATTCAATTCAATGAAAGCGGAAAAAGACGTTACTGGCAGAGAGTATGAAGTCTTTAGTAAGTATTTAAAAGAAAAAGACCTTAAGCTAACTGCTCAACGAGAATTGATTTTGGGCGTTTTTTTAAAGCATCATGCGCATATTTCGGCTGAAGAACTTTATCAAAAGGCCCGTGAAAAACAGACTCATGTGGGATTCGCGACAGTTTACCGAACTTTAAAGCATCTGACACAATGCGGGTTGGCTCGCGAGTTGGATTTTGGGGATGGGCGTATTCAGTATGAGCATGACTTAGGGCATCAACATCATGATCATATGATTTGCACCAAGTGTGGAACCTATATTGAGTTTTTGAACCCTCAAATTGAGGAGTTGCAGGAGCAGGTGAGCCAAGTTCACGGCTTTAAAATAACATCGCATCGGATGCAGCTTTATGGCCTTTGTCAAAAATGTCAAAAAGTCAAAAAATAGCATTGGTATCAAAGGAGTAGTGGTATGACAGACTTTTTGGTTTCGCGTGCGACCCGCGACAAGCTTCAGGAAGAATTAAAGAATTTGAAAACGGTTCGGCGGCCCCAAGTGGCCGATGCATTAGCTGAGGCTCGCGCTCACGGTGATTTAAAAGAAAACGCTGAATATGACGCGGCCAAGCAGGAACAGGGCTTGTTAGAAGCCCGCATCCGCGAAGTTGAAGACAAATTAGCCAGAGCTCGTTTGCTGGAAGATGAAAATATCACCGGCGAGCATGTTTCGATTGGCTGTGTGGTCACGGTAAAGGATCTTAAAGATAAAAGCACAGAAATATACCGAATCGTGGGCGAAGAGGAAGCTGATTTCGCTCAAAATAAAATTTCACTTCGTACGCCGATCGCCAAGGGATTGATGGGCAAAAAAGTAGGAGAGAAGGTGGAGATTCAAGTGCCGGCCGGTCTTTTGAAGTATGAAATTACCAAAATCGAGGTGGCTGCGGAGTAAGAGACGGTCACGCTATTGACAGGAATCACTGACTTTTATAATATCTTTTAACAATTTAACGCTCTTATCCAGAGTGGCTGAGGGACAGGCCCTATGAAGCCACGGCAACCGGACCCCAAGTTTTAAAAACTTTGGGTTGCTAGGTGCCAATTCCTACTTCGGTTTTGAAAAATCTCCGAGGTGAGATGAGAGATGGAAAACCACAGTAAGGCTTCCATCTCCGCATGGAAGCTTTTTTTATTTTAAAAGACTCCTGGGAGCAAATTGAGGAGAATTTTATGAGTTACGTCAAAGCTTTAAAGTGCCGCGAGTGCGGCCAGGAATACGAAAAAACAGCGAAATATGTCTGCGAGTTCTGCTTTGGCCCGTTAGAAGCGGCCTATGATTACGATAAAATCAAAAAAGATATGACCCGCGAGAAAATTGCCTCCCGTCCCCTCAATATTTGGCGTTATCGGGAATTGTTGCCGGTGGAGGGCGAAAATTACAATACCCTGCAAGAGGGTTATACGCCTCTGATTAAAGCTGATCGCTTGGGCGCCGAGCTGGGCATGAAAAATCTTTACGTTAAAAATGACTGCGCCAATCCGACCCATTCGTTTAAAGATCGTGTGGTGGCGGTCGCCTCAACCCGGGCTTTAGAACTGGGATTTGATACCTTGGCCTGTGCTTCGACTGGTAATTTGGCTAACGCGGTGGCGGCCTATGGCGCGCGCGGCGGCATGAAAAGGCATGTTTTTATTCCATCGAACTTGGAAAAAGGAAAAGTCATCGGGGCGCTGGTTTATGATCCCAATTTGGTCGCGGTTAACGGTAACTATGATGACGTCAACCGGCTTTGCAGTGAGATTGCCGGTAAATATAAATGGGCTTTTGTGAATATTAATATGAGGCCTTACTACGCTGAGGGTTCTAAAACCCTGGCTTTTGAGACGGCAGAACAATTGGGCTGGCAGGCACCTGATCAAGTCGTAGTGCCGGTAGCTTCGGGATCGCTTTTAACCAAAATTTGGAAGGGAACCCAGGAATTTATTAAGATTGGAATTATCCCCAATAAAAAAATGCGGGTGTTTGGAGCGCAAGCCTCCGGCTGTTCTCCGGTTACCACGGCCTATAAAGCCAAAACGGATACTTTCCGTCCGGTGAAACCCAACACGATCGCGAAGTCTCTGGCTATCGGCAATCCGGCCGATGGTTACTACGCCTTGAAAACCATCGCGGAATCCAACGGGGGAGCTGAGATGGCGACCGATCCGGAAATTGTGGAAGGCATCAAGCTCTTGGCCCGCACCGAGGGTATCTTCGCTGAGACTGCCGGCGGTGTGACGATCGCTTGTTTAAAGAAATTGGCGGAATCAGGCGCGCTGGACCGTGACGCGGTCACGGTGGCTTATATCACGGGCACGGGTCTTAAAACCCAAGAGGCGGTCGCGGATCATTTGAGAGAAGTAAAGGTGATACAACCCAACCTCGAGGCTTTTGAAGCCAGTCAATTACGGCCTGTTTTGTAAGTTTTTCTAAACAATGGATTTTGAAAAAGGGCTGGCAAATAAGCTTACCCTTCAGTCATAATCAGTTTTCAAATTGATCAGGAGGATCCACTGTGGCCATAAAAGTATTAGTTCCCACACCCTTACGTAATTTAACGAATAATCAGGCGGAAGTTTTGGCCGAAGGTGCCACCGTCACCGAACTGATTGATAGCCTCAGCAAAAGCTACAACGGTCTTCGCGAGCGTTTGGTTGATGAAAACGGTAAAATCCGCCGCTTTGTGAATATCTATTTGAACGAAGAGGATATTCGCTTCTTGCAAGGTGAGGCTACCGCGTTAAAAGCAGGTGACCAGGTCTCTATTGTGCCGGCTATTGCGGGCGGCAATTAAGCGTCTTAAATAGTTTTTAAGATTTTAAGGACTCTCCATGGCTTCCATCAAAAAACTAATTGAACTGGATTATCCGAACGAATTGGTTACAGAGCCGGTTTTGTCCAATGTGATTAAAAAATATGACATCAGCGTGAATCTGCGCCGAGCCTCCATCACCAAAGGTTTTGGTTACGTTCAAATGCAGATTGAAGGGGAAGAGCCAGAAGTTAAAAAAGCCCTGGCGGATTTGACCAGCAAGGGCATCGACGTGAATCCTATTGAAAAAGACGTGCTCGAGTCCTGATGACATCCGCTGATCCCAACGAAAAATTCAGCCGCCAGGTGATTCTTCCGGGCGTGGGCCCTGAGGGCCAAAAGAAATGGAATGACGCCCATGTTTTGTTGGCCGGAGAAGGCATCGCTCTACTCGCGGCATCACAAGCTCTGTCTTCGGTCGGCGTTTCTAAAATATCCCTATTAATCGATAAAGATTTTGATCCTTCTTTTTTTGTCTCCTCCCCTCCGCAGATTAATGTTGAGGCCATACCCCTTTTGGATAAGTTGCCTGTCTTTACCATGGCTTTAGTGGTTTCTCAAAACGCCCATTTGAGACGCAAATTAAACCGGATTTTTAGAAAGAATCGTCAACCTGCCGTTTTCGCATGGCCCTCCGGCAGCGGTTTCGCTCTGTTTACCAGCCGCTATATCAAAGACACTCCTTGTTTGGAATGTTTTGAGGTTCTCAATCCGAAAGCTTTTTCGAAAGGTTCCACTTCGGTTGAGCGTTTACTGGGTGCCACAGCTTCCTCTGAGGCTTTAGAATTGATCTTGAACGGTCAATCGCCCTTAGAGAATAAAGTATGGATTACGGCTTTAGAGTCTGGACTTTCCACCCAGCATGAGGTTTTGGAAACCTATAAATGCCCCGCCAAGATGATTGACGCTGGCGCGGCGGTGACGCCATGAGTCAATACAACCGCTATCCGGTTGCCGCCGATGTGACAGGTCTCATCGGCGAAACACCTCTTCTTAAACTTAAGCGGATTCCTGAAAAGAACTGCGCGCAAATTCTCTGCAAGCTGGAGTTTTACAACCCCGGGGGAAGTGTTAAAGACCGCATCGCTTTAGCGATGATTGAAGATGCCGAAAAGAAGGGCATCTTGAAGACGGGCGGCACTTTGGTGGAACCCACCAGTGGCAATACGGGCATCGGCTTGGCCATGGTTTGCGCTCAGAGGGGTTATAAACTGATTCTGGTCATGCCGGAAGATATGAGCCAGGAAAGACGGGTTCTGCTGAAGGCCTATGGCGCTGAACTGGTGTTAACACCGGCGCAAGGGTTTATGACCGAGGCCGTTCGTAAGGCCAAAGAAATTAAAGAACAAAACCCAAATTACTTTATGCCTGAGCAGTTTGCGAACCGCGCCAATCCCGAATCGCATAAACGAACCACCGCGCCGGAAATCGATAAAGACACGGATGGTAAATTAGACGCCTTTGTGGCGGGTATCGGAACCGGCGGTACCATTACGGGAGTAGGCGAGTATTTCAAGGCTAAGAATTCAGCGGTTAAAATTATTGGGGTAGAACCGGCGGCCTCGTCGGTTTTGTCGGGCGGTAAACCAGGGGTTCATCGCATACAAGGCATTGGGGCTGGGTTTATTCCTTCTGTTTTAAACCGCTCGGTTTTAGATGAGGTGGTAACGGTAACCGATCACGAAGCCTATCTCATGACCAAGCGGTTAGCCCGTGAGGAAGGTCTGCTTTTGGGCATTTCTTCCGGCGCCAATGTGGCCGCGGCCTTAAAGGTTGGCGCTAAATTGGGGCCACAAGCTAGGGTTGTCACCATTTGCTGTGACATGGGTGAACGTTATTTTAGTCTGGAAGCTGAATTTGAATCCGAATTGGCCTCTAGCAACCTTTAATTTCCTACCTTCTAATAATTGACTAAAATAATTGTGATTGTTCTGTGGTTCGAGTCCAACACGGGGAGCAAAATTAATGCATCATAATTGGTGGTTTTATTTTTTATAATTCTGTTATTTTTATTGACCTGTAAGGCCCCATTGCTATTGAGGCTTGCCGGTAGGACTGTCTCAAGAGATAAAGATACCTACGTTTTTTGGGCTAAGTTTTTTTGTTTTTTCTGTTTGGCTTCATTGCTCTTACTTTTGTTTTTTTATACGGCTCCCTGGGAATATCTTTCACAACCTTATCCTTAAATGAAAAGTTGTTGTTTTATTTCAAAGTTGATGGTTCGTAAATCGTGATGAATGGGGTTCGTTTCTTACTGGTAAGTTCTTGTAATCCTGTCGCAGCTTTCTTAAGGTGTTTAAAACTGAGGTGAAACATGTCCCTGAAAATTGAAATCTACTCTGATGTCATTTGTCCCTGGTGCTATTTAGGCGAAAGCCGGCTTAAAAAAGCCCTAGAGTCATTCAACAAGACGCCTGTGGAAATTCATTATTTACCTTACGAGCTTAATCCGGCGACTCCCGCGGAAGGTTATGACCGTAAGGAGTATCTCCAAGCGAAATACGGTGACCGAATCAAACAAGCGGATCAAAAGTTAAAACAGTTTGGCGAAGAAGCGGGAATTACCTACAACTTTGATAAGGCCAACCGCATTCCCAATACGCTTAAAGCCCACCGGCTCATCTGGTTCGCGGATCAAAAGGGTGTGCAAGACAAGGCGGTAACGGATTTGTTTAAAGCCTATTTCACCGATGGAGTGGATATCGGTGATACGAAAGCATTGGCAAAGGTGGCGTCTGAGTGGGGACTGAATGAAGGGGAAGTGACTCGGTTTTTGGACTCGGAAAAGGGTTCGGAAGAGGTTCGTGGCTTAGAAGAAACAGCTTATAACCTGGGCGTGACCGGAGTTCCATTTTTTGTCTTTGACGGCAAGGCCGCGCTCTCAGGGGCGCTGGACGTTGAAACCTTCAGCGAAATATTAGAAGAGATGTCTGCTTAATTCCAACCGCTGTGAATCTTAAAGTCCACCGGCTGGCTTTCGATGATTTTAGATTCTTCTTCCAGAAGTTTTTTCCACCGGGCATCCACTTCCTTTGCGGGGGAGACCTTTTTCGCCATGTCGAGGAACATTTGGTAGTGGCCGTTTTCTGAAACCACTAGTCCCTTATAAAACTTAGTCAGTTCGGCGTCTTTGGATTCTTCCGAAAGACGGATAAATCTTTCGCATGACCGGGCTTCTACTAAAGCGGAAACAATTAAGCGGTCGGTTAAGTCATCCTTGCCCTGACCCTTGCGGATGAGTTTTCGCAAATCAAAGGCGTAAGGGTTTTTGTGGGCCCGCTCCAAGATGCCGCTTCTTTTTTCCAGCAGCTTTATAACCGCCTGCATGTGAAGGGTTTCGTCCCGGGCGATGGCGGCGACCATCGCCAGCCAATGGTCGGGGGCCTGGGGGCCGGGCCACAGATTTAAAAACTCCAGGGCATTGTTGGCGGCTTTTTTCTCGAGATAAACCTGGTCCGATAGAAGGGCGTTAGTGTTTTTGAGCACCTGCTTCGCCCATTTGGCCGGGGTCGCGGTAATTAAGGGGAGATCGTGAGACATGGGCAAGGGTCGTCTTTCGTCATCGTTTAAAGTGAAGTCAGCCTCTTTGTTGTTCCTCGTTACACTTCGGGAGAGATGTAAAATGATTAACTTCTTCACTATTATGGCGGATAATGAGTGGCGTCGATGGGTTTCAGGCGAAATCTGAAAAATAAGTCTTTTCGGGTGTCGCTTTTCAAAGTCTTTGTCAGCAAACTTAATTATAGGCTAGGTATGAATTTGACTGTTCGTTTTTTGCTCATTTTTTATTTTTTTGCGGCTATGGTTCCTGTTTGGGCCGTCACACCTATGAATTATTACAACAGCCTGGTGGCGGGAGGGGATGCCTCGGGTTTCCGCGACGGCGTTTTTGAATTGGCCCGTTTTAATGAACCCCTCGGCATGGCGTTCGATGAGACGGGAAATAAGCTTTATGTGGCGGATTCGCAAAACAACCGCATTCGCGTGGTAAATCTCGACCATAACAATGAGGTGCAAACTTTGGCGGGAACGGGCGTTAGGGGAAATCTGGACGGACCGCTGCTAAAGGCCACCTTCAACGTCCCCACCCAACTGGCGGTTCTGCCGAATAACCGGCTGGTGGTTTGCGACGGGGGTAACGGCCTGATCCGGCTGGTGGATATCTCAAAACAAATAGTGACCACGATTGCCAAAGGCATTAATTCCCGGGATATGGTTTACCGGCCGCAGGATGACAGTCTTTATTTTTCCGATTCGAACCAGGTTAAAAAAATGGACATGAAAACCCTGGTAATCTCCACGATTTTTGCCAACAACCCCCTGGTGCCTTCGCCGGGGGCGCTTTGTTTATACAAAGATAGTCTTTGTGTGGCGGACACCAAGTTACCCGATATTTATCAAATCAAGACGGATGATAAACAGTCGACGGGTTCGGTCATCCTGACGGCGGTAGGAAAGGCCCCGGATGTTTTAGCTCTATCGGCTTCGGACGGTTTTTTATACGCCCTGGCGAACGGCGGTATTTTACTGAAAGTGGGCCTGCCGGATTCGGCCGTGATTAAATTTCCGTCGGCCGGAGGGTTTTTATTTAAAAACACGGATCATCAAGAACAGTTAAAACTTTTCAAACTCAGGGGTGATATACCGGTCGGGTTTTCGGCCTCGCCCAACGAAGCCCGAAAGTTTTTTATCGCGACCGAAAATTCGATTGTGAGCGTAAGGGATTATGATTTTGAAGCGTGGTGGCCCGCAATGGAATGGAATAAGCGGACGATCAACGATTTTGAATACCCGGCGAAAAAACCGCCGAGGACTTTCAGAATTTTGACCCTGGGGACTTCCCGAAATTCCGAGTCTGTGCCTATTCCCGCGGATCCAAAGGCGCCCATTAGCGAGGATGTAATGGAGGGCAACAATATGGTGGATAATTTTTCGAAAAAGCTGGAGTTACTCTTAAATACGGAAGCGGTGCTGCAGAACTTAAGCGTTCATTTCGAGGTTTTGAATATAGCCCGCCGGACGAACGAATCGCTGAGCAGTTTTGGCTATGATCAGGTGCCAGACGCGGTTAAAAAATATGACGTTGATCTGGTGCTGGCGCTGGCGGATCGAACGGGTTACTGCGATTATTATCTCAATCCTATGACGAAGGAAGGGATTCCCGCCCGATCGACCCCGAAGGTATATCTGGAAAAATCCCTTTCAGACCGCGCGTCGGGCGCGGCGAAGGACATATTGGTACGCTTAAAAAAAATGAAAATTCCCTATTCCGAAAAACAGGATTGCCCGGGCGATACGCTTTGGAGCCTCCTGTGCACGGGAGACCAGCAGCTTCAAGATGACATGATCGAAATAACAGGCCAGCGGCTGGAGATTTTAAATGATATGCTCGGCGCGATTAAAAATTCCGCGGGGAATGGCACACCATTTTTCATTTATTATGTTCCCAGCCGGCAGTATCCCAACGAATGCTGCGAGCCTTTTTGGCACGATGTCTGCGCCAAGTTTCATTTAAATTTCTTTGATCTCAGCGAACCTTATAACAGCCTGAAGATCAGTTATTACCCGACCGATACAAACCATTACACGGTCAATGGAAACGAACTCATCGCACGTCTTTTAGCCCATTATTTGGTTGAAAACAAACTGATTCCGTTTAAAACGGCCGACGGTATTTTTTGAAATAGGCTGCCCCGGTTTTAAGAACGAAGGGGTTTTTGAGCTTTGTCGGTAAAATGAAGATCATTTTAATGGCAAAAGGGGAAGCCTTGTCTCAAGTTAAACGGGCGAATCATCCGGAATGGTGGTGGGGGCCGATTGAGGATTTTCGTTCTCTTGGCTGGGCCATCGGCCAGGTCATTGTCAAAGCCCGAACTCCCAACCAAGTGCACAAACGGCATATCGCCGGTTCCCTGGCGTTTAAAACCATCTTGGCGCTGGTGCCGGCCCTGGCCATTGTCATGGCCATTTTGGCCAATGACGCCTTCAGTCAAAAAAGAGAGCAGTTGCTCGATCAGATGGTGGACGCCATCTATCCGGTTCAAACTCAAACCGACAAATCCTTCTTCGACCCGGATGAACCCAGAAATTTAAAACAGTTGAATCAGGTGGGGAAGCAGGAAATTAGAATCTCCATGAAAAAGTTCACGACCTATTCCAGTAAAGCGGGATGGATTGGCTTTATCGGATTTTTTGTGGTGGTGTTTCTGCTCATGAGAGACATTGAACATTCTTTTAATTTTCTCTGGGGTGTGCAGCAGCAGAGGCCGGTATTTGCCCAAATGCTTCGGCACACTATTTTTTTTATTGGTCTGCCGGTTCTGGCCCTAGTTTTATTAACATTGAAAGGCTGGGTGGCTCACTGGGATTTGTTAAGACCACTGACGCATAGTTGGATATTCACGACTTTTTTGCCTTTCCTGATGGTGGGAGCCGCCTGTGCCTGGATGTATGCTTTGATTCCTAACGCGAAAGTTGAAAGATATTCCGCGGTTTTGACCGGGTTATTCGTCAGCTTTATTTTGGAAATCGCCCGTTGGTTGATGAACTGGTACACCTTGAAAATATTTGAGCGGTCGCATATTTACGGCGCTCTTTGGATGTTTCCGCTGATCTTGCTCTGGTTTTATGTGTCCTGGACCGTGGTTTTATTTGGCGCGGAGGTTACTTTCTTTGTTCAAAAGCATCGCGCTTGGCATTCCGCTTAATTTTTTTTCTTTTTCTTCGGTGGCTGTTTAATAGATGGCTTGCTGGGTTTGGTTGCTGTTTTCGGCCGGGCCATCGGTTTAGCCGCGGGCCGGGATTGAATTCTGGCCGGTGCTTGTTTTTGTTTGAGAGGACGAGAGTTTACCGCTTTTTTGTTCTTGCCCCCTGGCGTAATGGCGGCGTGAAATGGTCTCGGTTTTGCCAGCGGCTTATGTTTTACGATTTTCGTTGGTCTTTTATTCATCAGCGGCGGAGTTTTCTTCACCGGTGCCGGCGGCACCCCGTTGTTCATTCGAATCGCCCTCTTCTGTTGAACGGCGGTTTTTGTTTTTTGCCAAACTTTATAACGTTTTTTTTCAGCGAGAGTCAGGCTACGTTGAGGTAAAAAGTGAGTTTGTTTAAGCGAGAAGGTCGAGTGATCGTTGGTCCTTACCGTTTGAATGTGAGCCCCCTTTTTCATCACCACTACGCCGTGGTAGGTACTGGTGCTGACATTACCATCCCGATTTTGAACCTCGAAGGCTGTGCCACGAACCCCACAAACCACGCCGCCCGCTTCTATCTCAAAACTTGATTTACTCTCGTTTAACTTTTCGACTTCGGACAATATGTTTCCAAGGATTAACTCGATGCGGCTGCTGAATCCGTGAATGGTATTAGGGCTTAAATCCACGACTCTAATTTGGCTATCGGCGGGTATATGAATCAGAGTGTTATCGTTCAAGGCAAGCGTTATTTCGGAATCCTCTTTGGTTAAGAGATTGTCGCCTGTCTCTACGGCTTCGCCTTCCTCGGCTGTTTCGGGTATGGTTGAACCCGCGGGGATGATTAAGGCGGTCCCTTTAATATCCTCGATGGAATATTGCAAAGACGGAGTCGTGGTGGGTGTGGGTTCTTCGGTGGTTACGGCGGTGGGGGAAAGGGCTATGGGGGTGGAAGTTGGAATAGGGGTCGGCAGTTTCATTTCCACTTCAGCCGACTTCTTTTTACAAGAGAGGCTGATAGGGACGATAAGAACCAGCAGCCAAATCAATTTTTTCATGAAGCTATTTTAGAGATCGGTTGACGTAAATCACTAAAAATGTCGTAGGGAATATGATAAGGTTTTGTTTCTTTAAATCATTGTTTTGAGGTGTGTTTGAAAAGAATCTATTTTTATCTTTTGGCGCTGGGGTTGATGGGGGCGACCTCGTCCCTGTTGGCGCAAAATGGTTATTTGAAACCCTACTTGGTATCCGCTTCTATTTATATGGCGGCGGACGCCCAGGCGGAAGTGTGGCTCAATGGCATTCATATCGCTTATTGCCCCCATACCACCATGGCGGCTAGTTATAAAACCTTTGAGGCGAAGCCGGACAGCTTGTGTTATTTCAAAAATAGCAATGTGCTGGCAATCAAACTCATGGGCTCGAAAAGGCCTGCCGAGGATCATTTTATCGGTGTGGCTTATGCCATCCGTTTTCGGTTGTCGGATGGATCGTTTTTGGTCGTGAATAGCTCAACCGCGCGGGAGAACCGTTGCTTTTATCTTCCTCAGCGAGAGGAAGAACCGGAAGGCTGGGAAAAGGTTGGGTTTGATGATTCGGCTTGGCAGACCGCTCAAAGTTCAGGGGATATGATTCCCAATACAGCCTCGCTGGCCGGCGGGATTAATTTTTTAACCGCGACCAATAACGGCTATTTCGTCCAATTCGCCGGCGAAAAACAATTATTCCGCCGATATTTTAGTTTGGACATCAGAGTCAATCCCCGCTGTCTTACTCAAAACACGCTGGCATCCAGATGGGTTTGGCCTAATGGCTTGGCTGTTAATCATTCCGCCAATAAGGCCACGGCTCAAAAAATAGCCATTACTCCCGAAGTTTTACCGGTCCATCAGCAGCCCTTGCAGGCCGATCCTCAATTGCAACATCCCCTTTATGGCTCCAACTTTGCTTTAATTTTAAGGCCTGCCCAAATGGGGTCGTCCCCAACCCGCGAGAACCCATACTCAGCCGCTTCGTTGGTCCCATCACCTTCTGCCAGCCCCAATCCAGCTAACGCTGGTGGCAATATCCCAACGAATACACCTGTCGTGCAAAAGACGGCAACCCAGGATGACGGTGCTATTGTTTTTGGTCCATCGAGCGCCAATATATTAGTCACTTTTGGCGATGGGCCTGGTTTATACAAGGTTGAGGCGGTTGATGAAAATTTAACGCACTTGAAAACCCTTTTGAATCAACGGATCATAACAGACGCGGAAACTTGGCTGGCGTGGGATGGAAAAGACGATCAGGGCAATGATGTTCCGGCGGGGCGTTACTATATTCTTTGTTCTAAAGCGGGCATGGTGCTTCAAAAAATCCTTTTACGGCGGGTTTCTTGACTCAGGCGAAAATGAGTTTCAAAAATGTGAAAATTCTTATCGTGGGTGTGGGTGGGCTGGGCTGTCCCGCATCTTTGGCTTTGGCCGAAGCGGGTGTGGGTACCCTAGGCCTGATAGATCCCGATGTGGTGGAGTTATCGAATCTACACCGGCAAATACTTTATTCTGAACATGATTTAGGCCAGCACAAGGTGGAGGCCGCGAAGCGTTTTTTAAATCGCTTCTATGCCCAAACACAGATTAACGTTATTCCTGAAGCCTTTGGAGTCTCCAACGCTGAGGCGGTTCTGGCCAAATACGATTTGATTGTGGATGGTTTAGACCGGTTAGAAAAGAAGTTTATTTTAAACGACTGGTGCGTAAAATTAGGGAAACCCTTTGTTCACGCGGGCGTGGTTAAGTTTGAGGGTCAGGTTTTGCCCGTGATTCCGGGGAAGACCGCTTGTCTACGTTGTTTTATTCCAAAAATCCCGCCGCCTTTCGCTTTACCCACTTGCCGGGAAGCGGGCGTACTGGGATCTTTTTCGCAGGCCATTGGTTATTTGCAGGCTTATGAAACGTTAAAGTTGCTGGGCCGTCCGAAGCATTTGTTTCTTTGGAAGTGGGATGTCCAAAAACGCACAGCCCGATCTATCCGCCCTGTTCGAAATCCAGAGTGTGCGGCATGCTCCAAAAAAGTATTTGAAGAAACATCGGATACGGTGGTTTGTAAAGTTTAAGTCTCAACTCCGCAGGGAAGCAAAGTTCTGGCAGTACCTTTCACATCTTGATTCCATAAAAATCAGTTCATCCCAATGACTTCCATTCAAAATGGCGTCATGCGTTTTTCCAAACTGAAATAATTCTGGTTTGCCGATAGCGGTCACCCAAGCGGCGATTCCTACCACTCAAATAGGCCCAAATGGGGAACATTAGCGGCTTTAATGGCGTCTAATAGACAAGTGGAAGGTTTTAAATTAGGGGGGACTTCATGGGCCAACGGACTGTTGAATACGCGAAGAGACTGAATTGGAACAAGGTTGCCAACGATTACCTGCTTTACCGCAATGGTTATCCGGCTTCCTTTTTCAGCCGGTTAAAAAAACTGGGGATTGGATTACCCAAACAAAGCATTTTGGATTTAGGTACGGGCACGGGAGCCTTGGCTATACCTTTTGCCCAACAGGGCGCGCTAGTGACTGGGGTTGATCCAGCGGAAGGGCAGATTGAGGCGGCCTATCAGAGGTCCCGGGTTATGGGGTTGTGGGTGAATCTTTTGATTTCGCCCGCGGAAGATACGGGATTGCCTGACCATGCTTATGATGTGGTGACGGCCAGCATGTGCTGGGGATATATTGATAAAAAAACCGGTGCGGCTGAAGTGAGTAGGCTTTTAAAACCCAAGGGGTTATTTTTAATCAGTTCCATCCATTGGTCCGCGGAAGACGGCTCGGTTGCCGAAAAGACCAATGATTTGATCGCCAGCTATAACCCCGATTACGGCAAAAAAAATTCTACTGAAGATAAGAGTTACGGCCTGCCTGAATGGGCTGAGGGCTACTTCAAAAGACCTATCCGGGAAAATTACGTGGAAGCCATCAGTTTCTCCAAGGAAGCTTGGTTGGGAAGGATTCGCGCCAGCAAATGGATCGGCGCCTCATTATTGCCTGGAGAGGTGGAGGCTTTTGACCGTGAGCACCGGGAGCTATTAAAAGGAGAACCCGAAGAGTTTCAAATTATTCACCGGATTAAGATGGAAATATTCCAGTCGGTTTAATCTGTCGACGCTTTTATTTCTTTTATTCTTAGGAAAGAACCAGTTCTCCGACTCGGTTACGGCCTTCATGCTTGGCGGTGTAAAGACTTTTATCCGCGAATAATTTCAACGCTTTCATATCTTTAGTACTTTCAGGAAAACAGGCCACTCCCACACTGAGCGTAATGGGCTGAATGGAAGTGAGTTGGTGAGAGTTGGCCACATCCTGCACTACTCTCTGGGCGATCATCTTTGTTTTCTCCAACGGGGTTTCGGGAAGAATAATGGCAAATTCCTCTCCGCCGATCCGGGAAACAATGTCGATGTTCCTCACGCTGGCACGCAAAGTCAAAGCTACCTGCTTGAGAACCTCATCTCCAGTATCATGTCCCCAGCGGTCATTAATGGACTTGAAATGATCCAGGTCGGCGTAAAGTAGCCCCAGGGGGCGCACGTGGCGGGAAGCCCGCTTAAACTCAAAATCCAAAGCATCGTCAAAATAACGGCGGTTATAAACCCCGGTCAGCGGGTCTGTAATGGTGAGTTTCGTCACTTTCTCGTGGAGGCGGAAAGACTCGATGGCCAAGCCCGCCTGGGTGGCGAAGTTGAGCAGGGCCTGCAGGTCAGACTTGACCAGACGGCGCCGGGTGAAAAGATTATCAACCGCCAAAACGCCGATGGTCTTGCGGGAATCTACCCGGATGGGGACCTGGGCCGCGCAAATGACTTTCCCTAAGAAATCCTTCTCGAAAACTTCTTTGCTGCATTTTTTTTTCAGGTTGTTGCTAAAGCCCCACTGCACATGGCCGTTCACCAGGTCGGAGTACCAGTGGGTTCCTTTTACCGGGGAGAGGGGGAATTTGATTCCGGAAATTTCGTATCCACCCTTTTCGTCAATGCCCATCACCTGTTCGATATAATTTCCAGTTTCATTGGCCAGAAAAATACCGGCACGGTCAAAGCCCAAACCTTTGGTGACATTGTCGATGATCAGCTTGAGAAGGGACTCGAATGACTGATTCAGACGCATACTTTCCATAACGTTGCGGTACATTAGTATTTCTTGTTTGAGTTCTTTGGTCTGAAGTTGCAGCTTCTGGACGCGGTTATTGCGGGATGTTGCCATCTATCCTCCAGTGTTAAACATTTTCCCATAACTTTTGAAAAAGTGGTATGGCTTTATGGATGAAATTTTGGAGTTGGCGCGGGAGGAACGTTAGCGGCGGCCGGGCTGGCGGATTGGGCCGAACGTTTCTTTGAATTGAACGATTTGGGAATGACTCAACTCATTGGGTTATTTTTTAGAGTCTACCCATTTTTTCAGGTACAAGGCATTCACTTCATAAAGCTTCTTACGAACTTCCACCAACCCAGGTTTTGTCTCGAGAATTTGTTGATAGATCTCGATGGCAGCTTTTAATAATCCCTGTTGTACACACATATTTGCCGTAGCCATTTTTGCTTCAACGTCATCAGATAGAGACGGTTGAGAGGGCGGTGGTGGAAGCGGTGGGGAAGCCGCCACCGTGTCTTCTTCGGTTAAAAAACGCATCACATCAATCTTGGCTGGTTGAGAGGCGGGCAGAGGAGGCGGAACCACGTCTTCCTCAGTTTTTCCCTCAAAAAGGAAAACATCATCCTGATCCGAATGATGGGGTATATCCACCGTCACCTCAATTACATTTGACGAGGGTGATGCGGGGGATATAGGCGCTATGAGTTGCATACCAGTTGATCCTTCTTTAAAAGTACTTGCGCTATTGGGCGACAATTCGTTTGCTTTTTCCAAACATTGTGCCGCTTCGGTTAATTGCCCCTCATGTTCATAGATCATGGCTAATCCGCGTAAGGCATCGGCGGCACCTTGAAGATCGCCCAACGCTTGAAGTCCTTTAATTAATTTGACACGGGAAGAAACCAGCTCGGGTCTTAACTCGATCAGCATTTTTGAAAATTTAACGGTTCGCTCGGCATGATTGGTTTCCAGGGCCTTATCCAGTAAAACGGTTAGGTGGGGAATGGCTAAGTCTTGGTCTTTGCCTTGAAGACAAAATTCAACCCAGGCTTCCTGCACTTGAACGTTGTTTTCGTCCACTTTTAAAGCTTTTTGGAAGGTTTCCTTGGCTTTTTCCGGCTGGCCCAATACAGCGAAAGTTTTCGCCAAATGGGTTAACCCGCCCAGATGGTTCACTTTGATGCGAAGCAGTTTTTCAAACTCGATTTGAGCCTCGGACCATTTCTTTTTTTTGAAATGAATAACGCCCAAAAGATACCCGCCTTCTAGACTTTTTAATTCGATGGCTTTTTGGACAAACTCATAAGCTCCATTCAAATCATCTTTGGACATGGCTTCTTCGGCCAGTTGCAAATACTCTTTCTTCGCCTCACCGGTGGAGCCTTGTTTGAGGCGCATTTGGACTAAATCCAACCGGACGGACATGTTTTGCGGGTCCATGTCCGAGATTTTTTTTAACATATCCCCGGCTTTGTCCAGGAGGCCGTTTTTTGTGAAGCTTTCGCTTAACTGCTGATAGCGCTGTATGGAAGGGGTAATTTTATCC
>Ga0206836_10100_pt1 | contig 23351 bp, 22 predicted proteins | sample Alteio_BWOrgCont_28_FD_152871 | JGI IMG/M metagenome (GOLD analysis project Ga0206836, IMG submission 152871) | Enriched cells from forest soil in Barre Woods Harvard Forest LTER site, Petersham, Massachusetts, United States -... | ecosystem: Environmental > Terrestrial > Soil > Temperate forest >...
AACGGTCATTGTTGCAGCATTTTCACCATGCTCACGAACAGATGCGACAGCAGTACGGTTGGTACCGGCTTTACCTCGTGTCAAATTGGCAGTGGGCCGCACCCGACCCGCTCGCTTCTCTGCTTCGAGAATCAACCAGCGGTTCTCTTCCAGATCGCTTCTTTTCCGATGCTTCACAATCAGCGCTCGGCAAAATTCGCGAGTCTTGGCGTGAACATCTCGCACTCGACGAGACTGCTTTCGAAGAATTCGCGCGTCGCCTCTGCCTAGGTATCGATTTCTTCGGCCGTCGTGAGCTCCGTTCCTGGCTCAGCGATCGCCTTGCCAGACACGGGCTACGCGGGATTCCTGAGGACCGCGCGCAAAATCCTTACGACTCACTTGTCCAGCAATTCATCCTGAACGGAACCAATGATTTTGATCGAAAGTCGTTCCGTGAGATGTGTGAGCGCGAAGGCCTATTGGAGCCATCCCCTCGAAATAATCCTCGTGTGCTGGCAGTTCGTAGCTTCATGAGATTTGCAGAACGAATTGAAGATGAGTCCGACGGTTTCGTGTGTGTGGCGAAGTACTTCGACGGAAGACATATCAAGAGCCCGGAGCTATGGGCTGACGAGGTCGGACCTGCAGTACGTCGTTTCCTTAATGATCCTTTGCTTCGGCGGAGTGAACATCATTTGTTATTGGACTGCCATAGTTCACTTGCGTTTCTCGCTGGTTACGAGGTCGATCGCAAATCGGGCGCACAAATTTTTCCAGTTCAAAAAGGAACCACTACTGCCGTTTGGCAGCCCAAAGGCAGCAGCGAGCCCGCTGGATTGACTGTCTCGCGGCATGATTTCTCGACGGAAGCTGATGATACTGCACTGGCCGTGTCTGTTACGCGTGACGTGCTCTTTGACGTCCAGGCTCATTTGCGGGACGCGTCCATCAAGGTTCGAGCGTTGCTAGATCTCCGGCCATCGGGCGGTACAGGCGCCAACAGTGTTACCGGCCCCGATCATGCGGTTGCGATCTCCGATCGTATTGCTGAAATTGTTCGGGCGGAACGAAAAGATCGTAACGCTCTAGTTCACTTGTTCGTGGCAGCGCCGAATGCGGTGATGTTTTTTCTTGGGCAGCACCGGGGTGCCCTCGGCAATGTCCAACTGTATGAATATGACTTCGAAGGTAGCAACGGTGGCGGTTACAGTCCGAGCATCCGACTGCCGCACAATTAATAGGAGGCGGCGATGGATCTCAAAAATGACTTTGATTTGTTTCTCGGGAACATTCGACCGACTGACAATCAACGGTCGGACTTGCAAACGGGCCACAAAACCCTGCGGGATCGGCTTCATGCGGATAAAGTGCTAAGCACAATTATCGTATCCGACTTCCTGCAGGGCAGTTATCGGCGTGCAACCGCTATTCGACCATTGGGCGAGCGTCGGTCTGATGTCGATATCGTCGTTGTCACGAAGTTGTCGGAGTCTGAATACTCGCCTGCCGCAGCCATGGACGTTTTCAAACCGTTCCTCAAAAAACATTACGAAGGAAAATGGCTTCAGCAGGGACGTTCTTTAGGTATCGAACTGTCGTACGTTGAACTCGATCTGGTGGTGACATCGGCTCCGTCTGAAAGCGAGCTTGCGATCCTGAAGTCGGAATCAGTCACTAGCGATGATGATCTGGTATCTGCCCGCGATTGGCGTCTGAATAAATCGTGGTTGGCCTTGAACAGTCGTCAACGTGCGGACGCACGCGATCTTCTTGCCGAAGCTAGACAGCAACCGGAATGGAAACTCCAACCGCTTCGAATTCCGAACCGGGACGCGGGAAAGTGGGAACCGACACACCCTCTTGAACAAATTCGTTGGACACGTGATAAAAACGCGAAGTGTAACGGGCACTTCGTTAACGTGGTGAAGTCGATTAAATGGTGGAGAATATCGCAGCACGAAGATCCAAAGCACCCGAAGGGTTTTCCTTTGGAGCGGCTGATTGGTGATTGTTGCCCCGACGACGTTCAGTCGGTGGCGGAAGGGATCGCGCGCACATTAGAAACGATCACATTAAGATACGCGCCCTTGGCTCAGACAGGTGCCAAGCCTGTGCTCCCAGATTATGGCGTGCCAAGTCACGACGTCTTCGCTCGTATTTCAATGGACGATTTCGTGAAGTTTCATGCTCAGGTCACCGATGGAGCCAAACTGGCTCGGCGCGCATTAGATTCCAATGATCGGATCGAGAGCGGCAATCTCTGGCGTGAACTATTTGGACATAAATTCCCCAAGCCTCCAGAGGGTAGCTCAACAACCAAGGGTGGGTTTACGCCACCGCAAGGACCCGCTGTGCCCAATAATGGGCGATTTGCATGAGCAGCAGCGCGCCGACACCGCCGAGAGAGCTGACCCTCGGCGTGAAAGCGCTGGGAAGCGAACCACAATGCTCCGTGCTATCGGAACTAACCTTTGATTTCGCAAAAGAATCGTGGCTTCTCTCAGTTGCGCTACAAATTAGCGAAGTAAGTACGTTAGTATCCCAACGTAGTGCTTGGATCCTCGTCATCGATAAGGGCTACCCAATTGGCTCAATCGGTGTTTACCCGGCTCTGAAGGATGGGATTGCCTCTACATTCCCTCATCAAGCACGGAATATCTTAGAGGGCGCCAGTGCCGGTTGGAGGTCTGGCAAGCTTTGTCTTGACACCCCTTTCGGTAGAACTATGGATCGGTCTCACGTCAACGATCCCATAGGAGACGCCGAAGGCCGACTTCTTTGGCACATTCGTAGGTCGATAGCCTGGCTAACTGCAGCAGCTCGACAGGAGCTGCTCGCCATAGGAGATCCGTTCGAACTACCTCAACGACCATCATCTTCCACCTACGGCCTCTCAGCCTCCCGTATAGTACATGATGAATCTGCGACTACGTATTCCGTATGGCGAAATCGAACCGGATTTGGTCGAGCGAAGCTCGTCCCCCTTTACGGCATCGATTCGACTCTAATCGTACGCTCCTTCATGGATCTGGCAGGCTCCACAATTCGGGAGTGGACCGGTCGAAGCGCAAGAACGGAACAATCCAACGAAATCGCGGGCATCTGGTGGATCTGGCCACAGCCTATCGTTTTGGCTCCTTGGGAATGCCCTGCAACCTGGGGCGGCCTACGCTCTGTCAGTCGAGCGCTTCGTCTCGATCTGGATACTATCTTGCGACAGGTAGCTCGCCTGATCAGAGGTAAACCCGGGCCGACGATCTTGCTCCTCGGCTATCCAATACCGGATCACATTGGCAACGAGCCTTCCGAAATGCATTGGGACGCGCTTTTACTGCCGCAGCTGGAAGCTGGGATCAAGCAGACACCCGGCTTTCGCGCAAATGAAATGGGTTGGTGGATCAGGGACCGCCGCACTACGTTCTCAGATGGTATGGTTCTGAAGTACGTTTCGGTCGAGAATTGGAGCGAAGATCGAATACAGGCTCGTGGGAGGCTGCCCGTGCTTTTACGCGATTGTTCGATTGCGATTGTCGGAGCTGGCGCACTCGGATCTGTTGTGGCGGAACTGCTGGTACGGATGGGACTGAGACATTTAAAATTAATCGACCAAGAGACCTTAGCTGCAGGCAATGTGGTACGTCACGTCTTGACTCTTAGCGATGTAGATCTTTACAAAGCCGACGCACTTCGGATCCGTCTCCTAAAACTTAGTCCACACGTGGACGTTGTAACTTCTCCCAGTCGCATGCCAACGACAGCACCGGAGGTGCATACCTTACTCGATCCTTATGACATCGTGATCGACTGCACGGCTTCAAATGAAGTGCTGGCCAGTCTCGCTCTTCCGTGGTGGTCTGTGCCCAAGCATTTCCTATCGTTGTCTGTCGGCGTACACGCACAAAGGCTGTTCGCGTTTTCGACTTTTAGCAATCAATTCGTGAAGTCCGATTTCGATGGCCTGTTCGATCCATGGCTTCAAGATGAAGCAACATCGTGGGCTAGAGAACCGGAATTTTCAGAGGGCGCTGGCTGTTGGTCACCGCTGATGCCGGCACGCCACGACGATATAACTATGGCGGCATGTGTTTGTCTGAAGTTCCTTGAAGCAACGGTGACGACACCACGAGCATGCCCAAGACTTCTAGTATTTGAACAGCAAACGGATGATCTGGGTTATTCTGGTTTTTCGCGAATAGAAAAACAGGCCAAGCGAGTTGACTTACTCAATGTCGAGACAGAGCCAGGACAGCTGGTCGACCGGTGATGGCAAATACAGCCTGAGAATTCGCAGGAAAGTGATCACGTTTATGTGTCGACTTTCTTCTCGTTCGCCGGAATGGGAAACGGGGGGCGTCCTGATAGGTTTCTATTCTGCCGATCTCTCGACGGTCGTGATTACACAGGCGACGCCACCTCCTCTTGATTCAACGAGAAGCCACTCTTGGTTTCTGCGAGGGGTCGCGGGTCTAACCCAACTTTTCGAGCGCCTTTGGCGGCAACGTGAGCGTGTCTACTATGTTGGCGAGTGGCATTATCATCCGGAATCTCGAGTTATGCCGAGCGCATATGACTTCGCTCAAATGGCTCAAATCGCGCGGGGGACTAATTATCAATGCAACGCTCCTGTTATGTTGATCGTGGGAATGCAGCCGGCGAAAACTAGCCAACCCTCTATTCGCGCATTTGTATGTCCAATAGGTATGAACGCGATCGAGTTCCTTCGTGACCGTGGTGGGTACGGTTCACCGCCCGGGGCCATACATGGTCGGTGATCACGGTGGCGCTGGGTGAAAGGGCAGGGCGCTTCGAGACGCTATCCATCCTCGTTACGGACCCACGCAATTCAAAGATCTCGGCTTGCCGCGGCAGGTAGACGCCGAACTAACCCACCGCAAGCGCGTTGGGAGATCTGCCCGCAGTTTGGGCATCTCCGAACAGAGTTACTGGCGCTGCCGACGCCAAGCGCTCAAGTCAATTGACGGCCTCTTCCTGACTGACGCGGCATTCATGTTGCGGCTGCATCCAAAGCCGGCCGACGCGGACAAGTCGATAGTATAGGCCGCATCGCGCGCATGGCTCACAAGGCGCGGTTCGCTCTACCAGCACAGGCAAAGGCGCAGGTGGGCGCGGTCTGGTTGTCCGGCGGACGCGGGGCGCGAGGGCACGACGCAGGACCTCAACCGGAGGAATGGGTATGAGTCCCAGGATGTTTGACCTTAGCGGCCGCATCGCCGTTGTCACGGGTGGCAACCGGGGAATCGGACGAGCAATCGCACTCGGTTTGGCCGAGGCAGGGGCGTCGGTTGCAGTGCTGGCGCGCAATCCGGAGAACAACCGATCCGTCGTCGACGAACTTGAAAAGTTCAAGGTGCCGGCGTATGCGCGCCAACTCGATGTGCGTAAGGGTTGGTTTCTGTGTAGCCGACAATCCAGGAGTCGATAGCGCTACGAGCGGTTTGTCCCAAGTGGACTACGGCGCTGAAAACGGAGCCGGTAAGCGCTGGGTGTAACCTGCAGTTGTGAGAGAAAAGTACGTCTCATGATCTCAGAGCTGCTGAAGCCACACGAAACAGCGATTTCCTTGACGGCCTTAACAGTTTGTTCTAGCTGTCGACGTGCAGCCTCCACGCGCAACCGTTCCACGAATTTAGCGGGTGTAATGCCGGTTTCCTTTCTGAAGACGCGACTGAAGTTCCGCGGGCTCATAGCAGCACGCCTGGCGAGTACATCAACAGAGAGATTCTTGTTCAGGTTTTCTGCCATCCACACCTGAAGGTCATGTAGCGCTTTACATCCCGAAGCTTGCGTTGATAGGGAAACGCTGAATTGCGCCTGACCGCCAGGTCTGCGCAGAAACACGATAAGGTTGCGCGCTACATCCAATGCCACGGACGCACCGTGGTCCTCTTCTACCATCGCCAGAGCGAGATCAATGCCAGCCGTGATTCCGGCAGAGGTATAGATATTCCCATCTTGTATCCAGATCGGATTGGCATCGACTTTGACATCTGGATATTTCTTCTGCAAATCGGCAGCAAAGGCCCAGTGAGTTGTTGCTCGCTTGTTATGGAGTAAACCCGCTTCAGCCAAGACAAAGGCTGCAACGCACACGGATGCCACTCGTCGTGCGCAGCCCGCAGTCTTTTGTAGCCAAAGAGACAAGCGGCTGTCATGTGTGTCTTTTGAGGTCGGTCCGCAAACGATGACCAGTGTGTCCACGGGCTCGCGCAGTCTCCGGTAATAGCCATGCGCTAACAAAGAAACTCCGCATTCGCCCGCAATGATTGGTTTAGGTTGAGAGCTTACTACTCGAACGTTGTAAGCCGAGCCCCGCGCGGCGAGTACGAGGTTCGCGCCCGCAAAAACCTCAAGTGGACCAATCAGATCGAGCTCCTCCACGGGAGGTACCCCAAGGATAACCACCGATATGGGGGGTCGCCTGCTTGTCAGTATTGGTTTCGTTGTCAGCCTAGGCATGATTTTCTCACAATGGCCGGAAAAGTGGATCATATGTCATTGCAGCCAAGCCGGCGAACCCTTACCGTCAGTTTCTGTTGGGCGGAATGTGAAGTTGGAGGATAAGGATGGCGAGCACATACAGAGCCGTCGAGATTTCTTCACCGGGCGTTTTCTCCTTGGTCGAAAGAAAGGCTGCCGTCCCCGGCGCCGGTAAGTCGGAAGTTGTGGCCCCCCTGGTATGTGCCGGCATAACAACCTTCAACGCGCTTTGTAACGCCGCACCTGCCGGCGACACCGTTGCCATTCAGGGAGTGGCCGGGCTTGGCCATCTTGACGGACAGTTTGCACGAAAATTGGGCCTGCGCACCGTGGCGATTCTTCCGAGTGGTGCTCACTATGACCTAAACAAGTTTAAAAGCCTGCGGTAAAACTGAGCACAGACCGCCCGTCCCAGAGGGAGACTTGGATGAATTCATTCCAGGAGATCTTTAACAAACAGAAGGCGTACTTCGATTCGGACGCGACCAAATCGTACGAGTGGCGTATCGACCAGCTGACACGTCTTGAGAATTTGTGCAACGAGAACTCCGAGGATCTAGAGGCTGCAATGAGCAGTGATTTCAAGACCGCTAGCCAGGAAAAAGTCTTCGAGCTGATGGCTCCCGTGGGGACCGCAGCTTTCGCGAAAGCTGAGTTGAAAGAGTGGATGAAGCCCGTAGATGTAGTCGTTCCCAAGGCTCTTCGGGAAAGCGGACACACCGCCAAAGTCTATCGAGAGCCATATGGCGTCGCCCTGGTAATCGGACCTTTCAACGGGCCATTGACGCTGCTCTTCGATCCTGCGGTCCAGGTCATTGCGGCAGGCAATTCGTGCATCCTTAAACTCTCTGAAGGGTTGCCCGCCACGAGTAAGCTCCTGTTGGATCTTATACCGAAATATTTCGATCCTCAGGCCGTCACTGCCGTCTCGGGAAGCAAAGAGGACGTTGCGGAGCTTCTCAAGCTCCCGTTTGACTTCATCTTTTTCACCGGCAGCGTCAAGGTGGGTAAGATCGTCATGGAGGCGGCTGCAAAGAACCTGACTCCTATTCTTCTGGAGCTTGGCGGACAGAATCCTGCTTTCGTTGATCCGACCGCAAACATCCCGGATGCGGCCAAGAAAATTGTCTGGGGCGCAACAGCCTGGGGTGGGCAGTGGTGCACCTCCCCTGGGTACGCCTATGTGCACGAATCGATTGCTGAGGAGTTTGTAAGAAAATCCAAGAAGGCCGTGATCGAGTTGTACGGAACCGACCCGAAGAGCAGGTCCGACGACTACTCGCGCATCATCAACCCGAAAGCCGTTGACCGGTTCGTATCCCTAATTGATCAGAGCAAGGTTGTGGCCGGAGGTTCTGCCGACCGCGAAGCGCGCTACCTCGATCCCACGATCTTGTATCCGGTCACGTGGGACGACCCGATTATGAAGGACGAAATCTTCGGGCCCATTCTACCAATCCTTACGTATAAAGACATGGATGCCGCCATTCGTGAGGTGAAAAAGCATCCAAAACCCCTCTCCGGTTTCCTTTTCAGCCGTGACCAGAAGGCGATCGACCACTTCCTTTCGAGTTTGTCCTTCGGCGGTGGCGCGATCAACCAAGTGAACATTCATCTGTTCATTGAAACCATGCCTTTCGGAGGCGTCGGATTTTCGGGCATCGGCCACTACTATGGTAAGGCCGGTTTTGACGCTCTCACGCACGCGAAATCGGTTCTCATCTCGCCGCCTGACGTGGCAATCGAACATTTGTTCCCGCCCTACACGGAGGAAAAGGTCAAGGCGCTCAGCCAGTGGTTTGAATACTAGTGGACTGTAACAGTTAAATCGGTAGTGACGGGTTTCAGAACAGCGCACGCTCAGAAGGACTAGATCGAACATTGTACTAGCGAATCGGCTGTTACAGGCCACTCGGCCACTAAGATCACAACAAAAGCGATCCCAAAAAGCACAGAGATGAAAACGAACACCGCAAAGTTTCTGCCGATCGCCGAAAAGTTTTTCACCGCATACGACGCCCACGATGTCGACGGCATGCTCGCTGTCTGTGCAGACGGCGCAATAGGGCGATATGCGCCGTACGGTCGCGAGAGCGTTGTGCCGATTCGCGGTGGCATTGACCTCATTTGGCGTGCATTTCCGAATGCCGTGCCGAATTTTCGAGTGAAAGTGATCGAGATGATTTCCGCCGAAGAAAACACCGTCGTGATCCAAGCCGAGATGAGCGGGCCCATACCCGCTGAAGTCCCGGCCATTGCAAAGAAGGGTCAAGACGTACACGTTCCTCACTGCTACATTCTGCGGTTCGACGCGAACGGCAAAATTACGCGCCTTGACGCCTATTGGGACAACACCGTTCTGAACAGCATCCAGGCGAGCGCCGTGTGATGGAGCGACCTAGCCGCGGAGGCTTTTACTATCGGCAACGCTTTTTGTGCAACACATATCAGAGGCGTCCCTAAGGAGGGAACGTGGTTCGGATCTCGTACGCACAAGGTTTTTGAAACGAGGAGAGCGAGCTGACATGAAAGTATTTGATTCTCGGAGCAACTGGTTGTGCAGGGCACATTGGTGCAAGCCGTGATTTGGCCTCGATGCACTAACGGCCAAAGCCGCATATCCACCGAAGACTTTGCGAGCGCGCTCGTGGATGAGTTGGAACAGACGAAGCACTCTCGCAAACGATTCACGGTTGGGTACTGATAACTGATCTGTAAACGAACTGAACGGCGGATTAAGCCAATCGCCGACCACGGACTATATGAAAGCGAGAGAGGTAGGAAATGGTTTTAGCAGGAATCAAAGTACCCGACACAGTTCTGGTTCGCGATGCGATTAATTTGTCACGGAGCGCGTCAGAGCCATTTCTCTTCAACCATGCGATGCGCTCCTGGCTATTCGGCGTATTGCTTTCAGAAAACGCTGAACGTGCTCCGGATGCCGAGTTGTTGGCAGTAGCCACGATTCTGCATGATCTGGGCTTGACTGACCGCTTTACGGCGGAAAATCGTTTCGAGGTGGATGGCGCCAATGCGGCGCGCTCCTTTCTGAAGGGGCGAGGCATCTCGACGCTGCAGATGCAAGTTGTTTGGGATGCCATTGCGCTTCATACCACACGATCTATCGCTCTTCACAAAGAGCCCGAAGTGGCTATGACCCATTCGGGAATAACGGCGGATGTTCTGGGGGCAGGCCTTGATCGAATTCCGCAGGACAAACAAGGCGCGATCCTAGCCGAATTTCCCCGCCTGGCACTTAAAAACGGACTCAAAGAGTGCCTTTGCAACATCGCTCGTCGGAAGCCGGAGTCCACCTTTGACAACATCGTTCGGGATTTCGGCGTTCGATATGTCGAGGGGTACACATCCCCCAACTTTGCCGATATCGTCGCGAATGCACCATTTTCCGAATAGACGATCTCCCGATCATCGAAGTGCGCACACGTATCAGCGCCGCTAAAGAAGGAGACAACATGAACTGTTCCCCGTCAGGACAAGTTGGACAGAATGGGGCGATTGAGGGAGAGAGGGGTTTGAGCTCATCTTAACCGCGAAGGAGCGGACGATGAGAACGAAAGTGGAGACGGATATTCTGAAGAGGCGGAGAAGCGGGTTCGGGATATCCGGCGGGCGAGGCAGCGGCAGTATTCAGCGGAGGAAAAGATCCGCATCGTGATTGCTGGTCTGCGCGGCGAAGACAGCATCGCGGGGTTATGCCGGAAGGAAGGCATCAACCAGAACCTTTACTATCGTTGGTCGAAGGACTTCCTGGAGGCGGGCAAGAAGCGGCTGGCGAGCTACACCGCGCGGGAAGCGACCAGCGACGAGGTCAAGGAGATCCAGGCGCAGGCAGTGGTTGGACTGCCCTCAAAGAGTCCGAGCTGTCGCCGCGGGAGCTGGCGGTCTCATTCATCGACCAGCAGCAGTACTTTGTCCCAGAATTCACGGTCTACCGGCTCTTGAAGGCCCGCGACCTGATCACCAGTCCCGCCTTCATCCTGATGAAGGCGACCGACCACTTTGCGCAGCCGACCACCGCCCCCAATCAGCTCTGGCAAACCGACTTCACTTATCTGCGCGTGATCGGCTGGGGTTGGTTCTACCTGTCGACCGTGCTCGATGACTTCTCGCGCTACATCCTGGCCTGGGAAGGCTGTGCACGAGCAGACTGCCACCGATGTCGCCGACACCCTGTTGAGAATCGCAATGTATCTTGGCGGAACAACATCGGGGACGGCCGGTAGCGTCACCCTACTTACCGAACGAACGTCAAATCCTGATCCGCTCGACCTCGTCGAGCGAGATTTCATCTTGGGTGCGGTCGTATAGCTTAGTCGTCCGTGGTGACTCATGCGCCGCGATCTGCTGGGCATGCTCCAGCGTTCCGCCGTTTTGCATATAAGTAGTAATCCCGGTTGCCCGAAATGTGTGGCAGCAGGTGGAATAGGGCAGGGCGGCGTCTGCCGCCCGCCATTTGATCATGGCTAGAACGTCCTCCCGCGCCATCGGATTCTTGGTAAGCCTGTTTCCCTTCCGAATCGCCCGGAAGAGCGGCCCTTTCTTTTCGGCGGCAATGCCAGCCGCACTGATCCAGGCATCCAGGTATGTCGCAAGATTATGATGGCACGGCACTTCGTGACGTTTGCCGCCTTTCTCATGGAGCCGCAGCCACGCGCGCTTGCCGTTCTCGAAGTAGTCCTCCACACGCAACATCGCAGCGGCACTCACACGGGCAAAGCTGTAAACCATGACGCCGATGAGGGCGCGATCGCGAAGTCCGCTGAGTTCGGTCACGTCGATGGAGTCCAACAGTTGCCGGGCCTGGTCGGCCGACAGAACCGGAGTCTTGCCGCGCTTAACCACGTACTTCGGCCCGCGCACCGCGCCGGCTGGGTTTGACGGCAGGATTCCTCCAGTGACCAGGTAGTCGAAAAGTTGCCGTATAGCCGCCAAATGCTGCTTGACCGACGGCTTGGCCATTTCGTTACCGAGCTGCTCGACGTAGGCGGCCACGGTCCTTGGCCTAATCGCATTCAGTGCCAAGTCTCGTTGCTCGCACCAAGCGAAGAACTCACGAACGGCCAAAGCATACGCCATCCGGGTGTTGCGGTTGCGGATGTTGGCGGTGAAGAATTCAATGAAGCGCTCGCTCGTGTCGGTGCCGGCTGCTGCGATCGCTGCCGGCAGTGTTTCGAGGCCCACCCGGACAAGCGCCGGCGGCGACGGGGCAATGTCGGAATCGATCAAAACGATAGGCTCTTTAGTCATGGATCCACCGCCTCGTCACCCTACTCTTTTATCTATCATAAAGGACGTTATGATAGATAAAAAGCTGCGAGCGGGCATGTGGCTCTGCGGTTTCGGGTCAATCCCGCGCTTCAACAACTGTATTTGGCAAAGAGATCTCCGATCGCTTCGTCCACTGGTCGCGACTGGGGGCGGCGGGTCCGCCGGCGCGGTCTTTCGCATGCTTTCCGCGGAACTTGGTCCTCTGCTCACAAACCGCCTTCTTGCTGAGCTGCAGTGTTGCCAGCAATTGGCAACTTGGTAATCGATTGAAACAGGGGTTGACGGAGTGTGTTTGCTAGAACTGCCACTTTCTGCTCCCTTTCTTGCTGAGATCGCGCCCATTGAGTAACTCTTCACTGATCTGTTCGAGCGTCAGTCCGCAACCGGCGGCATCTTTCGCCCAAGCCATATCGGCGCGATGAAGATCCCCGGCATACGTTGCATCATCGTGAAACTCTTTGAGTGGTCTGACCGCCACGCCCTCATTGGGGCCGCGCTTTCGCTTGTGCGACTGCTCGTCCGTCACATTTTCGCGTTGGTGCTGCTCATCCTGCGCGATGTGGGCAAGGAACTCAGCGGCTCGCGAATAGACCCGCCCCTTGGCAGACCGCAGCCGCGCGAAAGGCGGCACCCCTGAAGGTAATCGTCGTTCGGGTTTTGGATTGGTGAATCCCGCGAGTCTGCCGAAATGCCTCCAGTCCGCGCTCGACGGATCGCCACCAAAGCGCTCGGCGAGCTGCTTCGCCATTCGTGTACTAGTCGTGGCTTCGAGGACCTCGCCGTGATTCAACGATGCCTGGAAGTTATGGGCGGTCTCGACGACAACCGCAGGCTCGAATCCTTCCGATTTCATTCGCTCGATGGCATCAGCGGTGAGGGGTCATCGATGAGGGTCAATCTGTGCGTCCCAGCCGGCCGGATATAGATATGCGCGTCTTTGCCGTTCTCGTGGCGAAGCCATTTGATTGCCTCCTCGATCTCGAAGGTGCCCTGCCCTTCCCTGAGGATCATCTCGTCGGCGCCGCGCCGGATACCGAGATCAAAGCGCTCGCAACCCATCGCCCGCAGCTGTGTGCGGACCAGATGACTCGCGGGCGATGAACTGGGCGTGGGCCGGATTAGCGACGTTGATGGGCAGACGCAGTGGGTCTGCCTTCCGGTGACGAAGTGCTCGACTTCCGTGCCCGCGCCATTCTGAAAACCTACCTGTATAAAGGTATCCGGCTTGCCACCGCCTGCCGCCTACGGGTCAAGGATTTTCATCAGGACGGCGAACAGACCACCCTCACCATCAACGAGAAAGGCAACACGCACCGCACCATCGGCATTCATTTCGCCGCTGCCGGAGCGCTGAACGAATACCTCGCCAAAGCGGGTTTAGAAGCCGGGCCAGTTTTCCGCGCCCGGCGCGCCGTACACAGCACTGAATTGAGAGAAAGGCCTATGAGCGAGGCCAGTATGTACCGCGTCATCTCACGTTACCTGGCCCGGCTGCCTGTAGCGGTCAAGGAAAGAGCGCGGCTTTCGGGCATGGCTCGCACCCACTGAATCATTTCGCAACTGTCATCGCGAGTTCTGCGGCGATTTCGGTATAACCCAGTTGGCAGGGCAAGACAGCTGCCACAATTTGCGCGATTGTGCTATCGAACGCCACGGTCGGATTCGCGAGCCTTGTTCAAAGCAGGCACATCCCGCCCCGGAGCCTGATGCGAATGTTCGCTCCGTCTGGCAATCCGCGAGAACAATCTCTTTGAGGTTTCCTACAGCGCTCTGAATAGATACGCCTTCACGGCAAGAGCGGACCTGCTCACTCATCCCGCTTTATTCGTTATGGGCAGCGTGCGTATATCTCCGTTGCGGAATACTAGACATCTCCGTTCGGGTAAATAGAACGTTCATATGGATTCTCATGCTTCGTTTGACCGAAATTAAATTGCCGCTCGATCATTCCAATGAGGCGATTGCTGAGGCAGCTATCGCTCTTCTGAGCATTGCGCCGCACGACCTTATTTCTTGCACGGTGTTCCGCCGCGCACATGATGCTCGTAGAAAATCTTCGATCACCCTAACCTATTCACTTAACGTGGAGGTGAAGAACGAAGCCGCTGTACGAAAACGCCTCTCCGGAAACATGCATGTCCGGATTGCGCCGGAGATGGATTACCACTTCATGGCTCATGCGCCGGCGACTCTTTGCAAACGTCCGTTGGTGATCGGCACAGGCCCATGCGGGTTGTTTGCCGCTTTGCTGCTAGCGCAGATGGGCTTTCGTCCGATTATCTTCGAGCGAGGCAAAATGGTACGCGAGCGCACTAAAGATACGTGGCGGTTCTGGCGGCAGTCCGTGCTCGATCCGGAATCCAACGTGCAGTATGGCGAAGGCGGGGCGGGCACGTTTTCTGATGGCAAGCTATACAGCCAAATCAAAGATCCTGATCATCTTGGCCGCAAGGTGCTTAGCGAGTTCGTCAAGGCACAGGCGCCGGGCGAAATACTAACAGAAGCGCATCCGCATATCGGAACTCTCCGCTTGGTGAAAATGGTGGAGAACATCCGTCGCACGATTGAATCGCTTGGGGGGGAATATCGCTTTAAAAGCCGCGTAGTGGATTTGGATATTGAAACAGCCAGCGACGGAACCCGCCAAATACGTGGCGTGATGTTGGGGAGCGGTGAGCATATCGCCGCCGATCATGTCGTACTAGCCGTTGGACACAGCGCGCGCGATACGTTTCAAGTTTTGCATGATCGCGAGGTCTATATCGAGGCCAAGCCCTTTTCCATAGGCCTTCGTATCGAGCATCCGCAATCGCTCATCGATGCAGCGCGCTTTGGGAGCAACGCTGGCAATCCTCTTCTGGGAGCGGCCGACTACAAGTTAGTGCATCATGCCGCAAATGGGCGCGACGTATATAGCTTCTGCATGTGCCCGGGCGGTACCGTAGTCGCTGCGGCCTCCGAGCAAGGGCATGTTGTCACGAACGGCATGAGTCAATATTCACGTGCCGAACGCAATGCCAACGCGGCCATCGTCGTGGGCATCAGGCCCAGCGATTATCCTGGTGGGCCCTTGGCGGGTATCGCGTTCCAGCGGCGTTGGGAATCGGCGGCGTTCGCCGCCGGTGGCTGCACCTACGCTGCACCCGCGCAGCGCGTAGGCGATTTTCTCGCACGAGTGCCATCTATATCAATGGGCAGCGTCATCCCTTCTTACCAGCCGGGCGTGACGACCACCGATTTGTCGTTTTGCCTTCCCAACTACGCGATAATTGCGATCCGCGAAGCACTCACCGTCTTCGGCCGCCAGATTCCTGGCTTTGATTCGCCAGATGCTGTCCTAACCGGCGTAGAGACGCGCACTTCCTGTCCCATCCGCGTCAAGCGCGACGAGACCTTCCAAAGCGTGAATACCAAAGGGCTATTTCCTGCTGGCGAAGGCGCTGGCTACGCGGGCGGCATTCTTTCAGCAGGCGTGGATGGCATCAAAGTCGCCGAGGCCGTGGCGCGTAGCATCACCATGAAAATGCCGTAAAGTCGATCTCCTGCATATCATTGACAGCTATGCTTGGCGCGACAAAGTCGCCTAAGTGCCTGCCGTCAAAACCGCAGTGGCCATGCGGGCGCTATCGCTTGAGCGCAGCTATCATTAACCCTGCAAATGAAACCCCGTCACGTCGCCGCGCTAGATACCGTGGTGTTCAGCAAGCCCTTAAATCGTTTTGCTTTGCGGCCAAGTCAGACTGCCGCGGCAGTGGCGCCAGAACTTGGACCAAAGTCCAATTTGCAGATGAGCCATCCCACAGGCATTATCTCCGAAACCTGATTTCCGACGGGCGCCGAGATGGAGCCTCCGGGACAGGTCCGGAGGATGCCGCAATGAAAGAGAATTCCACTCGATCAGGACTTGGCTTTGGCGCCCGCGTCTTGGCGCTCGCTTTCCTCTTAGTCGTCTTCGGCAGCCCGCACGCCTCAGCGCAGCAAGGAGCGACTCCTCTCGGCGCGGATGAAGCATCGGCGATCGCGACCGACGCCTACATCTACGGCTATCCGCTGGTCACGATGGAGTACACGCGTCGCGTTCTGACAAACGTTGCGGAGGCTAGTGGTTTGAACGCGCCGATGGGGCAATTGGCCCGATCACGAAGCTACCCAACTGCCGCTTTTCGCGGCGTTACCGCACCCAATGCCGATACTCTCTATACGAATGCGTGGCTCGACCTCAGCAAGGAGCCATACGTGCTCAGCCTTCCCGACGCGCACGACCGCTACTACCTGTTCCCGATGCTCGACGCGTGGACGACGGTGTTCCAGGTTCCCGGCAAGCGCACGACAGGCACCGGACCTCAAACCTACGCGATCACCGGACCCAACTGGACGGGTACGCTTCCCGCCGGTGTGACCGAGTACAAGTCTCCGACAGACATGGTCTGGATCCTCGGGCGCATCTACTGCACCGGCACACCGAAGGACTACAAGGCTGTGCATGAGATGCAGGACAAAATTACCTTGGTCCCGCTCAGCTCTTACGGCAAGCCATACACGCCTCCCGCCGGCACGGTCGATCCAAGCATCGATACGAAAACCGCCGTGCGCGACCAGGTGAATGCTCTGGACGTAGGAGCATACTTCAACCTGATGGCGCAGTTGATGAAGGACAATCCGCCCACGCCCGAGGACGCGCCGTTGGTGGCGCAGATGGCCAAAATCGGAATCGCACCAGGGCAATCGTTCGATCTCACCAAGCTCTCACCCGATGCGCAGCAGGCGGTTAAGGCAGTGCCTAAGGCCGCATTCGGCAAGATCATGGGTTACTTCAAGGATGGCGGAAAAGCAGAAAACGGTTGGGTGTTCTTTACCAAGACCGGAGTGTACGGCAGCGATTATCTCGATCGCGCTTTTATCACCGCGATCGGGTTGGGAGCGAATCGGCCGCAGGACGCAGTCTATCCGACCTCGGAAGCCGACGCAGAAGGAAAGCCGTACTCGGGCGCCAACAAGTACGTCATGCACTTCGGCAAGGGACAGTTACCTCCCGCCGACGGATTCTGGTCGCTCACGATGTACAACGCCGAGTATTTCTTCGTGGACAATCCGCTCAACCGTTACACGCTCAGCGCGCGTAACAAGCTCAAGAAAAACGCCGACGGCTCAGTCGATCTTCTTCTGCAGCACGAGTCCCCCGGCAAAGGCAAGGAATCCAATTGGCTACCTGCTCCCGAGGAGAAGTTCATCCTTATGCTGCGGTTGTACTGGCCCAAGGAGACTCCGCCCTCGCTGTTGGACGGGACGTGGACAATTCCCGGCGTAACCCGGGCTCCGTAGATTCAGCTTGCCGAGCTTCAGGCAACTTGGAACGGAAGTCTCGGCGCAAACGCCCGTCGGTGCGTAGCGACGCTCCATACCGCTGCTAGCAGCTTTCGCATGGCGGCGATGACAGCGACCTTGCCAGGTTTGCCCGCTGCCCGAAGCCGTTCGTAGTACTACCGCAGCCACGGATTGCACCGCACGGCGTTGAGGACCACCATCCAAAGCGCCTTCCGCAGCCGCGCGTTTCCGAACGGGATTGTCGGACTGGCCGAAAAGCTTCTTGCCCGATTGCCGCAGCCGCCGCGATTGGCGTCGTTGGCCAGGGAAAGGAGTCCTCCAACGATGGTGGGTGAGGACGGCAAAGTGCTATGTCGTTCCAGCCCTTTCAGCGAGGACGCGTCGCGGCTTCGCATCTCGGAGTCTAAACCCCTCCCCACGCCCCACCACATTTTTTCCTCGGCCTCCAGATTCGGTGAGAGGCCGAGGGAAAAAATGTTCACTTCCTCTTTCACTATGAGCGAGCAGAAGCATCGGCAGTGGACACCATACAAGCACTTGTAGGTTGGTATCTGATGATCCCGCCATCGATCCCAACTCAAGATTCCGCAGTTCGAATCCGACTTTGACCGAACAGCAACCAGATTTGAAAGCGCCGCCGGCCGCTTGGTGGAATCACGGACACATTTGACGACCTTGACCAATGCAAGGCCGCGATAGCAAGTATGACGCCCAAGATCATGGCGTATTGGTCTCACATCCAATGCATTAGCAGCGTAGATGTCAGGCTCAAAGGAAAGCATCTGCAGTTTTTCCCTGGCGCGAATTAAGCCACTCAGCATTTCAAATCAGATCCTCAAGTCCGAATTACCATCCTACCGACGACAGCAGCTCTTACGGGCAGTTGTGGGCGGGACGGTAGCCGGCGGCCTCGGCGGCTTGCGGACTCGAAAAGGGCACCTGGTTGTCAGGCGAGATCGCGGAATAGTACGGGCAGGCTGACCACTCGAAAATGTGGCTCCGAGCGTTCCCGACGACAGGCCCGCTTGTCGGCTCGCTGCTCGTGCGGCAGCCGTTCGCGTCGAGCAGCAGAGGCGAGTTCGTGGTGTGTCTGAAATCTTGCGGCTGCACTGGATGGGGATCGCTCCACAATCCGGTCCGGGCTTTCATCGCCGTGCATTCGGCGGTGGCGTAGGCCTCGCGATCGGGAGGACTCTGTTCATCCTGGTACTGCTTGTAGTGCCACGCCATTCCGGCCTTCACCTGGTCGAGACAGACGTCTTCGCCGCTGGTCAGAAGAATCTTGCAGATCAGGCGCCCATATGACCGTTCATTCTCACACTCGAGAGTGACCGTCTTTCCCGAAATCAGATTGCTTAGATGCTGTGTCGATTGCGCTCCAAAAGCCTGGTCGTGCTCGGGCGCGTCTATGCCGGCGAGGCGAATGGAGTGAGTCAGGCCCGCCTGGTCGAGCACGTCCACCGTATCGCCATCAGTGATGCCGACAATTTTCGCGGTGAAATTGTTTGGCAGGTTCGCTGGTAGACCAGACACCGCAGCGACCGCCGAGGCAACCGCGCCCGGAATGTTTGAGATCCCGACAGAGGGTGGCGGAGGCTGTGCGATTTCGGGAGGTTTCGGAGCAACGAGATGGAGAGTCCATGCGCCCAGGAGTGCGCCGGCGAGCAGGTAGCTCGTCGCGACTACTACCATCGCCCTGTATGCCTGGGGCGCGCGCAGCCAGCGCAAGCGTATATAAAGCGCACCGCCGGCCACGATCCCGGTAGCGAGCAGTACGGCCCAGGTCCACCAATTCAAGCTGTTACATCCACCGATCTGACCCCGCCGCGAATGTACCACTGTCGTACAGGCCGAAATATGGCCCTCCTCCGCTCAAATTCGCGCGCTGGCGCGTTTCGAGCTGTCAGCACTTCTACTATCTGCCCCGGATGGCCAAAGCGTCAGGCGCGCCGAATCCCGTGCCAACGCTCCAGGCCCAACGCGAACTCGCCGCCAGCACTGCTGACCAGCGAAGTATCGCGATTCAAATCCCATAGAGCGGCTTAATTAAACGAATTGTATCCGAAATGCTCGTGCTGCTCCCTGCCTGAACCCCCCGTCTTCACTTGAGCACTTCAGATACAATCCTTTTCGTTATGAGAGATGAACAGTCTGAGACGGCCGGAATTGTCTTGGTGCTCCGACAGCGCTTACTAACCCAAAGTGATGTTGTATTTCATATAGGATCTCATTGCTTCAGCTGCTAGAGATCGGCGTCATCGGTGAAGTCTTTCGGGTCTCCAAGAGGCGGAGTCGGCAATGAGACAACATAGATCAAGACCGGCTGGAGCGAGCACTGCGTCTGTGCGCCGATGCGTATAGAGAGTGCCGCAAGCAACAGTCGAGCGCATCGATCAGGGGTCGGTCTAGCGCGCAACTGTCGAATTAATGTTGCAATACGGGGATTAGGTAACCGCATTTCACTTATTTGACGTTTTTCTGATGGTGACAACTCCCAAGAGACATTCGGCGTGATGGTCTAGAACAGAATTAAACTGAATCAGCTGCGCTTCTTCGCCTTTTGCAAGGCTCTCACTTTTAATGTTGCAGGCCGTGAAGCGAGGTGTTGTTGCAACAGTTCGGTGGCTCGGGCGAGGTCGGCCTCGCTGACTATATTGTAGCGGTCAAAAATACTACGCGTTTTGTGACCCGATAGGCTCATTGCAACCCGATCCGGAATGCCGGCACGAACCATGTTGCGTACCGCGGTGCGACGGAGGTCGTGTACTAAGGTTGGATGCAACCCGGCCGCCCGACAAGCCTTCGACCACGCTTTGCGAAAGTCTCCTATCTGTTCGCCGTCGCGATGAAACACGAACGGGCAGTTTAACCACCGTTTCGCATGTGCCCGCTCAATCATTTCTAGTAGCGCCCCTGAAAGTGGTAAAAGCCTTCCTTCTTTGTTTTTGCTGATCTCCGGCCGGAGGCGGATAACCCTTCCGCTAAGATCGACGTCGCGCCATTCGAGTGCTTTCATCTCGCCCAACCGCCACCCTGAAAGATAAAGAAACGTGATCGGGTCTCGCAAATAATCTGGGAGGTTACCCTCTAGAGAAATGAAAGCACTGTGATCGACGAAGCCCTGGCGCGCATTGTCTTCCTCCAACGTTGGTACGTACGGTGTGTTGTTCAACCGGCCATCCTGAACCGCAAGACTGAACATCCGTTTCAAAGCCGCAAGTTCGCGATTGATGCTTGCATTTGCAGCCAGCGCCTTTTGACGATCGACCGCGTAAGCCTTGATTCGATCGGTTGTGATATCGATAGCTCGATCGAAGCCAAAGAACTTGCGCAAATGATTAATTGAGAGGCGCGCCGAGCGGGAAGAACGACGGGCATTGATTTGGTAGTCGGCCAAGAGCAGCTGCGCAAGATCATCAAAGGTAATGCGATCTTGATTTGGCCCGACGAGCCGCCCTTGCGCGACTTCGCCGATCCGCTTTTTTAAAAGTTTTTTTGCCGTGGACTCGTTGTCCGACTCTGAGCTTTCCCGATATTCCTTGCCTCGGTGATAATAAGCGATCCAGTAAACGGGGCCACGCTTAAAGACTCGGCCCATCCCTCTCATCTATGTCCGCCTCCATAGACTACCCGTTGTACTTCGGGCACGTTTTATTGGCGGCGCTCGGCGCGAGACTCGACCGAAGGCAACTTCTCGCCGCTTCGATCTTTAACGATCCGTGCTGAGCTAATCCGCTGAATCAGATCAACGCTTTAATTAAGCCGCGTCAACTACGCGGCTGCAGAGCGTTCAACAGTTCAGCCGTTTTCGTATGTACTCTTCGAGACCATTTTCGGAGAAGCGCGGCACCGTACCAAGCCGCACCATGAAGGGCAATTTGTGCTGATTGTGATATACCCAATCGACGCCCACCCCCAGGCGCTCGGCCGTTTCCTTTGCTTTCAGCAACCGATCGGGATGGTGAGTGCGATTCGTCATACTTGCCTGACGAAGTGAAAGCTTTCGTTTGCGAAGCGCGCTTAGCGCAGCGATCGCGGTAGTCTCGAGTAGATCAGTCGTGTGCGCGTCGAGCATCTCAGTCGTCCGGTCATCAACCGCCACTTCCTCCAACTTTGGGACAACGAACAACCCCGCCACCACCCCCGACCTGCGCGGCACACGAGCCCCACGTTTGGTGCTCGTTGTGTTCCGCATACAATACCCCTTTTTGGGTCGACATTAATTGATAAGAAAATCAGCGCCCGTCTGTGAACTTCACAGAGGTCGCTGCGCGAGCCAAAATTGAATTGCGGTCGTGGAACGGATAGTCGGCAAATCCAGAGGTGGACCCACCGGCATAATAGACAGAGAGATTCTGAAGACTTGGAACTCACGGGGCCGAAACCATTACGCATCGCACTAGCGCGAAGACGCGACGAACGTGCGGTACGGCAGAGTCTAATAGCACGATTTGTCTGTGCCTAGAGAATCGCTCCTCATCGTTGTTTTTGCGACGTTCTGTTAATAAATGTCGAATCCAAAAAATGTTAGCGATGCTGGGCGGAGCTTATTACGGACGCAATGGCGTCGCTAAAAAAATTGAGCGGCGCCAAAAATTTTCACACTTCGATCGGAATTCTACCGAGAACGAAATCAGCGGCGCGCTGCGCATGAGCGACAGCATGAACCATCAGCCGGCGATCGTCGCCAGCGTCTTCAACCAGCCGGCAATATAGGCAGCCTGATTGCAAATCACTGCCGGCGAGATTCCGGCTTAGTCCGCGCGCGAACAAACGCCGGTATGAAGCTGTCCAATGCGGTCAGGGGCGCGTCGACGTCGGGAGCTGGGCTTGTATCCTGCCACAGGCTCTCGATCAGATGTCAGGCATCGGCGAGCAATTTCACTTTGACAGTTCTATCGATCTTCACCATCCCGCTCCTGATGAGCTTTCGTTTTAAGATATTCTGCCCAGCACCCGAGCGGCGCCACGTGGAATTCCTGACCGTTTTCCATGCTAAACTCTTCGTTCCAGAGGATTTCTTTACCGCAGAAGGCGCAGCGCCGATCTTCCTTGGCCATAACAACCTCGCATTCGCTGAAGATACGCACACTTCTCTGCAAGTGCCGCGCCATCGGAATATCTTCCTAGTAACAAACTTGTGCGTGCGGATTCTGATAGCAATGCTGGTCAATACTTCTAAATTGACGGCATATCTGGTTTAAGCACTCAGGGCGCGGTTCTTTCGCACCAGTAAAAAACCCTTCGGAGCCCGTCACTTATGGCTGGCAGGACAAATGTTCCACACTCTAACCGGTGCAGATTTGGTTAGAGGCGTTCGGCATTGCCGGAGGGGAGCAGAGCATTTCCACTTCAGATAAAAGGTTCCTATACATCCTTTCGAAATATTGTCTGTGACTTACCGGCTTACGCCACTAACACTCTTCCAAATCCAAGGTCGGTCGACCGAAAGGAGCGACGATATCCGACTCATGAAAAAGGAATCCAGCCGCAACGGCGACAACTAATCAATTCTTTGTGTTGATAGTTGTCTGCCGTCTGCGGACGATAATTTCAGGTGTTTGCAACCTCCCATACTTTCGGGCGGCGACCGAAAATAAAGTACGGGAGGGGAGAGCTATGGCAGCATCCAAGCAAGCGAACGAGAAGGCACGAGTCGTCGGTATCAACCACATTGCACTCGAAGTCGGGAGTATTGATGAGGCACTCGCGTTTTATGATCAGCTGTTCGATCTGGCGCTGCGCGGACGAAGCGACAAGATGGCTTTCATCGACATCGGAGACCAGTTCATCAATTTAACGGAAGCAGATAGTCAGCATCACGACCACGATCGCCATTTTGGTCTGGTCGTGGACGATAAGGAGAAGGTCAGGCACCGGCTCGAGCAGCGCCGTTCAGATCATCCCGGGACGCGGGGTTGAGTTCAGAGATCGGTGGGGAAACCGGGTGCAGATCGTTGAGTACGCCAATATCCAATTCACCAAGCACGATGCGGTGCTCCGAGGCATGCGCTTCGCGGATCTTCGCAAGTCTTCGTCCGCGATCGAGGAGCTGTCGAAGAAAAGAATCGCACTCAAGGAAGGTTGATCGCGTTAGGAGGCACTTTCCTACGCAAACCCATTGATCAGTGGTTATAAAACGAGTAAATCAATTGACTATATATTCCGTGAAAATGACGGCACCTTGCGCCTCGGGATGCTCAGGAGAGCCAAAGTCCAGCGCCTTTTAGGAGAATACAGCCAATTGCGAGTCGTCG
>Ga0206836_10101_pt1 | contig 23161 bp, 12 predicted proteins | sample Alteio_BWOrgCont_28_FD_152871 | JGI IMG/M metagenome (GOLD analysis project Ga0206836, IMG submission 152871) | Enriched cells from forest soil in Barre Woods Harvard Forest LTER site, Petersham, Massachusetts, United States -... | ecosystem: Environmental > Terrestrial > Soil > Temperate forest >...
CGGCGATTCAGCGGGGCACCTGGTCCAATTTCATTCCCGGCGAACACGAACTTGCGCGCCACCTGGGTATCGGTCGTTCGTCCATTCGAGTAGCTTTGGCGCAATTGACGGGTGAAGGTCTTATTACGATAAGTAATGGTCGCCCAGCCCGCGTGCGGTCGACCTATCGTAGCTCTCAGACACCTTCTCCGCCTCCGACGGTTTGCATCTTGACCTCCAAGTCACGCGAGGAAATCAGCCCAAGTGAGCATCCTGCCTTGTTGAACATGCAAGCGGAATTTAGAAAGCGGGGGATCGGGTGGGAGGAGATGTATGATTCGAAGCTAGGCGGCCCCCATCCCGAAAGACGTCTCAAATTGCTGGTAGGGCGGCGCCAAGCAGTTTGCTGGGTTCTGATGGCTGCTTCGGCAGCTGTTCAAAGGTGGTTCGAAAGTGCTAAGGTACCGGTCGTAGCCATGGGCTCATGCAATCCAGGAATAGCTCTCCCCAGCGTTGATGTGGACTATCGCGCGATCGGCTGGCATATTGCCGGGCGATTTGCCGAGCATGGCCATAAACATCTCGCTTTGGTTTTGCCAAAACGGATGTTGGGAGCAGGAGACCTTGCCTGTCGAGACGGCTTCTTCGATTACGTGAACAGTAGAGGAGGCCGGATTTCAGCGATGGAGATAGGCGCTGGGTATCATTCTGAGGAGCTGCATAGAAAGGTTCGGCGTTTAATGGCGTCCAATCCGCGACCAACCGCGATCTTTACCACCGGTCCGGCGAATGCATTGACGGTGGCCTTCGGCCTAATGCAGCGAGGTCTCCGGATTCCCGATGATGTATCGCTCGCTTCCGGCACCAACCATAGCCTCTTGGATCAAGGCATGCCAGAACTGACTCGATATCACAGTCATGCGACTAAGGTTTCGATCTGCATAGTGAAACTTGTGCAATCGCTTTTTGCAGGCCGGCCGGTGGCGCCCAAAGCCCACTTCATCGTCCCCAGCTTCATTTCCGGCGCAACCCTCGGGCGCCCGCCTTCCGGCGTACAAGGAGTGTAAGTCCGGTTAGCGCCCCCATCCAGCAATCTGTACCATCCCAGCGTCCCTCCTGACATTATTTGAAGAAACTCCATCCACCCAAATCAGGAGGATTGCCTTTATCATTTGGGAGGAGCAAAGCGGCATTAGAGGCCACTTTTCGGAACGCCTCCGCATATTGAGCGATGACGTTGGGACGGTAGTGTTTGAACCAAGGGATGGAATAAACTCGCCGGCCTACACCTTCAGATATTGGCAATGATCCCAACGGCTGGCGCAGATCTCGATCCGAATGGGCCAACCGGGTTGGCTTTCCGTGGCGATAGACATCAACATCGTTGAGGAGAGCGTGTGTATGCATGGGCTTATTACAGCCCGGAAATACGTCGGCCACTCCTTCAGCACGAACCGCTTCGCAGAAGGATGTCACCGATAGACCGCCCAGCTCCTCTCCGCGGTAGAGACCATGGGCACCATACCATCCTCCCATTGTGCTACCAGTCTTCTCGTCTACCCGATGCGGTCGCAAGCCAGGAGTCCCTTTGAGGAGGTCCCAGAAGTAATTCATCGCCTCGCGAATCTCGGCGGCCCGCCGATCGTAGTGCTTTAGTTGCACTCTTCCCACGGACGAGCTCATTTGGTGCATCCGGTTTTTGAAACCCCCAAGAGGCATGCCCGCCCAGGACTTAAGGTAGGGCGTCTTGATATCAGCAGCATTGTAACGTTCGTAATGACCGAAAGCCAGGGCACGTTCGTAAATTTCCCGATTGTTTGTCGTGAGCATTCCTGCCTCTCCGATGGCGATAGATTTCGCAGTCATCAATGAGTAACAGGTTACATCGCCAAACGTGCCTACCTTTCTTCCCCGATATTGCCCGCCCTGTGCATGGGAAACGTCTTCCATCACTTTCAACCCGTGCCGCGACGCGATTGATAGGATAGCGTCCATATCTGCCGGATGTCCGAGATAATGCACCACCACAATCGCCTTGGTTCGCGGCGAAATGTGACGTTCAATGTCAGCTGGATCGATACACAATGTGTCCGGATCGATATCGGCAAAAACAACGGTGCCTCCAAGCGTGTATATCGGAAGCGCGGAGGAAAATATCGTAGTGGGCGTGCAAATGATCTCATCACCAATCCCGAGCCCAAGACCAAAGAATCCCGCCAAAATGGAAGACGTCCCATTGTTGAAACCCAGCGCGTATTTTACGCCCATCCAAGCGGCGAACTCCTTTTCGAACTCCATTGTGATCGCTGTGCCGCTCATCTCGCCTCGGCGAAGGCAGTCGAGCACAGCATCTTCATCTTCCTTGGTAATGATCGGCCAGCTAAAGAGATCGCCCGGTGGTTCAGTCACAGCGGGTTGGCCGCCATGTAATGCCAGAACTGAAGCCTTTACTTTCGGTGGGTTGGTTGAAGTGACTGTGGTCATAATTGATCTAAACTAGGAAAACTAAGGGTGGCTTAAAGAGCGGTCAGCCTGTCTGAAAAATAAATACTTCTCCTCCGCCGGAGGGTCAGCCTTTGCCCATGTCGGCGAGGACAACGTGGGCCGCATTGTGTCCGGGCGCCCCGCTCACTTCACCCCAAGGATGCGTGCCAGCTCCGCAGAGATAAACGCCGGCTATGGGCGCACGATAGTGCGCCAGCTCCTCCATTGGTCTTTGCCAGAGCAACTGCGATGGAATTCCATCAACATGGTGAATGTTCCCATCTGTCAGGAAGTTTCGTTGCTCCAGGTCACTTGGCGTGAGCAACACATAATCAATCAAGGAACGGCGAAAATTGATCGTGTAACGGTCCATCATGCGAATTAGGCATTCGGCCATTTCTGCTCTCCGTTCCGACCATGTTCCACGGCGCGGGCGCACCGGTGCCCAAAGCACATAAGCAGACATGGTGTAACGGCCATTTGGAGCCAGAGGTGGGTCAAAAAGACTTGGAAAAGAGCCGGAAACAATCGGCTCTGCGGGCAAATCGCCGACGGCTGCGGCTCGCCATGCGGCGATCCGATAGGCCCGGTTTGGCGCAATAAAGAATAGCGCATTCCGCGTCTGCTGCTCGGTGAGCCCCCCGACCACGCGAAATTCTGGCAGCTCCGAAAGAGCACAGTGAAACTTGAGTCCGGCGGCGACATGGGTTTGCAAATGCCGGACACGATCCAAAAATCGATAATCGAGGTCCGACGCAGCGAAAAGAGAGAGAAACGTACGCTTGGGATCTAGATTGGAAATAACCACTCGGCTGCGCACCGTCTCTCCGGAGGCCAGCTCGACGCCGCTCGTTTTGCCAGATTCTATCAAGATACGCGTTACCGCGGCGTGCGTGCGAATGACTACGCCTTGTTCGGAGACAGCCTGCCCCATCAGTTGGGTCAGCCTGCCCATCCCGCCTTGGACAAAACCATTATCCACCCCCGCGCCAGTCTCTGTGTACTCTCCCATCGCCGTCATCAAGGCGAAGAGGAGGCCGGAACCGACATCGTGTGGATCGCCGATATCGGCCCCCACTCCCACGTCCCGCATGACATCTGACTCAAAAAAACGATCTGCCAGGTCCGCTATCGAATTCGTCATGATAGCATCGAGTACCTTCTTGTCGTCCGGATCGGTACAGCCAGCGTAAATCTCGTGCAGACGGGGCGGCTTTTCTAGCAGGTGAGGTCCAAATATGCGGGTGATACGGGTCGTAAACTCCCTCCAGCGGGGATAGGCTGCTGCGTCAGCGGCCGAGAATTTAGCGATTTCGTTTTGTACATTCAGTAGCTCTACTGCAGCATCGCCGTGCGTGAGCGACCCAGTGAGCAGGTAGCGACCATCCTGAAGAAGACGGAGTGCTAACCGGCTTTCAACTTTCAGCCCACGTTCATTGAGAGCCAGATCCTTGGCAATTTTTGGCCGTAAAGCCCAGAGTGCATTAGCGCAGCTTGAAAAACGATACCCGGGAATAAGCTCCTCGGTCACGCAACTTCCACCAATCATGCCTTTGGCCTCTAGCACCAACACATTCAAACCGGCACGCGCCAGATAAAAGGAAGCGACCAAGCCGTTATGGCCCGCACCCACAATGATAACATCGTAATCCATTATAGGGAAAGATCCGTTATTAGTCGCAATTCCGCCTCACAGGTTCGATCAACAGCCGAGGAACGAAACCGAGAAACCCGATCGTATTCGCCACCCGTGCAATGCCACGATCGGAATACCGCTGGATGCTTGATAGAGCCGCCATCACGTTTCAAAGTTAACTAAGTTCAATCGAACCCCGAAGCAGACGGTTGCGCCAAGCCAATCCGAGGTCGATCCATGTTATAATCATGGCGACGGCGAATCCCGTTGGAATAACCCAGAAAGTAGTCGCCGCCGAACAGGCCACCGTACAGGCCGCAATAGACCCGATGATCATTCCCCATAGCACCGCTTTTGGACGCAGATTAATCTTTGATATTGTCCACACCATGCAGGCGAGCATTGGACCGAGAAATGCTGAAGCGATTTGCGAGGTCTGGAGCACCGTCCCGAGATGAACGGCGACGCCGGCGAACGCCGTCGCGAGCCCGCCTAACACAATACTGCTGATCCGTCCTATACGCAAAAGCTGCGCTGGCGTACGCGGGGGGCCCAAAGGCACTATAAAGTCGGTAGTCAAAGCGCCGGCCATCGAGTTTAGCCCGCTCGTAAGGGTATTGATGGTGGCGGCCACAACAGCGGCGATGAACAATCCAGACAGGCCTGGTGCCAATTCGCGCATAGCAAAGAACGGAAGAATCTGATCGCTATCTTTAGGGCGAGCAGAGGAGGGGTTATATTGATACCAAACCGAGAGTAACAAACCGGCGACCACCAAAAGGGTACAAACTGCCACCGCTCCCCAAAGATTGATCACAAAGGAGCGGAAGACCGCAGCGTTTGATTCGGATGCCAGGTAACGCTGGAGGGAGACCTGATCGGACGCAAATCGGCCAACACTTTCGACTGTCATACCAATCATGACGGCCCAAAATGTCCATGGCTTGACCAAACTAGGTGAAAAGTCGAAGAGGCTGAGATGGCCGCGTTCGGACAAATTTGCGATGATCCCATTCCAAGGCAGATCGAGTCGGGACAAGATTGCGCCAATGATAAAGAGCAAGCCGACAGCAATTGCTATAAACTGTACCGCATCGATTACGATCAGGCCCCGGATTCCTCCGATAGTAGCGAGCACCGTGCAGGTAAGGCCAATGGCAATTGCGACGGGCCAATACCAAGCCAGTCCCAATCCCATCGCTCCCATCAAAATAACCGTTGGGGCGTAGATTACCACCGCCATCCACCCAATCCGCTGCAAAAAGAATAAAACTGATAGACAGAGGCGGACCCGGTAGCCGAACCGGGCTTCTACGATGTCATATGGATGTCGATTGTTCGCTGTTAGATAGCGGCGGAGGAACCAATATCGGACTATCGCCCAAGCTAGGGCCAAACTGAGCATACAGCAAAGGACCTTGATACCGTCAGTGTAGGCCGAACTGCTAAGAACAATGATGCTTGTGGCGCTGAGGAAGGATGCGGCGATGCTAAGACCGACCAGAAATATACCTAGGCTTCCTTTAAAAGCTCCGTGTCCGGTAAAATATTCGTCGGCGTTGCGCTGTCTACCTCGGCAGACGACACCCAATGCGAACACTCCGACGACGTAAACCACCACAACTATAAGATCAATGCGGCGCATATGGGAACAGAATGAAAGAGCAGGGTGAAGATGCCACAATTCATCCTCTAAATGCGAAGGAATAGAGCTCTGCGTTCCGCAAGGCAAAGCGCAGGCTGACCGGCTTTCCCGCCATCGCGCCGAGTTCGGATTTCCCTTGCCAAGACACGGTGGCACGCAGCGAGTCCGAGATCACAGGGTCAGAAATGCCGTAGCCAGGGATGGTCTTGCCGGACGCGTCAAGCAACGCCACCGTGACCTCCCCTTGGTTGGCTTTGAGATTCAGCTCCAGCCGCCGGCCACTGAACTGCACTGGCACTGTGGTCAAGATACCGCCTTCCGACCCGCCGTTAACAGAGACGAAGCGGTCGAGCGGCCATGTTGCAAGACCAAGTGAACAGGTATAGCGCGTTCCTCGTTCGCCACGAGTATCGTGGTAAAGGGCTGGCGTCCCATGGGTGTAGTTGCCGCAGCCGTAATAAAGCCGAATTTCGTCACCATACCTGAAGGCGTGCGACGCAGTCGTGAAGAAGCCGCTGTCCCATTCTCCCAGCCCGCCGCGCTGCACAACTGGAATGCGGAAGGGCCGTTCCCAATTCGTTAGATCTCGCGAGGTCGCCAGTTGGATTTCATTCGGACCCTCTTGGCTATTGCCGAATCGATTATTATTGTTAATTGAGAAAACTGACAAAAATGCCACGATACTGCTCTCTGCCTGGTAAGTTCCAACACTGTAAAACTCGGTTCGCATCAATGTCGCGTCATCTGGCATATCGAGCATAGCTCGCGCTTCCTCGATCCGGGCCAGTACCCCAGCATCATCGCGGAGGTCGGGTGTGAAGATAAGCCGAGGCGGGGACCATTTTAGCAGATCGGCGCTGGTGGTGAGCGAGAAACAACGGCGAACGGTACCTCGAACTGGTACAAAAACTTTTGCCATAGCGACATAAAGTCTACGGGCATCATCGTAATAGGCTGTGACATCGTCGTCGGTATGGAAAAGCGACTCGGCATTGATCCGCGTCCAATTGAGTCCGTCGGGTGAAACGAGGGCTTTGGGGCCCAACGGGCCATCTCCGGTGCCAACACGGTAATTCCGCGCGATCATCTTGTAGCGCCGACTGGGGTCCGGATCGGCGTTGTCCTTGATGACATTTGCTATCATGCTGGCATTGAGCACGGCATTATGTCGGAGCAGATTGGCGCATTTTACCGTACCGACCAGTGGCTTTTCCCACACCACTCCGTCCCGGCTCGTGGCGTAGAAAGCGGCGTAATTTGGAAAATACGGTGTACGCTCGCCCAGATACCACATTTTGAAAAGTCTTTCATCCGGATCAAACAAAACGGTCCCGGAAAGCATGACTCGCCATCCTTCCCAGGGTTGGGTCGCCCTGAGTAGTGGGTTCAAAGGATGCTTGCGCGCAGGGTGGAGAGCAAAATACACACCTCGGCTAGTACGAATGCATTGCTGATCGATGAACAGCTGCGCACGACTGCCTATGTCAAATGCCCCACTCGCCGAAAGGGGACTCGTTGGTGTCAGCGGCTTTTGTCTCCTATTGTCGCTCCGATAATCAAGCATCGCCATTCCTCGAGGCAAAATCAACGCGGCACCGCCCAAGGCAGCCGCGGAAGATACGAATTGACGGCGATTCATTCGGACGATCGCCATTAGCCATTATTGCTTAATGTAAAGCGCATAGAATTTGACGTTATCACGTTCTGAGCCCTCAAAACTGACCTTAATCTTGAACGGCTTTTCAAAACCACCAACCCTCGATTGATTCTTCCAGAGTACGTGTACCCTTACTCCGGATTGTTCGACTGGAACTGAGTCCTCCCCAGAATAGCCCGGAATTGGCCTTTCACTTTCGTCCAATAATTCGACCCGCAAGCGCCCATCTGCCGAAAGACCCTCGGCATTGAGCCAAAGGTCCGCAGATCCCTTCACCCCTATTGGGCAAGTAACGAACCCAGCCGGACCTGACGGATAAACAAAAAAACTTGGGTGGCGACGAATGGCCGCATCAGGAATGCTAATTGTAGAGAGAGAGCCAAAGCCGTCCCGCCTGACTGTGGTCAATCCCACTTCGGAATGGATGTAAATCTGAGTCACATCCCCATCCCAGCCACCGTACCAGTAATAGGTCTTGTCGCCGACGTTGACAAAGCCGTTTGACTGTATGACTCCACCTGATTCGAAGCTACCCTTCTTTCCCATCGGAATAAAAGCGAAATCAGGAGTGGGCTCGCGGAAATGTAATCCGTCGTCACTGATCATTAGCCCCAAGTCCATCGGATGAATTTTTGTTTTGGGCGCGCCATGTAAGAGGCCAAAGACACCAATCAGCACATTCCCACGCTGCCAGATTCCCGCGGCTTCATGTGACTCCTCACCCTCGGACAGGGGGGTCGAACGATAGCCGTAGCGGACAAAACCAAGCGTCTTGGTACCGGACCAATGAACAAAATCGGCAGATCGGAAGATGCTCATGACGCGACCACAGGGCTCCCCGTCAGGTAACCAAACCGTGGGGTATTCTTGTTGGCCAGTCAGATAATACATTCCTCCCCACTGATAAAGACCGCCCTGTTCGAAAAACTCCTTGGTTGTGACAATATCGTCGAGACGGACGAAGTCATCGATAAGCCGGGTCGGTACTGCCACCCGCCAATGCAACCCGTCAGCACTAAGAAGCGGGATCGAGGAAGACGCATTTAGAGACGAATTCGCTTTCTCGCTTCGCGTGGACAACATCATCTTGTAACGTCGCGTTGGGTCAGGATCGTTCGCATCACAGATGACAATCAGGTGCCACGGACCCAAGCCTGGTGGTAGCTCGACCAAGTTATTATTCCGGTCTCCATGATATTCGACTAAGCCCAAGTTGGGTTTCACCCAATGAATTCCATCTTTGCTCTCAGCATAGGCGGCCCGCCAACCTTCAGTCCCAGCCCTTGCTCGACGCGATACCAGCCTTGAAAAATTATCAACAGCATCATCATCCGCCGCTACATACCACATTTTGAAAGTGCCACCCTCGCGGATCACAGTTCCATTGATCTGAGCACGATAGGAATCGGGGGTTCCTGGTGCCCCCCGCTTTAAAACCGGGTTTCCCGAATACTTTTCGCCCGGATGCATCTGTAAAAACAGATTCTGTCGAAATGGAATGCAAACGTCGTCAAACCCGAAAAGCACCGCCTCTTTGACGGCAGGTGGCCTTCCAGATGAATAAACGATTACTCCGTTGTCCGCCTCCGTTTGACTTTCGTCGGCTGAGGAGGAATTAGGTGCGAATAAAGCCAGCAGCATTGTGATGACTGCCACCGCCACCACTGATCTTGTTTCATCTTTTATAGAAATCATTGATGCTATATATTAATTTTAATTCGATCAACAAACATAACGCTCCGAGACATCTAGTTGCCGCCAATAAATTTCGCGAAATAGCACTAAATCGCCGTTAGATGGAATACTTACGATCTGATAGACAGTCACCAAGCCTGATGCATGCGTTGCGACACGCCTCCGCTATTCTCTGAATCAAGGTCAACGCGGGCGTCGTAAGGCGATTGACACTTAATCAAATTCAACGAGAGGAATCGATTGTGGCGAACAAATATCCATTAAGTGTCGATCTTCTTGGCACCGCCTCTACTATCAATCAGAATTTATACAGCGTTTCCAAAAGCCATGTTCGGGGAATGCTGGGATCGACAATTTCCGCCGATTGAGCCGCCAAGACATATGTCTGATTGAGGATGTTGTTGCAGTTTACCCGGACCAGCCAATTTCGATTAAATTGATATAGGGCAAATCCGTTAAGCAGCGTCCCGGGGTGCAATTTTATCTCATTATTTGCCGGTAACGGCGCGGGCGGGCTCATAATGCCGGAGTCGCTAACCCAATATCCGCCGATTCGGCTAACACCGCCACCAACGCTCAATCCGTGCAATGGCCCATTTTTATTGAAATCATACCGGTTGAATAGGCTCCATGCATTGTCATATGAGCCTGAGACAGGGTTGTTATTTTGATCTCGGTCATGCCCGGCATAGAATGTGCCGATTAGCTGCCAACCGGGCATAAGCGTGATCGCCGCATCGCCGTCCACACCTTCCTGGACTGTGTTGCCGATCAGATTCAGATATGGCTGCCCCGTCGAAGGGATTGTGCCACCGGTTACCGTCTTGTTTGTCGACGCGATGTTAAACCATGAGAACTCTGAAGAAAGCCGTCCTTCGAAGAGATTGAACTTCGCGCCTACTTCGTTATCTATTCCGAACGACGGTGGCGCCTGCTGGCCGTTCTCCAGCAGAGCCCCAACAGCGGAAGGTGTGAACCCTGTTGAGTTTAGTGCATAGAGGGATGCCGCTTTCGTCAAGTGCAGCACGGCGCCGACGCGGTGGACATATTGGGTCGTTGACTTGACGGTGGCTGTCCACGGCAGGGTGGACAGATTGGAAACAGACTCTGTATGCAAGTTCTCCCACGTATATCCAACTATCACCTCCAGCCACTTTGGCACTATTTCAATGCTATGTTGCCAATAGATCGAAGTGATCAAGGTCTCGAGTACGGTACCTTCGTTTGCCGGAGGCGAATACTGATACCACTGGGGAACCACGATAGAATTTATTGCCGCCGAGTTGTTCATAGCCACGGCAAGCGACCCCGCCGGTTGGCCAGCCAATAGAGTAGAGTTACCGAAAGGCGCTGTTACCCAATAGTACGATTTATTCGTCCAATTTGTGAAGGCATAGCCGAAGGCATCTACATTTGCCATTGCCCAATTGGCAGGGCCGACGAAATAATGTCCTTGGGTGTCGTCCAAGACTGACCAATAGTTCCATTGTTGATTGTCCAATCGGTGGTTAAAATACTCGGTTTGGGTGGCCCAATTATAGCCCCCAGTATTGAGAATTGTGCCACTGTCGCCAAGCTTTTCTCTGGCGTCCATCGCCCTCAACCGGTTTTCCCAATTGTCCGAGATCTTCTGTAGAACCTCCATAAAAACATTGGAGAACTCCGTATGATCCATGTTATTCGGTGGCTGATTGGCCTGGCTGCGACCTGCGCCGGTATATAACAGTCCGGTCGGCGTCATGAGATCGAGGCCATTCCCCTGGCCATAAATGTCGTGAAGGTTATAATAAACGCGGACGGTAGTATTGTGATAATCAACTTGAACTTCCGGAAAAAGCATCGTGCGGTTATCAACGATATTTTGGAAATAGGTATGGCCGTGCTGATAAACGCCAACGAATCGATAGCTAACTTTAGCGCCACTAATTGTAAACAACGGTCCGGTCAAATCTGCCGTAAAACGATATAGACCGTTAGTGTCGATTTGTCCCGTTAAAATATATTGCGAAAACGGCAGCGGCCGCTTGGTATTTTTCAATATCAAACCACTTGGATTTGTGTCAAGGTAGAGGGCCTGCGTTGGCCCCTTGATAATTTCAAAGGAATCTACATATGCGTCGTCCTGGTAGCTTTCCTCAGAGGGCATGTCGTCAATATATATGCTTGCGCTTGAACCGCGCATGCGGGCGCTTTCACCTTCGTATCCCGCGGCGATCCCAAAGTATTGTAGAGTATCGGTCGTGTTTTCGTAGCCTAAATCCTGAATCAAATCGTTTGTCACAACGATATCGGCCTGGGGAATGTCCATCAACTGTTCGCTGGTCTTCAGGGCGGCGGCTGCGTTGGTTGAAACATAGCCGTGGCCCTGGGTGGTGGTGACTTCAAACGCCGACATCTTGACGAGGGGTTCCTGCGGCCCATTCTGTTCGGATGAGCTAGGAGCCGTGATGTTGGTTTGCGCCAACGCCGATGCGCCGATCCCGATGGCGAAGCAAGCGACCGCGGTGTTTAATAAAGCAATGATCGATTGGTGTGGTTTCATTGTTGGTTAAGTCAATTTGCCGGATGGCCGAGAATCGGCGGCTAAGTAATTGGGTCCGAGCGCCGGCGGAAAGGATCGACGACCTATCTAAATAAAGAATAGCTGCGGATCGCATGAATTAGCCGGACCGACCTGCTATTTGCTTTTTAGATAGCTTGTCTGGCCTTCAGAACTGTGTGAACCTCGTTTTATGCTCTGCCACGGACACAATATGCGATACTCGATTCGAAGCTGGCAAGTATTCGGCTGGGCCATCGGCATTCTAGGATTCTGGGTTTTTGCGGGCCGAGCTGTCGGCGACGAAGCCGTCGATCCTTATATGACAATTCCAGCGGCCAAGCCCGAGGAACTTACTTCGACAAACGGCTGGCCGTCGATCGAGAGCTATGGCAAGTGGACGCGCTCGCTAGGTGGCCCGACCAGCAACCGGTTTTCGACGCTTGACCAAATCAACAAAGGTAATGTGTCGAAGCTCCAACGAGCCTGGATTTACGACTCTGACGCCGGAAAGGGAACGTTTTGGACGATCGAGTGCAATCCGATTGTCGTGGATGGGGTGATGTATGGGCCGACAGCTAGTGATGATATGGTCGCCCTAAACGCAGCAACCGGGACAGAGCTCTGGCGTTACCATCCGCAAAAAGATTCCTACGATGCGAGGTTTGTTCAAGGGACACTAATGGCGAATCTTCGAGACATGCCAGCTCGGCGCGGGCTTTTGTTCTGGCCTGGGGATGCAGATGCTTCGGCTCGGCTAATATTTGGAGCAGGCAACTGGGTCTACGCCCTTGATCCAAAATCCGGTCGTCCGATCGCTTCATTCGGCCAGGCCGGACGCACCGCTTTACCAATGGGAGCAACGGTAGGCGGAGCGGTTTGGAAGCACATTTATGTTACTGCCGGATACCAAGGGGATGCTTTCGGTTACGACGTAATCTCGGGTAAAATGCTTTGGCGTTTTCATACGATTCCTGATCCGGGAGAATTCGGATCGGAAACCTGGGAGAACCGGGGCGACTTTGGAGCGAATTGTTGGGGTGGAATGGCATTGGACGAATCCCGGGGCATCGCCTACATTTCGACCGGCTCGCCCAAGCCTAACTTTATCGGTCCTACCCATTTAGGCGATAATCTGTTTGGCAATTGCGTGATTGCGCTGGATGCGGCCACAGGCAAGCGACTCTGGCACTTTCAAGAAATCCGACACGACGTGTGGGATCTCGATATACCTGCGCCGCCCAACTTAGTAACAATCATGCACGATGGTCGCAAGGTAGACGCGGTGGCGCAGGTGACCAAGTTCGGCAATACCCTGCTGCTCGACCGGGTTACGGGCAAGCCACTTTTCCCATTTCGGTTCCGCCGTGCTCCCGCTTCAAGGCTGAAGGGAGAAAAGATGCCTGCATACCAGCCGGACGTGCAAATGCCTGAACCCTTCGCTCGGCAGGTCTTCACTCCCGACGATATCACGAACCGCACGCCGGCGGCGCACGCTTTTGTTGTTAATCTGCTGAAAAATGCCAACATGGGGTGGTTCGCCCCGGTGCAGCTAAATCGGCCGACGGTATTTTACGGACCCTATGGTGGGGCCAATTGGCCGGGCGCCTCGTTTGACCCCAGGACTGGACGCCTCTACGTGACAGAGAATGAGATGGGGGTAGTGATTACGGCAATCGTCGACGACGATCCTCCCCCACTTGTCCCAATGACAGCAGGGGAAAAGATCTACCAACAGGACTGCGCTTCTTGCCACCGCTCCGACCGTCGAGGAGGTGGCGCGGAATCGCCAAGCCTGCACGGGTTGCGGCATCGCTTGACGGACGCGCAAATAATGGCCCTATGGAAAACCGGCCGTGGCCTGATGCCTCCGGCACCACCGATGACCGAGGAACAGCGGAAGGAACTGCTCGACTTTTTAATGGCTCGCGATCGGCCCCCGCTAACGCCAGAGCAGAAAAAGCTTCCGAGGTTTACCTCCAAAGGTTGGGGCTGGCTTTACGATAACGAAGGCTATCCAGGGGTGAAACCACCATGGGGGGCTCTCAATTGTCTAGATTTGAATACTGGAAAACTCTTGTGGAAAGTTGTATTGGGCGAATACGACGTCTTGACCAAAGCAGGTATTCCCAAGACTGGCACGGAAAACTTCGGCGGAGCAACTGTGACCGCAGGTGGATTGGTCTTCTGCGCTGGCACCTTGGATAACAAGATCCGAGCTTTTGACGCCAATACAGGTGAGGAATTGTGGTCAGCCAAACTACCTTGGCGTGGTTCAGGGCCGCCTTCGGTCTATGCAGTCGGCGACCGCGAATATGTTGTTCTCGCCGCCACCGGAGGTGGGACTCTTAACGATCCCACCGGTGATGCTTGGGTGGCGTTCGCCTTGCCGCAACGGTAGGGGCGAAAAGTAGCAATGTTCACACTCATCGATATCAGCACGTTCCCGCGCTATGCGCGCCAAGCGCTCCTTGCAGCATGCCTGGCTTATTCGAGTCACGGAACCATGTTGAAAGGCGGCGATATTCGAATCGGCTTAGTAGGACTCGATACGCCGCATTGCCTATATTTCATCAAGATCCTCAACGACCCGGCCAACTCTGAATACGTGCCAGGAGGAAAAATCGTGGCTGGCTTTAAGGGAGGTAGTCCGGACATTCCCGAGAGCATTTCGCATGTCGACGAGTACACTCGCCAGCTTTCAGCAAATTACCACGTCAAGATCTACGACTCCATGGAGGCACTGGCAACTCACGTCGACGCGATCATGATCGAAAGCATCGATGGTCGCCCGCATCTCGAGGAGGCCAAACACATTTTCCCATTCGGGAAACCAGTATTCATCGACAAACCCCTAGCCGGATCATTGCACGACGCCATAGAAATCGTTCGGCTCGGCCGCCACTATGCTGTTCCATTTTTCAGCGCTTCATCCCTGCGTTATCGCCCGGGGATGGCGGAGCTAAAAGGCGCCGGTCTTGGCGAGTTACGCGGAGCCTTTTCCTACGGGCCCGCCCCACTTGAGCCACACCATCCCGATCTTTATTGGTACGGAATTCATGCAGTCGAGGGACTCTACACCGTCATGGGAACTGGTTGTCAAACGGTTACCCGTACCCATACAGAAGATAGTGACGTCGTCACCGGCGTGTGGGCTGGTGGTCGAGTTGGTACAGTCCGCGGCATGCGCAATGGAATAGGTTCGAGGCAGTACGGCGTGATCGCTTTTGGCGCGAATCAAGTGCGCCAAGATCTACAAGCGCAAACCTATCGGCCATTGCTCGTCGAGATAATCAAATTTTTTCAGACCAAGGTCTCTCCGGTTTCACCGACCGAGACGATTGAAATCCTCGCCTTCATGGAGGCCGCAGACGAAAGTAAAAGGCGCGGCGGAGCGCCGGTATCCCTTGCCGATGTGCTCAAGGCCAACGGCAATTTTTGAGAACCTATGAACGAGGGCCAGAACGGATCCAATCCATCGAGCCCGAAGCTTAAGCTCTCCATTTTCATGTTTCTCCAGTATTTTATCTGGGGGACATGGTATGTCAGTATGGGAAGTTATCTTGCTAACCACCTCTATTTCGGAGGCAAACAGATTGGAGCCGTTTACGGAGCGTTTGCGGTCGGTTCAATGATTTCACCTTTCTTCGTCGGACTGATCGCGGACCGGTTCTTCTCCTCGGAGAAGCTACTCGCGATTCTGAATCTTGCTGGCAGTTTGGCTCTGTTCATTTTGGCGCGGGTCCGGGCATTTGATGCCTTTTATTCGGTTCTAATACTCTATTGTATCTGCTTTGCTCCGACGCTCGCCCTAGGTAATTCGCTTTCCCTGCATCATCTCTCAGACTCGAAGCGGGACTTTCCTAGAGTGAAGGTCTTCTCCGCCATCGGATGGATCGGTGGGGGCGTCGTCTTGAGTTTGCTCCAAGGCGAGCAATCGAATCTTCAATTTTATCTTGCCAGTGGCGTTTCGGCTGCACTCGGATTCTTCTCGCTTTTCCTGCCCCATACACCGCCCAAAAAGGTGGGACAGAATGTCAGCTGGGGAGATGCGTTGGGGCTGGACGCGCTAAGCCTGATGAAAAGGCCGTCCTTCACCATCTTTATAATCTGTCTATTTCTGATCTGCATCCCGCTCTATTTTTATTTTGTGATGATGTCGATTTACCTGACGGAGTTGCACTGGACGGCCATCGCCGGAAAAATGGCGTTGGCCCAAGTCTCAGACGTCATCTTCCTATTCTTCCTCCCGGTCATTCTCAAACCGTTGGGCTATAAGAAAACCATCGCCCTTGGCATCTTTGCTTGGACTGCGCGCTATTTCTTTCTGACCGAAAGCGCTGTGTTGGTCAGGATGCAAACTGCCTTCGTATTCGTCGCAATTTTGTTGCATGGCATCTGCTATGATTTTCTTTTTATCGTCGCACAGCTTTTCGTTGATAATCGGTCGAACGAACGCAACCGCGGATCTGCTCAAGGATTCATAGCTTTTATCCTTTGGGGTGTTGGCTCTTTCGTTGGAACGATGTTGGCGGGGACGGTGTTAGCGCAACATACACTACACGAACATCACGGCGGCATGGCTCATGATTGGGGCGCTATCTGGATGACGCCTGCGATTGGAGCCCTCGTCGTGCTCATCGTTTTTCTCTTCTCCTTCGCCGAACCAGCAGCGAAGTTTCGCATGGCCGAAGCCCCAGCATCGGCTCCGTAAGAGCAGTTAGCCATGAAAAAATACAATGTGGGCCTCATCGGTTACGGCTGGGCGGGCGGCGCCCACATTCAAGCAATAAATGGAACGTCTCTGGCGCAGGTAACGGCGGTTTATTCCAGCCGGCCGCAAGATGGAGCGGTATTGAGCGCCCGCCATCAATCTCCGATCGAAACCTTCACCGACCTTGACGCACTTCTTAGGAATGATGAAATTCATGCTGTTTCCATCTGCAGCTATCCTTATCAACATCGGGAGCACGTTATTGCCGCGGCCCGAGCGGGAAAGCATCTCATCATCGAGAAACCCGTCACACTTTCGCTTTCAGACGCGCGCGAGGTTGAGTCTGCAATCTTGGCTTCCGGCGTTAAGGTCTGTATCTGCTTTGAATGCCGCTTTTCCAGTCAGTTTTTGGCCACTAAGGCAGTCATTGATGCCGGGCTGCTTGGACAGGTTCATTATGGCGAGGTCGATTATTATCATGGCCTAGGTCCCTGGTATGGCCAATTCCGATGGAATATTCGGAAAGACGCCGGCGGGAGCAGTCTGCTTTCGGCCGGCTGCCATGCATTGGATGCGTTACTTCTTTGTATGGGCGGAGAGGTGGAGTCGGTTTCTTGCTATACGGCGCAGTCCGAAAGCGATTTCGCGGCGAAGTACGAATACCCCACTACTTCAGTGACGATCGTGAAGTTCGATAACGACAGGCTCGGCAAGGTCGCCTCCGTCATCGACTGTCTTCAACCCTATTATTTCCACACACATTTGGTGGGAAGCGAGGGGTCGTTACTCGATAACCGCCTCCATTCCCAACGCATCGCCGGCCTTGACCGGCAAAAATGGAGCCAGCTTTCGATGAAACTGGTCGATTCTGGAGATGTATCAGATCATTCCTATCGGGAACAATTTCAGGCGTTCTTCTCAGCTTTGGAACGGGGTGAGGACATGCCGCTGACAAACTTGCGCGAGGGTATGCGCTCTCATCGTGTGGTCTTGGCCGCCGATCTTTCCGTTCAATTGGGTCGTCCGGTACAAATGAAAGAACTTGAATGACCCCGAGGCGAGTGGCTGACCTGCTTTGGGTTCTCGAATTTAGCTGTCTGTTTTACAGGCAGCTTACCGGCTCTTTCGAATCGACCTTCCTTGCGGCAGTTTAATGCGCGTCGGTCGGTGCCGTTTGGGCCTCGCCGACACTGGGATCGACTGTTTTTGGCATCATGAGGAAGCACTTCACCAAGGTTAATTCGACAATTTTTTGGGTTATCGTTTTAACGGTCAATCTCTTGGCCCAAACAGGTTGCGCGCCACATGCCCATTCATCCAAGGCGGGCAGCCCACCTGTGCTAGACCATATGGCGGTTCCCCTCTCCTTCAACGAGACAATCGAACCGATTTTGTCCGAAAACTGCTACTCCTGTCACGGACCGGACCCAGGAGCTCGAAAAGCCGGCCTTCGGATTGATCGAGCCCAATTTGCCTTCGTTCCGCGGGCAGACGGCGGTCCGGTAATTGTAAAGGGCGACCCGGACCACAGCCCACTCATCCTGCGAATCGAATCGAAAGATACGAAACAAATGATGCCACCACCGGAGGCGCATCGGATTCTAAAAGCGGATCAAGTCGCTATCTTGCGCCGATGGGTGAAAGAGGGTGCAAAATATGAGGAACATTGGTCATTTATTCCACCACACCGTCCTGCTGTGCCGGCGACGGTACGAACGGATTGGCCCCGCAGTCCAATCGACAAGTTCGTCCTTGCGCGACTTGAGCGCGAAGGATTGGCTCCGTCGCCCGAAGCCGATAGCTACGCGTTAATTCGTCGGGTCACCTATGACCTGATCGGTCTGCCTCCAACCCCCGAAGAAGTAGATGCGTTTGTCCAAGATCGTTCGCCCGGTGCTTACGAAAAGCTGGTTGACCGCCTCTTGGCCAGCCCGGGATTTGGCGAGCACCGTGCGCATTACTGGCTTGATCTGGCACGGTATGGTGACACCCACGGCTTGCATCTCGACAACTATCGCAGCGTCTGGCCCTACCGCGACTACGTCATTAGGTCATTCAACACGAACAAACCTTTCGATCAATTCGCTTGCGAGCAATTGGCGGGCGACCTCCTGCCCCCCAAGAACGTTGACCAGCTTGTCGCTACGGCGTTTATCCGAGCGGGAATCAGCTCGGGAGAAGGCGGCACGATTCCAGAGGAACTTCGAGTCAACAACCAACGCGAGCGAACCGAAGCTTTTGGCGCGGTTTTCCTTGGCCTCACCGTCGGGTGCGCGGTCTGTCATGATCACAAGTTTGATCCGATCACGCAGAAAGATTTCTATCAGTTGAGCGCATTTTGGAACAATCTCGAAGAATTTCCCAGCGATAAGAACCGAGATAATTGGCCGCCGTTTATTAAAGTGCCGAAAAAGGAAAACCAGGCAGCTTTCAACGCGACGCTAACCCAACGAGCCCGAATTCAAGAACAGCTTAACGTCCGACGGAAAGACGGCCGGAAGCTCCTCACCGACTGGCTTCGGCAGGGCCTTCATTTAGCCAGTCCCGTTCCTTCGGCTGGGTTAAAAGTGCGATTGCGGTTTGACGAACAGATTGGAGCGATTGCCGTTAATTCGGCTCCCGGAGCGATGCCGCGGAAAATTGCCGCCACCGGAGGAGCGCCTATCTGGGGCGAAGAGACTTGGTTCTGGCCCTCATTCCGCATGGACACGACCACTCGGGTCGAACTACCAAATGAGGGTGACGTTGAGGAGAATCAGCCATTTTCCATCGGCACTTGGCTGAAGCCCTATCTCGGAACTGACTCCTCGCAGGTCCACCCCTTTGGAGCGATAGTTTCGCGGAATCAAGGGACGCGAGGATGGGAACTCTACTTTGACCACGATAAAGTCTCCTTCCGCCTTGTTCACTCTTGGCCGCACAATTTAATCTCGGTCGAGACCGCGAAACCGGTGCTAGCTCGCAGCCGTTGGAACCACGTCCTCGCCACCTACGACGGCACCTGCAAAGCGTCGGGCATCAGACTCTACATTGACGGTAAACCGCAGGAATTGAGAGTCGTACAGGATGCGTTGACAGGCAGCATTCACACCACGTCTCCTATGGAATTGGGTCGGGAATTCCCCGATTCTAATCCGCTACCGCAATCTATCTATCAAGATCTCCGCTTTTACTCGCGGGCTCTTCCCCCTGATGAAGCAAGGCGAGTGCCCTATGAGGACTATGTTGCCGAGATCACTCGGCGCCCGTTAGATGATTGGTCTGACGACGAGTTCAAGACAGTGAGCGACTTTTATTTCTCGAACCGGGATGAACCATCTCGGATTCTTGCCGCTAAAATTCCAGCGCTCGAAACAGAGTTGAACCGTTTATCCAAAGATGGGGATACATGCCTGGTTTGCCAAGAAACTCCCCGACTTGCTTATGCGAATGTTCTAGACCGAGGAGTTTACACTCAGCGAAAGGTTCGGGTCCGACCTGCCGTACCCCACTTTTTGCCTCAACCACCATCCGGCGCGCCGCTAGATCGCAAGACCTTGGCCGATTGGGTTGTGAGTCCAATAAATCCATTGACAGCGCGCGTCACGGTAAACCGGATGTGGCAGGAACTTTTTGGCGATGGGCTGGTGGCGACGCCAGAGAACTTTGGATTGATGGGAGATCGCCCCTCGCAACCGGAATTGCTCGATTGGTTGGCCGTGGATTTTCGTGAGAGCGGTTGGAACATCAAACGCTTTTATAAGCAGGTCGTGATGTCCGCAACCTACCGGCAATCAGCCCGCGTTACTCCGGCTGCGCTCGAACGTGACCCCCGAAATCGGCTGCTAGCACGCGGACCGCGTTTTCGAATGGACGCAGAGATGATCCGTGATACGGCTCTGGCCGCAAGCGGCTTGCTCGTGAGCAAAATTGGTGGTCCCAGTGTTAAGCCTTATCAGCCGCAGGGTACCTGGGAATCGGGAACGTTGGATTACAGCAATACCTACCGATATGTGCCTGGTCGCGGAGAAGACCTCTATAGGCGCAGCATCTATACTTTTTGGAAACGTATGGTGCCTATGCCAAATATGGAAGCATTTGACGCTCCCGCCCGAGATGGATCCTGTCCGCGACGTTCGCTCAGCAATACGCCGTTGCAGGCCTTGGTAACGATGAATGATCCTCAATGGCTCGAGGCGGCGCGGGAATTGGGTGAGCGCGTGCTTACGCACGAGGCAACCGTAGAGTCACGACTAGACTACCTCGGTATGTTATTACTAGGTAGGCCATTGCAACAAAATGAACGGTTGATATTGGAACAAGCCCTCCGCCGTTTTACCTCGATTTATACCGCTCAAAATGAAGCCGCCACAAATCTGATCACTGTTGGCGAGTCGCATCCCAATTCCACAATTTCCGCCGACGTCCTTGCGCCATGGATGTTGGTCGCGAGTACGGCGCTTAACCTAGATGCGACCCTTAACAAATAAGGCCATATAATGAGTTCCTCCGACCATTGTCCATGCTCCGATCATTATGGCGAAGGGCCGACTATTTTCGATCTACCGCTCCCTTCCGGATTGCGCGAGGAATGGCGTCAACTCGAGACACGTCGCCGTTTCATCGGGCGAACGGGTAAAGTACTCGGCTGGGCAGGCTTGGCGACTCTCCTGGGCGGCAGAATTTCCGCCGTTGGTGCGGGACTCTCCAAATCTTCGGGCATTTCAGGTCCGAATTTCGCCCCAACGGCGAAGCGCGGCATCTATCTTTTTATGGGTGGCGGGCCGCCCCAAATGGATTTGTGGGATTATAAGCCAAATTTGGGTGATCTTTATAATCAGGATCTTCCAGAGTCAGTCCGGGGCGCGCAGGTGCTTAGTGGTTCGACAGCCGGGCAGGCGCGTTTCCCTATCGCTCCGCCACATTGGAACTTTCTACAGCAGGGTAAATCAGGTCGATGGGTAAGCGAGTTGCTCCCTTGGACAGGCAAACTAGTAGACGAACTCGCTGTCATCCACACCCTCAAGGTCGGTGCCGATCCCGACGTGCCTGGTATTGCCCGCCAGCTGGCAGATGTGATCGATGTGCTCGCAGATCTTTTCGATCCGCAGACCAAAATCCTGCGGCTGAGACCGCCCATGGGCCCAGCCGTGAACCATCATGACGGCGTCGAAAGCCATACCAATGACGGCACCCCGCCGGATCAATTCCGAGATCTGGTCGTCGGCGAATTGCCGATTCCAGCCGGCCACGGAGCGGCAGTTCGAATGGCTGGCCCAGACCGGGCCGCGGAATCGTCTTAGGGCGTCCCAAAAGCTCTCGTCGCAGAGGTGGGTGACATCGAGGATGAGGTCCAAGAGCTCCATCGCCTTGAGCAACTCGCGCCCGCGTCGCGTGAGGGGGCCTTGGTCGTCGGTTCCGTGTCCGTAAATCCCAGGGCCGTAGTGCACTGGGCCGAGAGCACGCAGCCCACCGGCGTGGGCTTTTTCCAGGTGCTCGAAAGTCACGATTGAATCGGCCCCCTCCAGACTCAGGATATAGCCGATTGGCAGGTTAGCCGGTTTCTCATTCGGCAAATTAAGCCATCGCGTGAGGTGGCTATCGAGAGCAGCTCGGCTCCGAATTTGCACCATTTCACCGCATCCTTCCATCTCGCGGTACCAAGCGAGTTGAGCTTGGGTCGCGGCCCAGGCTTGTTCGGGGCTAAAGTAGCCGGCAATACGCTGGCTGGTCTGGGGCTCCCGGCCGAAATACGGTAGATAGCGGGCAAATTGGGTGGCGACACACAGACCAATGCGGCCGCGGCGCATCTCCGGAAAGCATACGGTGTTGCGGGCGCTGCCCTTCACCGTCATCCCAATTTCGCGCCGGCGGATGCGTTCCAGCGTCCAGCGCAGGTCTCGGTTGCAATCGAGCGCGTTCCAAGCGAGATCGAGATGGACGTCGAAAATGAGCTTCGGAGTCATGCTCGGATGCTGCAGAGCGTTTGCAGAATGAACGCCGATGACATTGTAGTTCGCAACAGGTCGTTCCTTAGGGCTGTCGGATTGATCGCTACGCCAACAGCCCAGCGACGACCTTAGCTGGCACCGTCCCCGTCAGCTTCTGGTCAAGGCCTTGAAACCTAAACGTAAGTCTCTCGTGATCCATTCCAAAAAGACGAAGGACGGTGGCGTCAAAGTCGCGGACATGAACGGGATCACGTACAATATTGTAGCAATAGTCGTCCGTCTTTCCGTATGCAATTCCTGGCTTTACACCTCCACCGGCCATCCAGGTAGTGTAGCAACGGATATGGTGGTCCCGGCCATAATTCTGCCGCGAAAGTCCTCCCTGGCTGTAAACTGTTCGGCCAAACTCTCCTCCCCAAATGACGAGCGTGTCATCGAGGAGACCACGCCGCTTCAAATCAGTAACCAAAGCATAACACGCTCGGTCAGTCGCGGCGCACAGTTTGGGAAGCAGAGGAACAACATCCTCATGGACGTCCCAACCGCGCTGATAGATTTGAGTGAAACGCACGCCGCGTTCAGCCAAACGGCGAGCGAGGAGGCAATTATATGCAAATGTGCCCGGTTCCTTCGCCTCCTGGCCGTATAACTCCCAAGTTCCGGCCGGCTCGTCCCGCATGTCCGTCAGCTCAGGCACGGAGGTCTGCATTCTAAATGCCATCTCATATTGACTTATGCGGGCCTGCGTCTCCGGATCGCCGAGTTCCTCATAAGTCTGTTGATTGAATGCTGTCACTGCGTCGATCAGGACCCGACGGGTTTCCCGGGTCATGCCACGCGGATCGCGCAAATAGAGCACGGGATCGCCGCTCGAACGCAGGG
>Ga0206836_10003_pt3 | contig 23127 bp, 25 predicted proteins | sample Alteio_BWOrgCont_28_FD_152871 | JGI IMG/M metagenome (GOLD analysis project Ga0206836, IMG submission 152871) | Enriched cells from forest soil in Barre Woods Harvard Forest LTER site, Petersham, Massachusetts, United States -... | ecosystem: Environmental > Terrestrial > Soil > Temperate forest >...
AGTCACTACCTATACCTCTTGCGTTGGTGCGCGACCCGACGCATCCACGCAATGCCGCGCGAGGGCGGCGTTCACGCGTTCGGCTTCGGCTTCGAGTTCCGGGACCATCAACAGCGCCGTCGCAGTTGAACCGTCGGCGGTGCTCATCTCGAGCCGCGAACAAATCTCGCGCATCCGATGTGCTCCCAATTCACCGCTTGCTCCCTTGAGCGCATGAGCGGCGCGCGACACCTGGAGCCCATCGGTAGCATCAAGGCCTGCCCGCATCTGATTGAGCCGCACGATCAGATCGTCCTTGAAAACGCCGATCAGTTCCGTCAAAAAGTCTGCTTCGCCCGGCTTCTGGTATTCGCGCAATTCGGCCAGTACCGCTTCGTCGACCACTGCGGCCGCCAGCCGATCCGCGTCGCGAGATTGGTTGATCTCCTTCCTGCCGTTGGTTTCGTTCGCTCCGTTGGTACCGTTGGCAGGGTTCGTCCCAGCTGAGCCCGGGGGCGGCTGCACGCCGATAGCAGCGGACGCCGCGGGTGCGCAGGCCCAGTTGTCGATTATCTCGGCGAGGTCTTCCGGCATCACCGGCTTGGAAAGATAGTCGTCCATCCCGGCGCGCAAACAAATGTCACGATCGCCGGCGAGCGCGTGCGCGGTCAGTCCAATAACCGGAGTACGATGGCCACTGCCTTCGCGCCGGCGAATTTCGCGAGTCGCGCTGTAACCGTCCAACTCGGGCATCTGGCAATCCATCAGGATGAGGTCGTAGGCGGTGTGCGCGAGTCGATCGAGTGCGCTGCGGCCGTTATCGACGGCGTCGGCCCGATAGCCGATCCGTTCGATCATGCGCATCGCGACCTGCTGGTTAACCAGGTCATCTTCCACCAGCAGCAGTCGTATGCGCTGGCGAATTTCCGCTGGAATCAGGCTTTTGACCGAGCGTTGCACACGATGCGCAGGCGCGGGCGCAACCTGCGATGGCGCAGCCATCAGGGCGATCAGGGCGTTGAAGAGCCGGCTTTGCCGGAGCGGCCGCGCGAGCAGTGCATCGATGCCGGCGGCCTTGATCCGGGCGGAGTCGGGGCGATTGCCCAAGGGATGAATCCCGAACACGCGGATCGAAGCAAGCCGTGGGTTTTGCTTGAGCGCGACGGCGAGGCCCAACCCGTCGGAAGCCCCCGGTTGGACGTCGATAATGGCAATCTCGAAAGGGTCGCCGCCCGCCATTGCGTCATTCAGTGCCGCCAGCGCATGGGCGGAACTCGCGACCTCTTCACATCGCATTTTCCACGCCGTCAGGTGATCCCGCAGCAGGCGCGAATTCTCCGCACTGCCATCGACGAGCAGCACTCTGACGCGCTCAAGCTGGAGTTGATCGAGGACGGCAGTGCTGGAGGAGACGGCTTGACGGCGAAAGGGCACGGTGAACCAGAAAGTCGAGCCGCCGCCAGGAACACTCTCGACGCCGATACTGCCACCCATCAATTCGACCAGATGATGGGTCGGTAAATTCGCCCGAAATTTCGCCTGTTTTCGCTGGCTTCTTTTACAACGGATTTTTGGTAAAACCCCTATGTTTCTTGACGAATTCGAGTTTTTATGCCATAGTGTTCCTCGTTGGACTTCAGTGGCCTGTCTTTCAGGCATGGTCCCTAAGTTGTTCCCTAAGCACCGGACCTTGAGAGGCGAATGAAGAAAAAGCTGACGGCTGCGATCATCGATGAAATTAAGACGCCTCTGACGGGGCAGGTCGAGACGTACGACGAGGAAATAGCCGGTCTCGCGATCAGGGTCTCGAAGGGCGGCACGCGAGTTTGGACGCTCAAGTACCGGTCGACGGGAGGCGTCCAGCGGCGACTCAAACTCGGTGACTATCCGCGCATGACGGTCGCCCAAGCGCGTCGCGAGGCTGCCCGAATCAAGCTGCAAGTGCGCGTAGGTAATGACCCGGCTGCCGATCGTGATGCGAAGCGGGCAGAGAAAACGCTGCGAGAGCTCATCGAGGAATGCCTGAGCGATTCAAGGGCTCGAAAGCTCGCGCCGCATACGATCGAGGTGCAAACGAGCAACGCTAAGAACGTCGACTCCCGGCTGCTCAGCAAGCCGATCAGCTCGATAACCTTGCGCGATATCGAAGCCATGCACCACAGGTTGAGTGAGCATCGCATTGATGACCGGGGCCTGCGGAGAGGTGGTCATTACGCCGCGAACAACACGGTGCGTTTCTTGAGAGACGCGTTCAACAAAGCAATTTCGTGGGGCTGGATGCCTGATGCCAATCCTTGCAAGAACATCAAGTTGCATCGTGAACCAAAGCGCGAGGAATTTCTGTCTGTCGAGCAGATCGCTGCCGTCAACAGGGCTCTGATGGAAGAACCGGACTGGCGGTGGCGCGCCTACTTCCCTCTCGTTCTCATGACCGGTACTCGAAAGAGTGAGTTGCTTCGAGCTCGCTGGGAACATGTCGATTTCAAGGAGCGCATCATCCGGATTCCGCGTACGAAATCGGGCAAACCGCTGAGGCTGCCGTACGGCGATGCCGCGGCTGCTATTATCGAGAACCTTCCTAGTAGAGGCGATTCAGAGTGGTTATTCCCGTCGAAGCTAAGCCGCACGGGTTATACCACCAGTCCGGATGATGCATGGCAGCGTATTCGCAAGCGGGCTGGTATACCGACGGCGCGGCCTCATGACTTGAGGCACACGCTGGCGTCCCAAATGCGGCTCAGTGGTTATGATCTGAAAATAATTTCAGATCAATTGAATCACGCAGACATAGGCACGACCGCGCGATATGCAAACGTATCGCTCGATTCCCGGCGCGAGGCGGCGATCAAAATGGAACAGCATATGGGCTTCAGCGCGCAGCTAGCGGCGATCGACGACATGCGCGAGCACGCAACGCCGCCCATCCTCGAAGAGTCCGCTCACAAAGACACTGAGCCTGACGCGATGCAGATCCTGCGCGATTCGCAGGTCGGATAGCCTCGCGTCGATTTAACCGAATTTTCCTGACTCATTGAATTCATACAATTAGACAGATTTACAATCTTACAGTATTGACAACGCTCACGGCTCTGGTAGTCTCCCCGATCAACGAAAATTTCTTGATTGGGAGAAACCTTATGGGAGAGTCGACAGTATCTGTGTCACGGCGAGTCTTTAGCGGTTGTACCCGCTGCGGCCTATGTCTCCTGGCGCCAGGCGGCGAGGCCGTAACACGCTTCGAGACAAAGCTGAGTCGTCCAGGTCGCAAGCCCATCAAGATGCAGGTATGCGGCTCGGATGGCGGCAGTATGACTCGACTAGCAAAGGAATTGACCTTCTACTCTGCGCTGCCCCGATACATGGACTGGGTCAAGACCGACGGCACATGGGGGCGCTGGCTGCACGTCGATATGGCGATCGCCAGCGTTCCGTTGGGCAAGCGGCTGCGCAAGTTCTTCTCGAACGAAGAGCAGGCGCAGCTCGCGGCGGCGGGTTCGGCCGAGATGGTCGATTTGCCGTGGGTGACAGAGGCAATTCAATAATCGACGCGACGTTTAAACGCTGCTCAAGGTGCCCGGAGTGATGGAAGTTGCTCCGGGCACTTTGCGTCTGAGGCTCCCGGTCACGTTTTAAACGCCTCCAAGGTTATCAACAGGCCATGTTAGCAACTTGTGGATAAACGATCGCGCGACATCAAAAAATCCTCCGCCTTCTGGCCATCCAAACCAAACGATCGCTTGGTAGGAGCGATTTAGAGAATGGCTCGATAAACGAAAGTGCCTTGATTTCATTGGCGAATTCACCGTGCGGACACGGCCGCCGACGCACTTTTTCAAAATTTAGTGAATTTCATAAGGGCGGTACAATTAGAGATAGGTACAAGACGGCCCATCAGAGTTGGGCAAGGGAGAGACCCGAAGTGCAGGACGGAGTTAAAAGGACACTGGCGAAGTTGCCTCAGGTCATGACCCGGACGGACCTGAAGAAATCGACCATTTACTTCTGGATGTCGCGTGGCAAGTTTCCCAAGCCGATGAAAATCGGCGACCGAGCGGTCGCGTGGCGGATAGCCGATATTGAAGCCTGGGAGGCGGCACAGCGGCCGGCCTCTGAACTCTCGGCGACGTGACGCCATGCTTCAGGAATCAAGGACGCTGCCCGACAACCTCTTCGAAGGAGGCTTCGCCTCGACCCACTCCGGAACGGACAGGCCGAAGCGTGAAGACGTCGACGTTTGCAAGCGGTGGATCGAGACGTATGCCGAGCCGGCCGCGAGCATCGTTCGAATCGGCAGCTCCTATAGCTACAAGCACCGCGTCGAACGCGAGGCGCGCACGCGTGTGAGCGGTCATCGGAGCATTCCGAATGGCGCGTTCATCGCGGCCGCGATCGAGCTCGGCTATCGCTGGCGTAGGGCTAGTCCGAACTCGCCTAATGCTTGCTTCGCCATGAAGATGAAGAAGGCATAGGGCGATGAGGCAGGAACTTTCGGTCGGAAGTCACTCCGGCATTGGTCGGACAAACGAAAACGGATCGCACTTGCGATGCGACCCGTCCTCTAAGGAGATGTGGTAGTGGCGAACACTTATGAGTGTAACGCATCTCCGGGGGTTCTACAAGTGGTGATGGTAGGAGATGCAAGGTGGCATTCAAGTTACGAGCGAAGGAATCGTTAGCGTCGATAGCCAGCACTAACGGCAGCACTCCGCTGCTGGAGCATCACTCCCGGATGCTCAAGGACTCGGCTATCTCGGACGAAGTCGCGAGGGAGCGCGGTTACTTATCCGCTACCGCGGAACAGTGCCGCGGGCTAGGTTTCTCTAAGAACCAGGTCGGCACCGCGGGCGGGCTCTTAGTGCCACGATGGACGGTTGACGGCAAGCAGGATGGGTTGCAGCTTCGACCCGATGCACCAAACCCTGACCGTAAGAAGTACGAGACGCCGAAGGGTCAGCTTAACAAGCTTGACACTCACCCGCGCTGCATCGAGCAACTCCAGAACCCGAGAGTCCCTCTGTGGCTAACCGAGGGCGCCAAGAAGATCGACGCGTTAGTCACGCGTGGCGCATGCGCCATCGGTTTGCAGGGAGTCTGGAGTTGGCGAGGCACCAACAAGGCCGGCGGCAAGACCGCTCTGGCTTGTTGGGAGTTCGTTGCATTGAATGGGCGCTGGGTCGTCCTAGCGTTTGACTCCGATGTCTTCTTCAAGCAGTCGGTGGCCGGCGCGTTTCGTCGTCTCACCGCATTTCTTAAGTCGCGCGGTGCAGAAGTTTGCCCGCTGTGGAGGCAAACCAATGCAAGCTAACCAAACGAAACAGGGCGTGGACGATCTGCTAGCGAGCATTCCCGGGGCCACACTCGAACAGATCGAGAAGGCGCTCCTTGTAACCCGTACCGACGAGGACGAGGCAGCCTCGAGTAAGGCCCGCGAGGCGGTTATGGGTTGGTTCAACGAGAACGTCCTGATGACCACAGGACGGCCGTTTGGCAAGTGGTACAACAAGAAGTCCGGAGAGTTCGTCTTGAAGGAGACGATCGACGAGTATCTAGCTAAGTTCCCGTGGGTACCGACACCCGACGGCCCGAAGCCTGCGGGGCCATATGGCAGGACTTCACCGCTGCGACCGGAAGTCTACAGCGTCGAGTGGGAGCCGGCACAGCCGCCCGAGGCGATTTACACCGAGAATGGCCTGAAGCATTACAACACCTACAAGGGCTTCGGGTTGGAGCCGAAGAAAGGCGACATCTCGTGGTGGAACCTGCTGCTTGACACAGTCTCGAAGGAGCAGCCGGAATTGAGGACATGGATTGAACAATGGGCGGCGGCACCGTTGCAGCAACCGGGTTTGAAGATGTTCACCGCGCTGGTGCTGGTGGGTGAAGAAGGGTCTGGCAAGACGATGTTCGCCAAGGTCCTCGGCTCACTCTATGGCGATTACTTCAGCGAAGTCGATCAGAAGACCTTGCATTCCAACTTCACGGGATGGTCAGCAAAGAAGTTGTTCGTGCTGCTTGATGAAGTGACTGCCAAGGACAAGCGCGAGCAAGCGGATTTCCTGAAGGGCCTGATCACTCGCGACGAAGCTCAGATCAACGAAAAGTATCAGCCCAGGTACGAGATTAAAGATCACTGCAACTTCGTGATCACGTCGAACAACAAGACTGCCGTGTACATCCGGAACGACAAGACACGCCGATGGGCGGTCTGCAACATGCCCGTCGAGATGCCCGAAGACATCAGCAAGGTGATCGTGGCTGGCTACACCAGCATGGAGGGTAAGCAAGCGCTTCTCGATCACCTCCTTCACGTCAACTTGGATGGATTTAATCCGTTCAAGAAGGCGCCGTTCTCGCAGGCTAGGCAGGCGATGGAAGAGGCATCACGTTCCGCGCCGGATGCGTTCGCATTCGAGATGATCGAGAACGCCACCTTGGATCTTGCAGAGGGACTCCCGAGCAAGCTTTGGCGAATCGAGCGTTTGATTGACGCCTACAAGGACAAGTATGGACACCTACCGCGGTCATCCAGGGCGCTAGAGATTGCGCTGAAAGAGAAAGGCGCCATCGTACTGCCGCAGGTGAGGCTCAAGGACGGTCTTAGATACAGGTTCTGGGCGCTGTCCAACCAGGACTTCTGGCTGGAGACGGCGAAGAAAGCTTCTGCGGGCGACCCCGAGGCCAAGAAGGCAATGGAACTGGGCGCGGCCGACGGGCTACCGAAGCAGTGGAAGTTCGCGAGGTGAGGATGGTCTGACTCAGATGAATGGGGGCGATTCATCTGAGTCACATCTGAGTCAGAGTATCTGAGTCAGCAGAATTTCACACGGAGAGAAGGAGTTTTATGATCCTTGACTCACTAACTCAGATAAAAGCTGTAAACTATTCCAAAAACCGGTGCTACGGTGCTACCCAATGATGGCTGCGGTATAGGCGCCTGCCCGCTGTGGTACTTTAGTTGTACTAGCACCGTAGCACCGGGTTTGGAAAAAGTTTTGGGAGAAATTCGCCGCCATCTGAGTCAAGGGCTGAAAAGAGAGGAAAGTCATTCTGCGCGTGGCTGAATTGACGGCCAAATTTGACTCAGATGATTCTTGGCCATCTGAGTCAGTCGAGTCAGAGCGCCAGCGGCCTAGCGACTACCCCGTTTAACACTATGAAACACCGATCCTTCACCGTCACGCCCACAATGCACCAAGCCGCCAACCTCATCGCCGCCCTCGACCGCCTGCGCATCGACGACCTCGCCCTTGCCGACGCCGCCACCACCGACGGCCGGCGGGATGCCGCCGGCGCGTCGCGCGCCCGGGCTTACACCCTTCGTCGCGCCGTCCAGCGATGGCTCAGCGGCGAAGTGAGAGCGCAGCATCGCCCGCAACCCCTCGACGACGGCTAAGCCGCCCCATTCCTTTCGGCGCCTTCCTGTGTAGCGCCCGGCCGATCACCAGAGCTCTGCCGAGAAGAGCCCGACCGGCGACGGCCAAAGAACCGGGTATTACAAGCCAGGCAGCGATACGGCGCCTGCCGGAAAGTGACACAATAGATCCTCGCAAAGAAGTTCAGCGCCTGCCGCGATGACCGGACACTCTCGTTCCCGCAGCGAGAGCATGTAATTCGATTTGGCATAACGGAACCTCGGGACGCTTGGGATCATCCATCTTTCGGAGGATACCGAGCGTACGAGAGCGAGTCGAAGCGGGCCTAGCTACGGCGTCTTTGAATCTCTAGGTCGCTAGGCCGCTTAGCCGCAGGGCAGCGAATTTAGTGAATTCGGCAGATGTGCTATGATTAAGGAAGATGTCACCAGAGGTAAATTACCCCATCTTAGCGTTGTAGATGAGAGGTAAAGAGTCAACCATGGAATCGGCAGCACTACTCGACGCGAACGCCACGGCAGCTCTACTCGGTTTGAGCGAGATTACCGTCCGGCGCCTGGTCGCCGACCGTCAGATTCCTCACGTTCGGATTCGCGGCAGCGTCCGATTCAGTGTCGCCAGTCTCTTGAAATGGATCGAAGCCAACCAAGTCCCGGCCAAAGTCCAACAATCACCCCACTCGACGTCCGCATAGCGGCGTCCATAACCCAGGTTCGAGAAGGAAGTACCCAGTGAGCATCAAGTCCGCGATCAAGAACGTCCTCACCGGCACCAATAGTGAGCAATCGCTGCGCACGGCCATCGACAAGGCCGAGACGGTGGCTACCAGAGCCCGCCAGACGCTCATCACGGCCGAACAGGCAGTAACCGTCGCCTCCGACGCCGTAAACGCCGAGCGCGCGCGCCTGGAAGCCGCAGCGGCCGACGTTGAGCTCATCGGCCTTGCCGAGCTGCGCCGCCTTGAGGCCGTAGCGTCCGACGCGCAGCAGATGGCTGAGTTCGCGAAGCTGTCAGCCCAGGGCGCCGATGCCCGCCTGACCGCGGCGCGGGCCAAGCTCGCGACCTACCTGGTCGAGCAAGCCCGAAGCAATGAGGCTGAGCGCATGCGCGAGTTCGCGCGAATCGTTGTCGAACAGGTCAAGCCCGCGCACGATGCCATCATGGCCGCTAGGGCAGCTCGCGAAGCCCTCGGCGTGCGCGAATGGAGTTCGGTGCCTAGTATCGACGGGTTGTTGGCCGCAGCGGTCGAGATGGCAAAGCCTGCTCCCGCCGCACCCGCTACGCCCGATGCCACGCGCGTCGTGCGCTTCGTGCAAAGCGCGCACATCGGTCGAAGCTTCGGCGGGCATTCGTTCACAGCGGGCGAGGTTGCAGGCTTCGAACCGTCCCTGGCTGGGCGGCTCGTCTTCGAAGGCAAGGCTAAGTGGGAATATCCTGGCGACCCGCGCCAAGCGGAGCTCGTCGAGCAAGCCCGCCTGGCCGCTGAGTCGGCAAGCCATCGGCGACCCGCCACTGGCCTCCCATTCGGCGTTGTAGGAACTGCGGCAAGCTACCTGGATGGGGCAGCATAACCATGGCTCTCGTGACAATTGAGTACACGCAGCGCGCCCGGGGTCTCGGCATCCGACCCGGGCGCGAATCGATGGAGATTAGCCGCGCGGCGGCGCTGGTCCTTAACGGTTTGGCTGAGTTCCTGTGCGCGAACGAAGCGACGCGCAGGGCTCTCAACGCAGAACGCAACCGTCGCTTGGCCAAGCGGCAGAATCTCCAGGTGAGCCCGAGATGAGCGCCCCAACGAGCAAGGTCGCGATTGCCTGGACCGGCGCGAATGGCGAGACCGTCATACGCGAGTTCACCGTCGAGGTGGCGATCGATCAGGTCGCAAAGAGGTTCGCTCGATTCGTCTCGCCGACTGCCGAGCTACTTGAGCAAGCCAGGGACCAAGCGGCCAAGCGTCTCGGCGACTCAGCGCGCAACGTCGAAGCGCCGATGACTCCCGGTCTCGATTTTCTGAAGGGCCCCGACCGGCTCAAAAGGGCGAAAGCACTTACCTACCGGATGAAGCGATAAATGAACAAGCAGTTCGCGACAGTAGTAACTCGGACCACCGGACAGAAGGCTGGAAGCCGCAGTTTGACCTTCACAGCTTCGACTAAGAGCATTGATCGCTCAGGTGACCGAGTCCTTGGCCCATGGATGTTAGACGCGTTTCGGAAGAACGGCGTGATTCTGTGGGCACACGACTACAGCTCGCTGCCCATCGCGAAGAGCTCGTCGATCGCAGTCGTCAACGGCTCGCTCGTCTGTACAGCGGAATTCGCCGGCGCCGACTTGAACCCCATGGCGGACCAAGTCTTCAGGCTCTACGAAGCAGGATTCCTGCGAGCCGTTAGCGTTGGGTTTCAACCCATTGATAGTCCGACACGAAACGACTCGGGCGGCTTCGACTTCAAGACCGTCGAGCTGCTTGAGGTTAGTTGTGTCCCGGTGCCAGCCAACGCCGAAGCCCTGATGCGAGCGGCTAAGCCGCCGGGCGCTAAGTCCGAGGCGGGCCGAGAGCTTTCCGACCACGAGGTCCGTGGCTGCATCGAGCGTGCGCTCGATGCAGCCGGCGTTCCGAAGTTCGACGATCTGACAAACGCCCAAGTCGCCAAGTTGGTGATCAGCTTAGTGTTTGGCAGCGGCACAGTCTAGGCCGCTATTAGATGCGAAATCGAAAGTACGCTCGCCCGAACGACGTACCGATAAAGACGACATCTGTAATTCGATGCACATATTCGTCCGTCCTTGCTAACATGGCGCGTTATTCAAAAGATCCATCACCGCTGCTTTACCCGCAACCAAACCAGAATTCACGATCCCATTCGCGTTAACACGAACAGCCATCGGAGTACCACCGGCGCCATACATTGCTGCAAGGCGGCGATCTTCGTCCATAACTATGGGAGCACGGAGCCCTCGTGATTCGAGCTCGTGGTCGCGATTGGTAGAAACGACGACCAAAGGAGCGTCACATTGAGCTTGCCAATGAAGTAGATCTTCAACTGAATCTTGACAGAATCCGCATTGAGGGTTCCAGAATAGAAGCGTGAGTTCACGGCCGGCATATTGAGAAAGTTCGACTAAATCACCTTTGGCCGTGTGTCCTCTGAATCCAGATTCATAACGGATTTCACCGTTAGTTGATGATAAACCATTCGTAGCTGTGACCTCTTCAACCAGCTTCGCGATTTCGTCACTACCGGTCGCCACCAAACTTCCGACAGTTCCATCCGGCATTACAAGTACCGCTGACGGCGTACCCGGAGCTTTATATTGATCCATTACTTCTCGAGCACGCTGCAACAATACCGTCTCGAGCTTGTGTAGCGCAAAAATCCTTTGGTTCTCTTCAGGCGACCCCGCCGATATTATTACAACTGAAATCTTCCCTTCCATTATGTGGCTCCACATGGCCACTTGAGGTGTCAGGGAAAGACAGGGGCCGCAGCCGGGATGTAGAAAGAATATTAGAATGGGAAACCCGGTATCAAGAATTTCTTTCAAAGATTTCGTGTCGTTCATCGAAGTCGGCAGCTCGAAGCTCGGCGCAGACGAGCCTATTGGTAAACCTCGCGGAACAGAAACCGCAGGCACAAGATTGCTCGACAATAATCCAGGGTTATGTACCCCGTTTGTGCCGTTTAGGCTGAGCAGTATTCGACCTTGTTGCCGCAAAATCTGAAAGAGAAGAAAGTTCGTTAATACAATGGAAGCCGCCACCAACCCCGCAAATGTGACTTGAAGCGAGTGACGGCCCAGCCAATCTAGAAAACGGGGATCTGCGAACGCCTCTGGGCGTAAAAATATTGCGGCCGCGGCAATGGTTAGGATCGCGTTTCGAATCAGCGTCGAAATACCTATCGGCGCAGACAGCGATTCCCCAAAGCAATAGCATGTAGGTCGACGGCCGAGCGCAAGATTGAAACCAATCGCGGCGCTAAACGCGCAAAATAGGATGGTCGCCGCCATCCCGGCGTATTTCAAGGTCAAGCTTGGTATCAGAGCAATTGCAACCGCGAGCTCGATCGCGGGAAGGAGGTAAGTACTGATAAGAATGACCCGATTCGGAACACCGAACGCGAGAAGCATTTCTCGGGTTCGATCTGGATTACGCAACTTCGGTATTGCCGCGATCGCGAGAATTATCGCCAAGGCAAATCTGACCGAAATCAGTGCGCCGCTAGTCAAAAGTGACGCCTGGGTGATCATCCGATACAAGTGCTGTAACAACCAAAAGGGTTGCCCCCGGGGGCGCAGCAGAGGTCAGCGACATTTGTACAGCATTTCCCTCCGCAGCATTTCATATTCGGTGGACAACAGACGGTTGCTGGTCCAGGTCCCTCATTCGTTGATTGGCACACCACCAAACCGCTCGGACAATTATTCGCGGGTGTATTGGAAACGCAGGTTCCATTCACGCAGGTCTGAGTAAAACTACAGAAGGAAACCGTGCCAGTTGGACTTGTACATGGTTTCCCAAGGCCACAATTGCCATTAATACATTGAGAGCCTTTTGGGCACCAGTTGTTACCACACTGGAATCCTTCTACACAGCCGTTACTCATGCAACGCTCATTCGGCATGCAGTAGCCGGACGCGGTCGTGCCACAGCATGTAGTACCCGGTATAAGACAGACCGGAACTGGTGAACCACAGCCGACGGGAGCGCATAGCGGACAGCAAGTATCTCGGTTTGGTCCCGCGCAAGTTGTTTGAGAGTTGTCGCAGCATATACTGCCGTAGCCGCCGCAACACGAGTAGCCGTTGTCACAGCAGCTGCCAACAGAACAAAAAGTTTCGCAACAACCGCCGCCTGGGATAAGACAGTGAGCTTCGCATACGGTATCCCATCCAGCGGTGCAGGCTGCGGTACATAGGCCAAGACAAAAGACAGTAACTATATCGCAAACTAGCGTAACGTCCCAGCAGTTCTTCATGCACGACTGGCAGTCGGGTGTCACCCAATTGAGCAAGGTATTTTGATCTGTGCCTGCCTCGTCTTCGCCACAAGGTAGGTCTAGAGGTCGAATAGGCGATGGCGTATGGACCGGAATTGGATGAATCGGACCTGGCGCGGGATGTTCAAGAACCTCAGCGTCCGTTTTCACCTTTACCTGGAGTGCTGCCAACGCTTTGGAGAGTTCCGGCGAGACAGCGGGACCAAGCACATCCCTACCATCGGAATAGCGAAGAGTCCCAGATTGACCCAGGCGCATTGGCGCGATCGCCGTGCCATTTACATTACCCGTCACTTCGCCGTTCCGCGCTAAAAGAGCGGCGGTTTTTAAGGACGGAATGGCAGGACCGAATTGGCAACTTACCGAACCGTCTGCCAATCCGTGCGATGGCAGAGAAGAAGTGAATCGACGGATTGTCTCAAAGGCAAGCTGACCACCGTGTATGACTTGCATTGACATTAAGACCGAAACAGACGAAGGAGGGCCCGTTTGCGGTTGATAAGTACTAGTTCTCTTTATGCTTATAGTACTCGGTATCCCGTCGACCGAGACTTCGCCCTTGTATGACCAGGTGACATTCCTGTTTTGGGTAGCAGCTTGAAAAGGACCAAATACGTGGGTGCGTGATGTTGGCGGTGATCCCCGCCATCCTGGAATGCCATGGACATTAACTGGATTAGGATGAGGACCAGGTAATGGTTTCGGTGGAGGATTTATGTCGAAGGCTAGAGCAGAGAAGGGCTTAGTCGCCAGCGTTGCGGTGATAACCGATGCGCTAGCTAGAAACGATCTTCTCGATAAGCCATCCGTAGCGAGCTTAACTACTGCGCGGTCGAACCAATTCATTGCTCCCTTCTCCCTTCAAAGACCGGGCAATGCTGATTTGAACTGCTTTCAGCGTTTCTCGTACCGTTCTGGATTTTGCACAGGATCGTCTTTGCTAAATTGACTATACTCGAGCTTTAACACTTTTATCATGAGATTACGGCTGTAATTTTCGCATTAATGTTAGGCCTAAAGTACTAGGCGCGGATGCTACAATTGGATGACATTGATTGTCAATCGCCCAGCGCAAGAAATTATTCTGTAAATTAAGTCGGCAATTCCGGCGGTGGGCCAGGCCGATGCGACCCGCAATGACATGCTAGGGCAGCAAATCTAGGGCGCGATCCGCACAAGCGTCCCGACAGTAGTTGGTTCGCTCGCGAGATGCTTCAGGGGCCCTGAGCCGTCGAAGACCCAGCTCCGTACTTCGATGGATACAGCAGCGCGGTGCGACGACCATACGTGGACGGCGTATCCAAAGCGGCTCTCAGCGAAACTGTAAGCTGTTCATCGAATGTCCCGCACGAAGCCCTCGCACTGCTCATTGCGCGTTCGATAAGTGGATACGGCTGAGCTTGCTGACTACGGAGGACTAAGGGTAGAATTTCTTCGGTTATTTACGGATCGGTCGAAGTGCCTCCCGAACAGATTCCCCCGAGCGATGGGACAACAATTGTAGCAATTTATGGCGCAGCCGTTGCGACCATCGTTTTAGTTTGGGATGTGTATAAGTGGTGCGCCGACCGTGGAGTCCTTCAAGTTCGTTGCAATATCGCCAGACCCTTTACAGGCGAGGGGTTTGACGAGGCTGCGCTTGTTCCGGCAAAAGCCTCCGACGCTAAAACCATAAAGGTGTGCTTGGCATTCAGGGTGACTAACATCGGGAGCCGACCTGTGAACGTCATCCACGTAGGCGGAAGCCATCGAACGTGGTCCAGATGGCGATTCAGAAGCCGGGAATTCCTCACACCGACAGAGGCCCTACCCACCATACTCAAACCAACAGACTATTTGACGTCGAAGAATTATGATTTTCTTGAGTTGGGCAGAATTACGAGCCTTTTCGCGCTCGATTCGCTCGATCGGCGCTTTTATGCTTCTCGCAAAGATCTGCGGAAAGTTCGTCGAGTTATCCGCGGAATCCGGAGACAAGCCAAATAGGTTCAAAGCGGAAGTTACACCTTTGACGCTAATTGCCCTTGAGCCGCGGATCGTCGGTTGCCGCTGACCATTCCTCGCTTTGGAACGACTTGATGTGGCTCGCCAAGGCATCACGGCATTGAGTGGCGGTATCGTAGCTGCCGACAATTTCCCACTCTGAAACGGCGCGTCGATCTTTGCGTTAACGTCAGCGCCCGAGTTGCCGTTAACTGGCGGCGTCATCAGGTACCACCCCACTCTAGCGCGAGAGCGACGGCGTGACGGAGACTAATGCGCTTCTAACAGGCAGCGCCCACCTCAAGGTCTTGGTGCCATGGCTGGAAGCACCATCTGCTGCTGCTTTATGAAAGCCACACCATTGTGATTCTCGATTATCTTGTATGCCGGCGTGTTCCCGAGCGCGTGCATGTATGAGTGGTGAACGCTCAGCACTAAATCCTGGAAGGTCTGGTTCTCCTCTAGCAGCTCAATCTTCAAACCAATGCTCCGGCACTCATGATAATGAATGTGCCGGTTGTGCGCCTTGTTTCCCGAAAAGTCAGTTAGCTTCTCAACGACTTGGGCGGCTAGCGTTTCCTTGTTGGGCTTCCCATCGAACATGTTGTCTATGAGGACTGAGCGCACAAAGTCCTTGCCCCAATCGACTGCATTCTGGCACTGCCCGAGAAAACTGGGTGGATATTGGCCAATGATGAACTGCCAGATTCTAGCTTTATCGGGGTCGCCCTTTATATCTTCAAACGCTTTCTGGAATTCCTCCAGCACTCCAGCAGCCGGGATTTGACCGAACTGAGGATCAACCGGGCCGAGATTTGATTGTCTGCCCATCAGGATCACTTTGCAGGCGCAGGCAATCATCGTTCCTGCAGACATCGCGATTTGTGGAACGATCGCGCGAATGTCCTTCCCGAAAGTGCTCTTCAGATAGTCGACTATGCTCTCCGTTGCTGACATGCTGCCACCCGGCGTATGGAGGAGAAGGTCGAGCCCTAGCTTGCGATCGAGTTTGTGAATCGCAGCCATCAGCCCGTTCTTGTCCTCGTCGGTTATCTCTATCCCTTCGATGTTGGGCTTGGAGAGAAACCCCGAGTAGTAGGCTATGACATTGCGCTGCGTGTGGCCGAAAAGTTGAGCGAGGTATCGATGCCGAACGGTGTCGAGTGCCGATTGTGCGGCGATTAAATGCTTCTGTGTCTCAGCATTGTTCTCACTTAGGATATCGTTCCAGTTGGGCATCTAGTATTCGCACCCTATCAAGGTTGTTTTGATCAATAATGCCGCCGGTGGTCACGTTAGGAACCGGCACCAACATCGTAGGATACTTTAAGCGGCTAGGTCCACCTTTGGAGGGCACAATTAACCCGGCATCAACTAACTGCTGATATTCTTCCCATGGCTTCATAAAGCGTAGTCCTCATTGTTTTAAGACATTCGTGCATCAACGTTTATTCATTGTCAAGCAAATCCTGCCACTAGTCTGATCAGATCCCAGCCGCAGAGCGCTCCGGAATCAAGGCGGCTGGGCCATCTCGCGTCTTCGGCTCCAAGGCGGCAGATGAGGTAGAGATTTAAGACGATGCGGTTGATCTGGGCGCCCCCAACCATATCAGACAATCAGGCGCGAAGGGTGTCGCCGTGGCCGGTGCTCGGCGTGATGCCCCACTATTCCGGCGCAAAATTCGCCGGCCAATCCGGTTTCAGGCCGCGGGCCGAATTTTCCGGATTCGCCGGCGCAACCGCGCCGCCGAACAGATACGCCTCCACCTCATCGAGCCGTCGCAGGCCCTCCATCCCGGGCGGGCTCGCCTCGACTCGTCTGTTGACCAGGCCGCGGGTGCGCGCGGCGTCCTTGTAGCGCTCGAAACGAACGACCAAGTTGTAGAGGCCGAAGCCGATGGCCTTGTGGTCGCGCTGTGACGACTTCACGAGCCGCATTCCACGACGCTCGGCCGCTCGGCGGCACTTGTTCTCGCGAATCTTTATGTTCGTGTCTACCATATGCTTGTAATTATACCACATGGTATGTCTGGCGCTAAAAAACGAGGGCCTCGAATCCGTACGCAGGGGTGTAACTCATGATGCTAAGCGCGATGCCTGACTAACCGGGTGATGCCAGATTAGTCGAGCGAAAATTGGGCGTGAGCCTAGCCACCCGAGCGCGCGACCTGGAACCGAAATGAGACCCCCCACCCCCTCTTTTTCAGCCAAGCGGCCTAGCGTCTCATTCTCATCGGCACCAGGTATCGCAGTCACCATCAAATAAACTATGTGATGGGTTGCGTCAAATACCCTTTGAAACGCTTTAAGAATTCCACGTCACGAATCCTAGGGAACAGCATAGGGACCGCGATCATAGATCTGGCGACTCAGCGACCTAGAACCAGATCGCGATGGCTGCACCCTACGAAGTAGGGTGGTCGCGAGGTGACCGAAGGTGCAGAGTGGTACAGCGCTAGGCCATATAACCGGCTTGGCAGTTAGTTTCTTAGGGAGCTTTAAGCGCGGCCGTGGGCCGGTCGTGGCGAGTAGGCGACTGCACGACTTCGCATTTTTAACATATTCTGGAATTCCACAATCATGATGACTGCAAGCCTACGAGTCACGATCAATCGGCCCAAATCCAGCACTATTTAGGACGCGTTGTGTAGAACCGATTTGGTCCCTATGTGGTACCTAGGTGCAAAATTCGCATTGCAATCGAGATTTGATAAAAATCAGTGATAAAAGCCAATGAAATTAGCTAGTTACAGAGCGTCGAATTTCGATACATTTCGACCGTAACATCGACCAGCTGAGCCGAGATGGCGAGGCCCAGGCCGGTACCGCCGAAACGGCGTGTCGTCGAGTCCTCGCCCTGGATAAAGGCGTTAAAGATAACGCGCTGGCCGTCGAGCGGAATTCCGATTCCGGTGTCGCGCACCTGAAAGCGCAGGACGCATTCGTTTTCGGCTTCGCTCACCGTGCCGACGCGCACCGTGACCTTGCCGTGCGCGGTGAACTTGATGGCGTTGCCGACCAGGTTCGTGAGGATTTGCCCGAGGCGACCGGCGTCTCCGCGCAGTAGCGATGCGACGTCGCTCTCGATCCGGCAATCGAGCGCCACGCCCTTGTCGTGCGCCTGTTCGGCGAAGATCTCGACCACGCCTTCGACCGCTAGTGCAAGGTCGAAATCGGCCTCCTCAAGGACCGTTTTGCCCGCGGAAATCTTCGAGAAATCGAGAATGTCGTTGACGATCCGAAGCAATGTCTGCGCGCTGGAGCGAGCGATTTCGACCATCTCCTGCTGATCGACGCTGAGCGGCGTATCGACCAGCAACCGCGTCATTCCGATCACCCCGTTGAGCGGCGTGCGAATCTCATGACTCATGTTGGCGAGGAATTCCGAGCGCAAACGCGCGGACTCGAGCGCCGAATCCCGGGCCACCGCGAGTTCATCGCGCGCCTGCGAACGATCGATCGCGAAGTGGATCGCCCGCACCAGGAGGTCGGTCTTGAAGGTCCCCTTGATCAGCAGATCCTCGGCGCCCTGCTGCACCGCGCTGGCGATAATGCGCTCGTCCTCCACCGCCGAAGCGCCAGGATCGGGATCCGTGGAACCTCCGCATGCAGACGCGCGATAGTCTCGCTGCCAGCGGAATCCGGCAACGAGAGGTCCAGCAGCACCAGGTCGAAGCGCTCGCTGCGCAAACGCTCCAGGCCGCGGTCGAGACGATCGGCCGTCTCGATTTCGAAGCGCCACTCTGGCGCCGCGTGTAACCGCTCGCGGAGCAGCCGCTCATCAAGCGGATTGTCCTCGATCAACAGAAGTTTGATCGGCTTGAAATCGCTTTCGGAATGCATCGGCGTAGGCGTCTATGCACAACGCAAGCTCCATGCCTTGCCGGATTAGCCAATTCCCCCCTAACTATCTCGATTCCCGAACCCCACAGGGCGCCAACACCTCGCCACTTGTCATCCCCGACGGCAAATAATTGGCGCGCATTTCGATGCCGCGACGACGTTAAACGCTGTGATGCGTAGTTCGAGTCTGGTACCGATCGAGCCGATTGTAGAGCGTCTTGAGACTCACGCCGAGGATTTCCGCCGCGCGCGACTTGTTGCCGCCCGAGAAACCGATGGTGCGGAGGATCAGCTCGCGCTCAACCTCGTCGAGCGACGTCCCCAGCTTGATCGCGAAGGTTCCATCGCTATCGACGCCAGGCTTCGCCTCGACCGCCACGTCCGCGCCACCGCCCAGTTCCACCTGCTCGCGAGCTTCCAGCAGCCGGCGCAGACGCTGATTCTCGGCGGCTAGCCCCAGCCGATCGCCCAGGTTTTTCAGCCGCAGTCGCAGATGAAGCGGATCGACCGGCTTGTGCAAGTAATCATCGACCCCAAGGCTGACCGCCCGCGCCGCGGCCGAGTTCTCGCCTTCGCCCAGAATCACGATCGTCGCGATGTGGCTTCCGCGCTCATGGAGAGTGCTCAGGACCGCAAGTCCGCTTAACTTCGGCAGCCGCCATTCGAGCATCAAAATGTGCGGATCCCAGGCCTTGAGCAAATCCAGCGCGCGCTTGCCATCCTCGGCGATACGAGCCTGAAAGCCCAACGAAGTGACGAGATCGCTCCACTCACGGGCGGTGGCAACGTCATTTTCCGCGACGAGAATTCGCTTGATAGATAGCATCGCAGGATGGCCGTATTGAGCAGACCGTACCACCGCATCGAAGGCCCGTAAACGCGTTATTTTTTCAATGCCATCAAATGAAACTGTGTAGAAATTCCCGATATCAGCTACCGAAAACCCGTCAGAAAACTGCGAAAACCCTCAAGTTGCCACAATCAAAGCGCTGTTTCGGAATGGCATTACAATTGCGCCTTATCCCTCCCATCGCGTTCGTGCCGCGGTCGCTAAAGATGACCTATGCCGCCCGCTGCGCAATTCAGACGTCGGAGGATTAAGGAAATGAGAATGAACGATCTGCTGGCGGCCCGTGGCTTGCGCCCTGCCGTCGCATCCAGTGCTCGCGCGATGCGGACGTACGTCGGATTGACCCTGGCGGTCATGTTAGTCGTCGTCGGTCTAACTTCGTTTGCCCGCGCCTCGACCGACGCCGGCGATCCGATGGCCGTAGTCAAGAATACGGTTGACCAGGTGCTAGGCGTGCTGCAGGACAAGCAGATGCCGCCGCAGGCCCGGCAACGTAAAGTGCTCGAGATTGTCTCCGGACGGCTCGATTTTACCGAGATGGCGCGCTCGTCGCTCGGCTACAACTGGAAGAAATTGACGCCTGATCAGCAGCAGCAGTTTGTGCCGCTCTTCGCGGCGTTCATGGAAGATGCGTACGTCAGCAAGATCAACGACTATTCGGGCCAGAAGGTCCAATATTCCGGCCAGAGCTCGACCGGCGCCGGCGAAGCGGAAGTGCGAACCGTGGTGATGCCCGCCGATTCGAGCCAGCAGCCGATCAAAATCAACTGCCTCCTCCGGCAAGCCGGCGGCGACTGGAAGGTTTACGACGTTACGGTTGATGACATCAGTATCACCGCCAATTATCGCAATCAGTTCACCCACGTCATCAACGAGAAGGGCTTCGACGCCCTGATGAGTGCGATGCGCGACAAGCAGCAGGAGTTGCGGCAGTCGATCGGCGCCTGAGCAACAAGACCTGCCTCGCCGCCTCGGTCCTCTGTGATTAAGGGATCGGGGCGGCGGACCTGCGCCGAGAGATTACTTGGGTTTGCGGCGGGAATTGGGGGCGAGAAAATCTCCGGGATCCTCGATGAAGGCAGATCGGAGTTCCGAATGGGAAGCGAGAAAGTCCCCCAGCTCAGGATGCTTCGAAAGGTAGCTGTCGTCTTCGATCAGCTTGGGGTTATGACTCAATGCGCTGACGATCTCGGGATGGGCGACGCCGAAGCTGTCGAACGCTTGATAATCCGCCAACGGGAGATCGCCGACCGGCGCGCCTTCCGCTGAAACCGTCGGTGGCGATTGCTGCTGCGCCAAGGACGGCGCCGACGCGACGAGCACGCCCAGGACTAGTACGCCACATACCAATACCGGCAATACCTGAATGACGAGCGCGCCTGCGAACTTCCCGACCTTCAGACCCATCTTCTGCTCCTTGCGCCTTCGACGATCGGCGCTCGCATCCCCCCGCGCCTGCGATCGCCCCACAAACCATCACCCGGTTAGAGACGTGGATCAACTGCGGCAAGGACTTGCATCGCGTGGTGGAATCCGGCGCGAAAAAGGCTGTTGGTGAGTCCTCACCGTTGTGCTACAGCCCGTGCGGGGACTGGACGCCCGGTGGGCGCAGATCACATCGCTGGATCGGGGGTCTGAATGCCGCGGTTGGGTTCACGCAACTGGCTGAATTTCGCGCCGTCGATAGCGCTCCTGTTGATGCCGACCACGAGCGCCTCATGCTCGCGTCCGCAGGCACCGGCGACGCCCACGCAATTTATGTTCGTAACCCTGCCCGAGAAGCGCAGCGTCGCAGTATTCGCGGCCGGGGCTTCCGGCGACGCGAAGCCGCTGATGACGATTCAGGAATCCGCGCCCGATACGCCGATCGATGCGGGTGTCAGCATGCGCGGCGAAATCTTCGTCGGCAACAGCAACGGTACCGTCAACGTGTACGCCGGGCAGCATCGCGACTATCAGCGCGTGCGTTCACTGGCCGGACCCAATACCAAGATGGTGCACCCGTCCTCGATGGCGGTCGATCTCAATGGCGCAATCTACATCGCTGATCTCGGCGCGGCCCGCGGACAGGAGCGGCTGATATTCCTCGCGCCCGCCCAAACCGGCGATATCGCGCCAGTCCGAACGGTGAGCGGTCCGCATACCGGCCTCAGCTCTCCCACCGGCATCGCCACCGACGCCTCCGAAGAGGTCTTCGTCGCTGACCATGATAGCGGCAAAATCCTGGTTTTCGCTGCCGACGCCGACGGCGACGTTCCGCCGGTGGCTACCCTTGAGGGGCTGAAGGGGCCGCAACGCGTCTTCGTCGATCAAGACCTGAACGTTCTCGTGAGCTGCGACGGCGACAGCAGTATCGCGGTTTTCGCACCGAACGGACCGCGCAGTTGGACGCGGAGCGCGACCATCACGAGCGCGGCGATGCATGCTCCGATCGGCATAACCGCCGATGGTTCCGGCAGTATCGCGACTGCGGTTCCTGGGGCCGTGTTGTATTTCGCCGCAAACGCCAACGGTCCCTCGACACCCTCGATGGAGTTGCAGGGCCCCGCGCCGATGAATCCGACCGGCCTGTTAATCCATAACTAGCGGCGTCGCCTTGCGATCGAACCGGCAGTTGAACCGTGCAGCCGAACGACTGACGGCCGATGCAAGCATTTGAGCTTTGGGAATCGCGGCGCAAACCTGCCCCGTTCCACAGAGATAGGTCCCTAAAATGTATTTGCCGTATGCGTGCAAGAGGAAATACTTCGCGAGTGCTAAGGAACGCCGACTTAAGTAATTCGGCGAAGCGCTGAGGAAACTCGTCACTACGACGAAAGCACCAAAACGCGTTGACGCTTAATCTCGTCAATCACGTCGCGCAAGAGAGACACTCGCCTCAGCAATAGGGTTTGTGTCGGTGCCGCTAAAGGAAGGTCCGAAGGCTCGATGTCTATAAACCGCCGACACCAATCCGATCCCTGACCTAGTGTTCTGAGCAGTAGCGCTCCCGTAATATTTTCCCACGTTTTGAACACTTCATTGCTGAGCGGACCATCGAAAATTTTGTCCGCTTCCTCGATTCGTTGCTCTAATTTTGCAATAGAAAGTTCCGCCTTTCCCGATAATTCAGGATGCATCAACCTCAATAGCCGACGAATTTGCTCTTGCTTTGAGTCCTGGTCCCGACCCATCGTCCTAAAGAATTTCAGCGTAAATTCGCCAAGGATGATCAGGGCATAGGTCGCAAGCCCGATTCCTATGCAGATCATAGTAAGCGACAGTGAAGGTCTCACACCCAATTTCCACTGAAACCAATAGGTCGATAGAGTCGTGACAACACTCGGTACAAGTTTGTTCGCCTCCAATGCCTTAGTATCGCCCTTCGCGCCCGAAGCAATCTCTTTCCAATACATGCGCGGAGCATGCTAGAGCCGCCATTTGAGCGACAAATAGCGAAAGAGCAGACCACGAGAAAGACGCTTACGTTGAAATCGAAATCACGCTGCAGGTTCATATGCTAGAGCCGCCATTTGAGCGACAAATAGCGAAAGAGCAGACCGTCTAGAATTCTTCCCCTGGTTCGTCCATATGAACCTGCAGCGTGATTTCGATTTCAACGTAAGCGTCTTTCTCGTGGTCTGATGGCGGCAACGAATTTGGTTCGGCTTTGATGCTTAGTCGATTCACCAGATTGTCGTTCTCCATCAAAACCAGAAATGGACTCGGATCAACTGAAGTGTCATCCGGCAAGGCGTTCGCTTCGGGGACTGCTAATGCGTCAATCAAACCTTTCAATCGACTGTCTATGTCGAAGCTGAAATTTGAATCCTTACTTTCACTTCGCTTGAAGATTCCGCCTTGCTTGCTTTCTCTCCAGCGCAACCAAATATCTAACTCGCAAACCATGCTCATCTGACTCGCGCGAATGACCAGAGGGACAAAGTCTATGTTGCGGCGCTTTACCTTCGCCCAGTCTGGATCGCATCGCATGGTCCGCGTGTCATCAATACGATAGATTTCGCCGCGATAGGGAAAGCCAAAGAAATTGCCCAGCGATTTCTGATGCAGGAGGGTATTCAATCGCCAAGCCTTTGGTAATTGCCGGTGAAAGGCTCTC
>Ga0206836_10102_pt1 | contig 22935 bp, 28 predicted proteins | sample Alteio_BWOrgCont_28_FD_152871 | JGI IMG/M metagenome (GOLD analysis project Ga0206836, IMG submission 152871) | Enriched cells from forest soil in Barre Woods Harvard Forest LTER site, Petersham, Massachusetts, United States -... | ecosystem: Environmental > Terrestrial > Soil > Temperate forest >...
GCTCGGCCGTTTTGGGGCCGCCTCGGCGGCGAAAGACGGCACGGCGGCGGGTTGGGACCATCCAGGCGAGGGCGGAGCCTCTGATGTCCACGACCAGGTCCCACCAATGGGGGGCGACGGCAGACCAGAGGGAGAGCCAGTGCGTTCCCCAGGGTTGCTTGCGCATCACCAGCGTGGCCGCCTTGTTGGGCATGCGCAGGAACAGGTCCGCCGCGACCGGGCCGCAGACGACGGTGATGCTAGCCCTGGGGTAGGTGCGGATCAGGTGATCGAGCAATCCGGTGGACAGGACGGCGTCGCCAAGGCGGTTGGAGGTGACGAACAGGATACGCATGACCGCCGCGCTGTAGCAGGGGTTTGACCCGGCGCCCATGGTTCGGCATCCAGGTGGTCTAAATCTTTTTTTGAGAGGGCGATTCACGCTTGAGTTCGCCGCCCTGCCGGGCGTCAACCTCAAACGATCGCGCTCTCGATTTCGTCCGCAGGAGGTCTCGCATGTCCGAAGAAACCGTTGTTGCGCTGGGTGAGGACTATCCTGAATTGCGGGAGAGCGTTCGGCGTATCTGTGCTCAGTATCCCGGCAGCTATTGGTCGGACCTGGAGGATAAGGAGGCTTATCCTACGGCCTTTGTTGAAGAACTGACCCAGGCCGGGTTTCTGGGGGCGCTGATTCCGGAGGAGTATGGCGGGTCCGGGCTGCCTCTGCGGGCCGCGGCGGTGATTCTGGAGGAGATCAATGCCTCGGGCTGCGTTGCCAGCCAGGGGCATGCGCAGATGTATATCATGGGCACTCTGCTGCGGCATGGGAGTGAGGCGCAGAAGCGGAAATACCTGCCGGAGATCGCCGCGGGGCGCATCCGGCTGCAGGCGTTTGGGGTGACGGAGCCGACGACCGGGTCGGATACGACTCAGTTGAAGACGCGGGCGGTTCGGGATGGGGATTCCTATGTCATCAATGGGCAGAAGGTCTGGACGTCTCGGGCGCTGCATTCCGACATGATGCTGTTGCTGGCGCGGACGACGTCGGCGGACCAGGTGAAGAAGCGCAGCGATGGGCTGTCGGTGTTCCTGCTGGATATGCGGGAGAAGAATACCGGCACGGGGCTGACCGTCCGGCCGATCAAGGCGATGATCAACCACAATACGACCGAGGTGTTCTTCGATAATTTCCGTATCCCGGCCGACAGCCTGATTGGCGAGGAAGGGAAGGGGTTCCGCTACATCCTGGACGGTATGAACGCCGAGCGGATCCTGGTGGCGACGGAAGCGGTCGGCGATGGCAAATGGTTCATCAAGAAGGCAGTTGCCTATGCCAATGACCGCACCGTTTTCGGCGCTCCAATCGGCAAGAACCAAGCCGTGCAATTCCCGATCGCTCGGGCTTGGGCGGAGCTGGAAGCCGCGGAGATGGTGTGCCGTCGCGCGGCGGCGCTGTTCGATGCGGGGCAGGAATGTGGGGCGGATGCCAATATCGCCAAGCTGCTGGCGTCCGAGGCGGCCTGGAAGGCGGCGGATACCTGCATGCAGACATTCGGCGGGTTCGCTTACGCTCGGGAATACGAGATCGAGCGGAAATGGCGGGAGACGCGGCTGTATCAGATCGCGCCGATCTCCACGAACCTGATCCTGGGGTATGTGGGGCAGCACGTGTTGGGGATGCCGCGGTCTTACTGACCGCGGGGCGGGCGTGTGATCGTCGCAGGTTGAATCACCGGAGACGTGAATCACACGCCCCAATAGAGGGAGCGGTCAGGATTTGATCAGGATCACCGCTTCGATCTCGACCGCTATGTCGCGCGGCAGGCTTGCCACGCCGACCGCTGAGCGGGCGGGGCGGCCGTTGTCACCGAAGACCTCGACCAGCAGGTCGGTGCAGCCGTCGATGATCCTGGGATGCTGCTGGAAGTCGGGCACGGCGTTCACCATGCCCAGGACCTTTAAGATCGTGTCGACCCGGTCCAGCGATCCCAGGGCGGCGATCATGTTGGTCAGCATGTTCAGGCCGCAGATTTTGGCGGCCTCGTAGCCTTGCTCGATCGAGACGCCGGCGCCGACTTTGCCGGTGATCAGGCTGCCATCGGCCTTGCGCGGTCCGACGCCGGAGAGGAACAGCAGATTGCCTCCGATGCGGTATGGCACATAGTTGCCGATGGGGGCTGGCGGCGGCGGTAGCGTCAGGCCGAGGGCCTGGAGGCGTTCGGTGGCGGACATGGATTGCGATCCCTTGCGGTTGACGAGTCTTGCCGAGGCTTACCAGACGTTATGGGTGCGATCTATTGGGGTAGGCAATTTGGTTAAAAATGCAACAGTCTGTTCCTCGGGACGGCGCGGATTTACGCTTGCGGCCGATTGACATCGGTCAGCCGAGTTCGCAACATCGTTGCACTTATAAGATACGGGCGGTCCGTGCGATCGCCGCTGCCGGTCCGGTGGACCGTGGCAGATAAAAAACTTGAGGCAACGGACAGGAAAAATCAGTCATGATGGGTATGCGGATACGCTGGGTTATAGGTGTGCTCATGTTCCTGGCGGGCATGATCAACTACCTGGACCGGTCGGCGCTGGGAGTCGCGGCGCCTCTGATCCGGCAGGATCTGCATCTGGATGCGTCCCAGTTGGGTATTGTGTTCAGCAGCTTTTCCTTTGGGTATGCGCTGTTCTGCTTTGTTGGCGGGTATGCGTCTGACCGGTTCGGGCCGCGGAATGTCATGGGCATATCCATGGTGGCCTGGTCAATCTTCTGCGGGCTGACGGCGGCGATCTGGAGCGTCAGTTCGTTGCTGATCGTGCGGATCCTGTTTGGGATGGGGGAGGGACCGATTGGCTCGACCTTCAACAAGACGGTGCGGAACTGGTTTCCGCATGGTCAGCAGGCGAGCGCGGTCAGCATTGCCAACGCGGGGACGCCTCTGGGGGCGGCTGTGTCGGGACCGGTGGTTGGGTTGCTGGCGCTGTCGTTCGGGTGGCGGCCGGCGTTTGTCATCATCGCCGCGATCGGGATCGTTTGGGTTGTGGCCTGGTATGTGATCGCGACTGACAAGCCGTCCGAGAATCCTCGGGTTTCGGCTCAGGAGCGGGCGGAACTCGAGGCCGGGTACAAGACGCAGCCGAAGTCGACAGGCGTCCGTCAGCCGTTGGGGCCGCTGATCATGCGCCCGGCGATCCTGGCCACGGCGTTCGCCTTCTTTGGCTACTCGTGCATCCTGTTCTTCTTCCTGACCTGGTTCCCGACCTATCTGGTGACGGCACGTCACATGAGCATGGCCGACATGAGCTTCGCGACCATTATCCCCTGGACGGTCGGGTTCATCGGGCTGCTGGTGGGCGGGCCGGTGTGCGACCTGATCTTCAAGATGACGGGGAACCCGATCCTGGCTCGGAAGCTGGTGCTGGTGGTTTGCCTGCTGGTTGCGGCGGGTTGCATCGGGTTTGCGGGGATGGCGGATACGGTGTTCTCGGCCTTGGCGCTGATGACTGTGTCGGTGTTCTTTATGTATATGACGGGGAATACTTACTGGGCGATCATCCTGGACACGATCGAGGAGGATCGGGTCGGGGGCGTGTCCGGGTTTGTCCATTTCGTTGCCAATTGCGGGGGGATTGTTGCCCCGCTGGCGACTGGGTTCATCGTGCAGGCGACCGGGGGGTTCTTTGGGGCGTTCGTCGCGACGGGGGCGATCGCGGTGCTGGGGGCGCTGGGGGTTGCCGTGTTTGTGCGGGCTCCGGCGTCGTTGCCGAGGCCGGTGTTCCAGGCGGCGCGGGGGTAGTCCGGACTGGCTGGCCGGCGGCGGTATCGGGTTATCGGGGCCGCTGCGGGCCGGAGTTACAGGCCGTCGAATAGTCCGGAAAGGGCGATGCCTGGGGGATCTAGGCGGACTGCGCCATCTCTGAGGATCGTCGTTGCAATCGCTCCTGTCTCGTCACGGCGGTGATGGATGATGAGAGGGGTGTCGGTCGAAACGATCAGGTAATGCCGGACTGACGGGATGCTGAGGTAATCGGCGAGCTTGCTGCCTGTGTCGCGTCTGGATGACGATGGGGAGAGGACTTCGATGATGATGATTGGGTCGGTTACTTCGATCGCATTTCTGTCCAGGGGCTCACCGCAGCGGACCATGACGTCCGGCTCGTAGATTGTGTCGGCGTTTACGCGCACGGCCATGCTGTCCACAAAGGTGCGGCAGGGAAGACCGGCAGCGTCGATCGCATTGGCTATGTATTGGGTGACTCGCGCCTTGACCATGCCATGCATAGCGCGTTCCGGCGCCACGACGACGATCTGACCAGAGACCAGTTCGTAATGCGTGCCCTCCGGCTGTTCCATCGCCCAGGCGAGGAATTCGTCGGCCATCATGTGCTTCTGTGCCGTTGCACCCATCGCGTGTGCTCCGTTTCCGGCACTATACCATAATCGCAGCCCGATGCAGTCCCCCGAGCTTCTGGGCGTGATCCTTTCGGCGGAGGCTTGCGGGGTGAGTTGAGGATTTGAGATAGTGCGCCATGATTGGCTATCTCACCCTGGCGGAGATCAAGGACGCGGAGCGTGAGCGCAAGCGCACGGCGGTGGCGCGATTGCGGAAGGAGTTGGCTGCCTACGCGGCGGCGCATGGTGGGCGCTTCATTCTCTAACGCTCCGCCGCGCGGGTAGTGCCTCAGTTTGAAAATCCCAAGATTGAGACGGGCGTCATTTTAACGCTGTTTAGGTTCGCTCTTAGTGCCGTAGTAGAATCCGGTTGCGGCGCCGAAAAGAGCGACGGTCGGAGACAAAACCAGCGTTAGTATGCTCTTTAGATTTTCGATTGCCGCATTATCGGTCGCATTTCGGCACCGGATCACAACGTAGAGCGCTGCGATTACTTCTAGGGCCAAAAGTGCAAAGAGCGCGAACGCCAATCCTGCCCTTACCCAGTCCTCTGGTTTAGGCGGTTCTGGCGCTCGCTGCGTAGGGACACGAATGCCACTGACCCGCACCGAGAATGGAGGCCTTGCGTCACTCATGGTCTGGTTTGAGGGCCAACTTTGGGCGGGATGACCCTCGTAATAGGGTTTGGCGCGGGCGCACTAGAATTGGGGGGAAGGGGAGGTCGTGGTGGTAGCCGTGGTCCTTCCTTCGGGAGTCTCACGCCGGAGACATTTATAACTTTGGGCGGAGGCGCCATAGTCTTTCATCCAAGTAGATCTATTTCCGATCTCGTGCCGTCCTGATATTCCAGAAACACCTTGGCCTTTTCGGACTTGATCTTCTGAAGAAGGTATAGTTCCGTTCCTAAAGCACGTTCGACGGCCTCCTCGGGTTGCTTGTCTCCAAGCAGCGAGGCGATGGTCGATACGGCATCCTTAGCCCCATCGTCCAGCGTAAGCTGGAATGGCCCCGATGAGTCAGACATCAAACATTCTCCTCACGCCTTGTGTGTCATGCAGAGCCTAGCACCTAGCCCGAACGCCAGCCCAACCAAATTGTTGCCACGCCCGGCGTTGATATTGCCTTGTCGCGCGTATATGACAGCAGGCTATATGCTTACCGTCAAGCACCCTAGGTACTGATGATGCCCAAAGGCCCGCGAGGAGAGAAGCGCCCTGCCGACGTGATCGGTGCCGCCGTGAAGGTCATGAGGATCGCCACTGGCGAGGAACCAGACGATCGTGAGGAGCAGACGCCGGCCAGTGCTGCGGCTCAGCTAGGGAAGCTGGGCGGCGCAGCGCGGGCACGGAACCTGACGCCAGAGAAGCGGGCGGAGATCGCTAAGAAGGCGGCAGCGAAGCGGTGGGAAAATAAGGATTAACATGCTTGTAAGCATGTTCCTGCCGATTACAACACCTCCTGCCGTCTTCCTAATGACCTGCCGATAAGCATTATCCCTGTCATAAAAGTAGTGTCCTGCCGGTTTTTCATTGACCTGCCACGCGACGGTACCGTAATGGGCGCTTTCTGTTGGAGTAAGCCCATTGACGTCAGGAATCCAAAAGATCATCGAGAACCACGATTTCTCACTCACTCCTGAGTGGAAGCCGAAATGGAACTTCAAGTACAAGAATTATTGTATATCAAACCTGAGAGGTGGAATCGGCAAGTCTACACTAGCGTTTAACCTTGCGTACATGCTGTCTAGGCACGCTAGAACGTTAGTGCTGGACCTATGCCCTCAGAAAAACCTGACCGAGGCATTCGTTAACCACAAAAATTTCGATGCTACGATACTGTCTATGCTTCGGCCCTTAATACTCGGACCGGCTTTTGGGGTGGCCCCGGATGAGCCATCCGTTCCGCTTTCTGAGCTTAATTCAAATTTCCTGGGAGGTATGAAAAGCTACCTTATAGCTGGAGACGCAAATTTATTTGCTTTCCCGCCCTCTCTTTATCAAGCGCTTCAGCAAGCCTCCGCCGAAAATAATCAATCCGCAGTCCGAAATATTTTGCTGTCTCTTCAAAATATCATTGAAGATGAGATGGACGAACAGAAATGCACAATCTCGATTATGGACTGTAGCCCGTTTTATGCGGGAGCTACGCACCTCGCTTGGTGCGCAGCAGACGCAATCATAATCCCAGTACGAGTGGATGAGAATTCGATAGAATCATTGGATATGACGCTAAAAATGCTTGGGGATCCTGCTAGCGACTTCCACAAGTGGTCAGATCGGGCGGGGAATATTGCGCCCCCCAAGGTGGCATCCATCGTCATGACGATGGTAGGCGCAAGAAGTCCGGTCAAAGGCGTCAAAGACTTAGCCTCAAGAATGTATGTCGAGCGCGCCTACAATGTCGCAACAAAATACCCTCATCTGTTCGACTGCGACGACCCGGCGGATGTTTTTGCCATCACAGACGATTTTATGTCGGCCGGTCGCGTAAGCGGCGCAAAGCGCATCCCGCTACCCAAATTGAGGGTGGGAGAATTCACGCGCGTCGAAGGAAAAAGAATTCAAGTCAACCAATCCCAGGCAAAATATCAGCGTGAATTGGAGTACCTGACGGATATTCTTTGATTAATTGCCTGACGCTAAGCATAAAAATTCACATAATGCCGGGCATGAACAAGCTCGACACCGCCAAGCGCGTCCAAATCCTCAACATGCTGATGGAGGGGTCTTCCATGAACAGCATCGCGCGTGCGGCTGATGTGTCTCCGAACACCGTCTCCAAGCTGCTGCTAGAGGCAGGGAAAGCATGCGAAGCGTTTCACGATACGGAACTTCGCAACGTTGCTTCCAAGCGCGTGCAGTGCGACGAAATTTGGTCGTTCATCCATGCCAAGCAGAAGAACGTCGAGACCGCCAAGGCCGCTCCGGAAGAGGCCGGCGACTGTTGGACCTGGACCGCCTTGGATGCAGACAGCAAACTCATCATCAGCTTCCTGTGCGGCGGTCGCGATGCGGGATACGCCCATGAGTTCATGCAGGACGTTGCCAGCCGTCTGGCGAACCGGGTGCAGCTCACGACTGATGGCCACAAGGCTTATCTGGATGCCGTCGAAGGTGCCTTCGGTTCTGACGTTGATTACGCCCAGTTGGTGAAGATGTATGGTCCCGCGGTCACAGCGCCGGGTCGCTACAGCCCGGCCGAATGCACGGGGGCTATCAAGGTTCCCGTCGAAGGGCGCCCGCACAAGGCATACATCAGCACGTCCTATGTGGAGCGGCAGAACCTGAACTTCCGCATGGGCATGCGCCGTTTCACTCGGCTGACAAACGCTTTCAGCAAGAAGCTAGAGCCGCACTACGCGATGGTGTGCCTGTTCACCGTCCACCATAACTTCGTCCGGATGCACAAAAGCCTGAAATGCAGCCCGGCTATGAAGGCCGGGCTGAGCAAGACGTTATGGTCGATGGAGGATATCGTGGCGCTGATCGACAAGGTCGCAGAGGCCCCCAAGCGGCCCCGCGTCTATAAAGTGAGAAATTCAAACTGAGGCACTACCGCCGCGCGGGACACCATGCGCCATGACAGTGATGTGGATATTCTGGCTGACTTCCCGCCCGATGCTCTGGACGACGCCTGGGTGTTCGCCGAAGAGGCGTGCTGGCGGCTGCGTTTGACGCCCGATATCAGGCCGCGCGCCTGGTGCAGCCGGAGGTTTCTGGATCACATCGCCCCAGACGCGGTGACTCTGTCATGAGGCTTACGATCAGTTCTAGCCTGAGAAGGCGATAACAGCCATAGAAGCCGCCGGTGTTCTTGCAGTGGGGGTGTAAGCGGTGATCGCCCAGTTTCGCTCTACTGCTGGCGACTGACTGACGCAGGGGTTGCGGATCCGCACTCCTGAATCCACCTGCCCCTTCACCCCCAATCCACGCTACACCACCCCGCATGACCCCCGCCGCCCGCATTGCTGCCGCTATCGACCTGCTTGAGGTCATCGAAGGTGCCCCCGCGCGCCCTGCCGATGCTGTCGCCCACGACTTCTTCCGGTCCCGCCGGTACATCGGCTCCGGTGACCGCCGAGCGGTGTCGGAGCGGGTTTGGGCGGTGTTGCGGGCTCGGCGGCGGTTAGGGTGGTGGTTGAAGGACGTGCGGCATTCCGCGCGGCTGCTGGTGGGGGCCTCGCTGCTGCTGGAGGGGTGGACCAAGCAAGGTGTGGCCCAGGCCTATTCCGGGGGGCAGTTCGCGGCGGCGCAGCTCGACCGGGCTGAGGACCAGGCGCTCAACCGTGTCGAGGGCCATACGTTGGACCACCCGGGCATGCCTGACGCTGTTCGGCTGGAAATTCCGGATTGGCTGCTGCCGCATCTGGAAGCACGCTTCGGGTCGGCTTTGCAGGCGGAAATGGCAGCGTTGTCGGAACCGGCTACGCTCGACCTGCGGGCCAATCTGTTGAAGACGACCCGGGACCAGGCCCAGGCTGCGTTGGCGGCCGAGGGGTGGGACGCTCAGCCGACCCCGATCTCTCCTTGGGGGTTGCGCATCAAGGGCCGGGTGCCTCTGACTGAAGGGCCGACTTTCCAGTCGGGGCTGGTGGAAATCCAGGATGAGGGTAGCCAGCTTGTGGCCGCGCTGGTGGGGGCCTCGCCTGGCATGCGGGTCGCCGACTGGTGCGCTGGGGCGGGGGGGAAGACGCTGGCTCTGGCGGCCGTGATGCAGAACAAGGGGCAGATTGTCGCCTGTGATGTGTCCGCGCCTCGGCTGGAGGGCGCGGTGCGGCGGTTGCGCCGAGCGGGGGTGCATAATGTGGAGCGGCATTTGGTGACAGCGGGGGATAAGTGGTTGAAACGCCGCGCCGGTGCTTTTGATCGGGTGCTGGTCGACGCCCCCTGCACCGGGACCGGCACCTGGCGGCGTAATCCGGATGCTCGGCTGCGCCTGAAAGCCTCCGATCTGGCGGAGTTGTTGCCAAAGCAAGCAAACATCCTCGACACTGCGCAATCGCTGGTTCGCAAGGGCGGGCGTTTGGTTTACGCTACGTGTTCAGTGCTTGAAGAGGAAAACGAGGGCCAAGTGAGGGGATTCCTGCTGCGCCACCCCGAATTCGCGGTTGTGCCTCTGACGGAGGCCTGGCCGTTCGATACGGCCCCGCCCTGTGCAGGGGATTTCCTGCGTTTGACCCCGGCGCATCACGGGTCGGACGGGTTCTTCACGGCGGTGCTGGAGCGGACCGCGTGATCTCTCTGCGCAAGGCTCGGGTGGCTGACGCGATCGCGATCGGGGCGGTGCATGTCGCTGCTTGGCGGAACACGTATCCGGGGATTTTGCCGGACTCCTATTTGGCCAATATGTCGGTGTCTCGGCAGGCGGCGCATTATGATGCGGCGATCCGTGGGGGGACCGGGGTGGTGGTGGCTACGGCGTCCGGGACGGATGTGCCTTTGGGGAGTGGGCCTCGGATCATCGGGTTTGCGACGGCGGGCCGAGCGCGGCATGCGGAAGTGGCGGGGCGGCGGCTGGCGGAGGGCGAGGTTGAGACGCTGTATGTGCTGGATGACTGGCGGGACCGGGGGGTTGGTCGTCGTCTGATGCGGGCTGCGGCGGGGCATCTGGTGGAGATTGGGTGCAAATCCGCGTTTCTTTGGGTGCTGCGGGATAATCCGAGCCGTTGGTTCTATCAGCGGTTGGGGGGGAAGCCGGTGGCTGAGACGTTTACGCAGATTGCGGGGCAGAAGATTTCTCAGACGGCGTTTGTGTGGGATCCGATCCAGTCGTTGCTGGCTGCTTCGCCTCAGGCGTCCTGACAGGCTGTGATCCGCTTTCGGCTGATCCTGGTTTTGTTGCTGCTGGCGGTGGGGCCGGCCTATGCCGAGGTGCCGGCCTATGGCGTCTCGGTTGTTGCTACCTATCCGCACGATCCAGCGGCGTTTACCGAGGGTTTGTTCTACCGGGATGGGTTTCTGTATGAGAGCACCGGTCAGCAGGGCCAGTCATCGGTCCGCAAGGTGGAGCTGGCGACCGGGAAAGTCCTGCAACAGCACGACATTGATCAGGTTTATTTCGGCGAGGGGATCGTCGCCTGGAAAGACCGGTTGATCGAGCTGACCTGGCAGAATCATGTGGGGTTCGTTTACGATCTTGATACGTTCAAGTTACGATCTCGTTTCCCCGTCGAAGGCGAAGGCTGGGCGCTGACTCAGAACGGTACGAACCTGATCATGAGCGATGGGACCAGTGACCTGCGCATCCTGGATCCGGACACGCTGACGGTCATTCGGCGCCTGCATGTGACGTGCGACGGCAATCCCGTTTCGAATATCAATGAGCTGGAGTGGGTCAAGGGCGAGATTTACGCCAATATCTGGGTCACCAATCTGATCGTGCGGATCGCTCCTGATACGGGGCGTGTTGTGGGTGTGGTGGACCTGACGCCGCTGTCAGAGATGAACCCGGCGGGACCGCCGGACAAGGTGCCGAATGGGATTGCTTATGACGCCGCTGGTGACCGGTTGTTTGTGACGGGAAAGCTGTGGGCTTCGGTCTATCAGGTGAAAATGGCGCCCGAGCCGGCGATCCCGGGGGTTTGCCAGAATATCCGGTAGGGTGGTGGATTCGTCATGGTCGGCCTTTGTGCCGACCATCCACGTCTTTAACCTGTCGACATTTCGAAGTCGTGGATGACCGGGACGAGTTTCATAGGCGCTAGCTTTGGAGCGAGCGCCATGGTCCGGCTCGTCCGGGCCACCTTTCGCCCAAGAGGCATATAAGTGATTTCCGTGTCTTGCGTCAGGTGTCTCCGCGGCAGGGGATAGCCCGCACGAGTGCGGGCTATGACAGTGGTATCGCTCTAAAGTTAGCGCCTATGCGGACGAGCCCGGTCATGACGTTGGGTGGACCGATTACATCATCTTCCCTTGCAGGAAACCGAGCGCCGGGACGGGGCGCCAGCCGCGGGGTAGGTCTGCTCGCTTGATGGGCTTTACCGTATAGGCCGGCATTGGCTGTTTCGACAGGCGCAGGAAGTGCTCATAGGCCTTCACTTGCGCCTCGCGCCAGGCTTGGTCGGCTAACGCTGCCATTCGATTGGAAAAGACTTCCGCCACGCGGGATGTCCGACCGATCGAGGCAACTACGGCCCACAAACGATCGTCACGATACGAACTCAGACTCACCGGTTCGGTCATGGAGTTAAGGCTGGCGCGGCGCGACGAATTTGGCAAGCGCTTTTGGGGCGATACAGGCCGCCGCTCTCGACGGCTCCGGCCGTCGGGCGTAGCGTGGCCGTTAATAAGTGGGGAGACGCTGACAATGAGCGGTGAAAATTGCCTTCAAGGCCTGAAGATCCTGGATCTGACCCAGTTTGAGGCCGGACCGTCCTGCACCGAGGCGCTGGCCTGGATGGGGGCCGACGTGGTCAAGATCGAGAATCCGGGTGTTGGTGATCCCGGCCGGTCTGTCGGCGGGAAATCGGATAAGGATGCCAATTATTTTCTTCAATACAATGCCGGCAAACGCTCTGTTGCGGTCAATCTGAAGGACCCGCGCGGACTGGACCTCGTCAAGCAACTCGCCAGTCATGCGGACGTGATGATCGAGAATTTCGCCCCTGGCGCCATCGAACGCCTCGGGCTTGGCTATGACGTCATCAAGGTAATCAACCCCGGCATCATCTACTGCCAGGTCAAGGGCTTTGGCACGGGGAGCCCGTATGAGAAGAACCTCGCCTTCGACATGATCGCCCAGGCCTGCGGCGGGTTGATGTCGGTCACCGGCGAGGAGGACGGTCCCCCCTGCAAGCCCGGCGCGACGATTGGCGATACCGGGACCGGAATGTTGATGGCGGTCTCCATCCTCGGCGCCTATGTTCGCCGGCTGAGGACGGGGCAGGGGGAACATCTGCAGGTCGCGATGCAGGACGCGATCCTGCACTATATCCGGAACGCCTTCGCGTTCATGGAGCGGTCTGGTGGCAAGGCCGCGCCTCGGGCGGGCTCCAAGACGGTGGGGGGCGGGTTCCCGCCGATCGGCGTCTACCCCTGCAAGGGCGGCGGTCCGAACGACTACGTCTATATCTACACTTCCGCCGCCAATCCGGAGCATTGGAACCGCCTGCTGAAAGTCTGCGGGCGCGAGGACCTGATTGGCGATCCCAAATTCAGCACCCCCGCCGCTCGGGCGCAGAACCGGGAGGAGGTGGACGCGATCGTCTCCGCCTGGACCAGCCAGCACGACAAGACCACGGCGATGCAGCTGGTGGGCAGCGCGACGATCCCCGCCGGTGCGGTGCTGGATACGCGTGAGCTGGCGGACGATCCCAATTTCGTCGAACGCGGCATCCGTCAGCATATGACGCATCCTACCTGGGGCGATTATGTGATGAGCGGGTGGCCTGTCCGGTTTGGGGGGGCTCCGCCGCCGGTTCAGACGGCGCCTCTGCTGGGGCAGCATGGTGCGGAGGTGCTGAAGGATTGGTTGGACTACGATGCTGGGAAGGTTTCGGGGCTGAAGGAGGCGCAGGTGCTGGGGTAGGGGGGCGGTTTGAAACCCCGGCTGACGACCCACGCAGGTCAAAGTGTCAGCTCGGGGGGCGATCGCAATAGCGGACGTTCGGCGCAGCAAATCGTCGGTCTGGGTTAGTTCGCGGCTTTCCGCAGGACATTCTCCAGACTTTCGTCGAGCTTCCGGGCAACAATATCGACTCTCTCGTCGCCAAACTGTCCGAAGGTCGAAACCGGCCGATCGTACTCAAATGCCACTTCGCCCTCGGGACTTTCCCGAAGCAGGACCCGAATGGGCGCGTAAAGAGCAGTTGAAACCTTATGTCGGGTCATCAGCGAGGCGGTCAGCGGATTGCCAATGTCATATTGAATAGCCCGCCGATTCAATCCGGCAATCGCCAAAAGCGCGCCGTGATCCCGGCTTCCAAAGATCGAAAGGGTGGCCGCAGCCTCAAGTTCTTGCCGTGCCCGATCAATCAAGCCGAAACGGAGCAGTGTCAGGAAGCCGTCGTCGAGGCGCGGAACAAGCGCTTCGAGGGATGCCTTTACCGTAGCAAATATGTTACTTGATCGAATTAAGACATGTTCGACAGTTATTTTTTCTACGGACGTATTGCTACTGACCATCGGAATAACCTTTCGTCTATTGGCTCGTGAGGGAGGCCGAGGCGTTCCCCATTCTCTGGAGCAAACGCCAGGCTCCCGGCACGAAAGTACCGGGAGCCCTGCCGTCACTCCGCGAGCGTAGCCTTTTCAATGACCTCAGCAACTTCCTTCGCATGGACGACAAGGGAGGCATGGCTGCCAGCGACCTTCGTCGTCTGGGCGTGCATCCTGGCTGCGAACATCTTCTGGGCCTCGGGTGCGATGACCTTGTCCTTCGTGCTGATCACATAGAATGTCGGTTTATCGTGCCAGGCCGCCGTATCGACTGGAGCCTCGAAAGCCGTGTGGTTTAACGGAAGCTGGGAATTTGCCAAAGATTCGGCGATCTTCGGAGGAAGGTCAGCCGCGACTGCCGAAGGAAACACCTTGGGATCGATATAGAGGTTGCCCTTCGCATCAGGATGAATCGCCGCAGTGCCTTCGGTCGCCGGACCTCCCTTGGCCAGGGCCGCCAGGGATTGGCCCACGTCGGGCGCGAATGCGGAGACGTAGACGAGTGCCGAGACCTTGGGATCGTCACCGGCTTGCGTGATGACCACGCCGCCCCAGGAGTGGCCAACAAGAACGGTCTTGCCATCCTGCTTCGCCAGCGCCTGCTTGGTGGCATCGACGTCCGCGGCGAGAGACGTGAGCGGATTTTCGACCAGCGTTACGTTGTAGCCTTTCTTTGTGAGGATATCGGCGACAGGCTTCCAACTCGTCTGGTCGACGAAGGCGCCGTGGACGAGCACAATATTATGAGCCGCATCGGCGGGTAGCCGTGCCGATTGGGCGGGGGCGACATACGCTGTTCCGGCCATGAGGACGGTGGCCGCTGAGAGTAGAAGACTTCGCATGAATTGCTCCTGGTGGATCGTCTAGGCGTTGGTCCAAGGAATGGACCGGGCTTTTGCAAATTCGCGATTCTTCCATCCGCCGTTTTGCGAAATGGATGACCGCGCGACGTGTCCTCCCGTCGCGACACCAAGCTAGTGTGAGACATTCTCGGACGTTAGGGATCAATCGTCCGAATATTGTGTCTGATCGTCCGCGGACGTAACGTCAGCGGCATGGACATCCTTGCCGAAGTGCTCGATCGCGTCCGCCTTGGCGGGACCCTGCTGTTCCGCTTCGAACTCAGCCATCCCTGGAGCCTGGCGTTGCCCGAGCGCCCCTATGCCCTGTTCCATTATCTCTCCCATGGCGCGGCGACCCTCACGCTCGAGCCGGGACTGAAGCTCTGCTTGACCAAGGGCGACTTCGTGGTCGTCACACGCGGCGATCCTCATTTGATTTATTCGGATTGCCAGGCGAAGCCGCTCCCGATTATGGACCTCGATCGAGACTCCGGACAGCTGAGTTCCATTCGTCACGGAGGCAGTACGGAGCCACTCTCGAAGATGATTTGTGGCTATTTCGCGATGTCGCAGCCTTCGCGCGGCAACCTGATGGAATTGCTTCCGCCCGTGCTACTGCTGAAACCGACAGCGGACCGTGATTGGCTCGGATTGATTCTGGAACGTATGGCGAGCGAGGCGGCGCTTGAGCGTCCCGGCCAACGCGTCGCGCTCTCGCGACTGACGGAAGTGCTGTTTGTCGAGGTGCTGCGAAGCTGGATCAAGTCTCTCCGTCCCGGCGAAGGCGGATGGCTCGGGGCGATGGCTGACCCGCATATTGGACCGGCGCTTCAGTTGATCCATGAACGACCAGATCAGCCCTGGACCCTGCGCGACCTTGGGCACCGCGTGGGGCTCGGTCGCTCCGTGTTTTCGGCTCGTTTCACCAAGCTGGTCGGTCAGTCCATGTACAGTTATCTGGTCGCACGGCGGATGGCGGAGGCTGCGTTTCTACTCGAATCAAGCGATGAGGGGATCGCGCGGATCGCGACCCGTGTCGGTTACGAGACCGCGGCTGCGTTTTCGAAGCTATTCCATCGACATTACGGCGTATCGCCTGGCCGTTATCGATCGGTTCGCCGCTCTGACGGCGGCCAAAGGCAAGCGGGCGTTGTGGGAGAAGAAGTCGCCGATTGACCTCGACTAAGGTGTCAGCGTCCACTCTGATGTGTTCTCGTCCCGAAGCGGACCGACAGAAAACCACCCAAAGCCCAAATTCAAACTAACCCACTCCCGGGTCCGCTCGATATTTTATTGCCACGATACCTATTTTCTAGAAAGGTGCCTTTGCTTTTTACAGACGGAAGCGTTCAGCCTGCGTGTTGTAATCCGCGTAGCCGAGGAGTTCGGAGAGTTGCGGCGGGGGCAGGGCGGAGTCCGCCTTGGCTTCGCCCGCGGCCAATGCCGCGAGCCCGGCAAGCATCCCGGCCGCGACCGGCGAGAGCAGCCCCGTGGGGTAGGTGCCGATCTTCAGGCCGAGCTCCGCGGCGCGCTTCTGTGTGGGAGTCTCGCGCGGGGCTCCGGGGGACAGGACGGCGAAACTCGGTTTCCCCGCGGCAGCGGTGACGGAGCGGCGGATCTCGTCTTCGTCCTTTGGCGAATCGAAGAAGACGATGTCGGCGCCTTCCTCGACGTACATCTCGATGCGGGCGATGGCTTCATCGACGCCGGCTGTCGGGCGGCAATCGGTGCGTGCCATGACCAGGATGCCGGACTCCTTTGCGGCCTCGACGGCGGCGCGGATCTTCATCCGCACCTCGTCGCGGGGGAGGCAGGGTTTGCCGCCGGAGGTCAAAGCGCGGGGGGTGATCTTGTCCTCGATCAGCACGGCGGCTGCTCCCGCCCGCCCGTAGGCGCGCACCGTGCGCTGGACGTTCATGGCGTTGCCGTAGCCATGGTCGGCGTCGGCGAGCACCAGCAGATCGGGCGCCGCGCCGTGCACCATGTTGAAGGAGTCGAACATCTCGGCGAAGGAGACGAGGTCGAGGTCCGGGCCGCCGAGACGGGAAGCGGCAACGCAGGAGCCGGAGAGGAAGGCGGTCTTGAAGCCGGCCTTGCTGGTGAGCTTGGCGCTCAGCCCGTCCCAAACGGCCGGCATGACGACGAAATCCGGTTCGGCCAGCAGGGCGCGCAGACGGGCGGGAGGGGACATGGCGTTTCCTTCAAGAGGTTGTTGCTGAAGAGAGTATTGCCGGGGAGCGTATTGATGAAGATCGTACTGGCAACCCTTCAGCGCAGCAACGCAGCCGCGCGTACAAGCTCGCAGAGCGACGGGGCGCTCTAGCCTCCGGTCACCGGCGGGAAGAACCCGATCTCGTCGCCGGGGGCGATCGGTGTGTCGGGGGAGGCGAACTCCTGGTTGACGGCGCAGCGGACTTTGCGGTCAGGGGCGAAGGCGGTGGCGTGGGCCGGGGAGGTTGCCGCCAGATGGCGCATCAGGGCCGCGACCGTGCCGACGCCGTCCGGTAGGGGGAGGGTCTGGGCGGAGGTGCCGATCAGCTCACGCAGCCAGGCGAAGTAGAGGATCGTCAGGGGCTTTTGCATGCAGGCAGTATAGGAATTATGGGCCGAGGCGTCATGGTATCCATGCCGCTTTCCAATGGCGCACCCGCCTTCAGCCATTCTTAAGCTCTCGCTCGGAAAAAGGTCCGCCTACCCAGGAAACCGAGCGGTGCTGATCGCGGAACGTCTGACAGAACAGATTATTGGCTTGGCGATCACCGTGCACCGGCACTCCGGTCCGGGCCTTCTGGAATCCGTCTACCTTCAATGTCTCTGCCACGAACTTCATGAGGCCGGCATCCCCCACGCCAGGCAGGTCCCGATACCCGTCATGTATCGCGGCAAACCCATCGGCGACGGCTTCCGCGCCGACATCGTCGTGGACCAGACGGTCATCGTCGAACTGAAAGCCGTCGCCGCCCTGACGCCCGCCCACGAAGCCCAACTGCGCACCTATCTCCGAATGAGCGGCCTGCGCGTGGGCCTGCTGCTGAACTTCAACGCACCTCGCCTGACCGACGGCCTCCGCCGTTTCATCATCTGAGAAACTCCGTGATCCCCGTGTCCTCCGATGAGGGAGCGCAGCGACCGCCTCCGTGCGAGAATGCGCGGTCTATCCGTTTCCGATGGTGGTGCCACGGTGCGCCAAAGGTTGGACCAGGACGGGCGGAAAGCCCGCTTTGATTCGCACGGAGGAGATCGGAGGGCACGGTGAACACAGGAGTTCTTCCGGTTGCAACTATGTGCCCCGGCGGCGGCACCGGGTTCTCCCCTGGTGACCGTGACAGAGTCGCATCGGATGCAGGTGCATACAAGAAATCCTCCGCCCTTCACCGTCCCGGCCGGTGTTGTTTATCAGACCGTAATCCGCTAAATATCCGGACTAAGCTTAGTCCGGGTGTTCGATGCAAACCGTGAATATCCTTGCTGCCAAAACGCATCTTTCTCGTCTGGTGGATGAGGCGGCGTCGGGGCAGGAGATTGTGATTGCACGAGCCGGGAAGCCTGTGGCGAGGCTGGTTCCCATCGCGGGGGCGGCAAAGAGCGGCCGCCGGGTGCTGGGCATCATGTCTGGGCAGATTCTGATCAATGAGGATTTCGACGCGCGGTTACCGGACGATCTGCTGGATGATTTCGAGCGCGGGTGATGCGCGTATTGCTCGACACGCACGTGCTGCTCTGGTCGCTGCATCAGCCAGACCGGTTGGATGCGGTGACGCGTGATAGTCTGGAGGATCCAGGCAACGACGTGTTTTTCAGCGCCGCGTCCATCTGGGAGATCGCGGTCAAAGGTCGCCTGGGCAGGGTGGATTTCGCTCACGGATCGGGGGACGTTACGCATTATGCCTTGGCAACCGGCTTCGCGGAACTGCCGGTCATGGCCGGCGCCGCCAAGAGGGTAGAGACGCTGCCGCTGCTGCACCGCGATCCGTTTGACCGGCTGCCGCTGGCGCAGGCGATGGATGGCCCGTTCCGGTTTTTCACAGCGGATGCGTTCCTGGCTCAATACACAGAACTGGTGACGCTGGTTGGCTGATCTTGGGGGTACAGCCCCGAGGCTCGACCGCCGCCCCGGCCCGTGCGACATTTTCGGCGCAACCAGAAGGACATGTCCGCATGACCGCAGGCCCCCTCGCCCGTTTCAAGGTTATCGACCTCACGCGCGTGCGGGCCGGCCCTACCTGTGTGCGGCAATTCGCTGACTGGGGCGCGGATGTCATCAAGATCGAGTCCCCTGGCGGTGACTCTGGGCTAGGCGGCGAGCGGCATGGGCCCGACTTCCAGAACCTGCATCGCAACAAGCGCAGCCTGACGCTGAACCTCAAGGCGCCCGAGGGCGTGGAGATCATGCATCGGCTGGTCAAGCAGGCCGATGTCGTGGTCGAGAATTACCGGCCTGATGTGAAGTTCCGCCTTGGCGTGGATTATGAAAGCCTGCGGACGATCAATCCGCGGATCGTCTATGCCTCGATCAGTGGCTTTGGTCAGGACGGGCCTTACCGGGATCGGCCGGGCTTCGATCAGATTGCCCAGGGCATGGGTGGGCTGATGTCGATCACCGGGGAGCCAGGGCATGGGCCGATGCGCGTGGGTATCCCCGTCGCCGACCTCACTGCCGGTATCTTTGCGGCGATGGGCGTGCTGATTGCGCTGATCGAGCGGGATCAGTCCGGCGAGGGCCAATGGGTCAAGTCGTCGCTGCTGGGTGCCCAGATTTCCATGCTGGACTTTCAGGCGGCGCGTTGGACCATTGCCAAGGAAGTGCCTGGGCAGGCCGGCAACAACCACCCGACCTCCATCCCCACCGGGGTCTTTGCCACCAGTGACGGCTACATCAACATCGCCGCCGCCGGTGACGAGATCTACGGCCGTCTCTGCAAGGCGTTGGAGGTGCCTGAGCTCGCCTCCGATCCGCGGTATGCCACGGGCCGTTCCCGGTCGGAGAACCGCGATGCCTTGAACGAGGCGATCGGGGTCATTACCCGCAAGCGTAGTTCGGCCGCCTGGATCGATGCGCTGAACAAGGCCGGTGTGCCGTGCGGGCCGATCTACAAGATGAACGAGGTCTTTGACGATCCGCAGGTGAAACATCTGAACATGACGCGCGTGGTGCCGCAGAAGGTCATTGGACCGGTGGAGGTTATTGGTCAGCCGATCGAACTCAGCCGCACGCCTTGGTCTATTCGCTCTGCCACGCCAGAGTTGGGTGAGCATACTGACGCGATTTTGGCGGAGCTTGGGTACGGCGCGTCGGATATCGCGGGGTTGAAGGACAAGAAGGTGGTCTGACCACCAGGTACAAATAATAACGGGAGAAACGAACATGGATTTCACCGGCAAAGTTGCCCTGATTACCGGAGGCGGCGGGGGGATTGGCCGAGCGACGGCTGTGGGGTTTGCGTCGCGGGGGGCGACGGTGGTGGTGGTTGATGCGGACCCTGGGCTTGGTCAGACCACGGTTGATGTTGTGCGCCAGCAGGGCGGCGCGTGCGGGTTTATCCAGGCGGATGTGACAAAATCCGCCTCGGTGCGAGACTATGTTGATAAGACCCTGGCTGACCATGGGCGGATTGATTGCTTTTTCAACAATGCCGGGATCGAGGGGCGTGTTGTCCCGACCCAGGATTATGATGAGGATCTGTTCGATCAGGTGATTGCCGTGAACCTGAAAGGGGTTTTCCTCGGGTTGCGGTATGTGTTGCCGGTGATGATCAAGCAGGGGTCTGGGGCGATTGTGAATACGGCCTCGGTTGCCGGGTTGTTTGGGTCGCCAGGGATGCCGGCTTATTGCGCGTCAAAGCATGGGGTGATCGGGCTGACGAAAGTAGCGTCCACCGATACCGCTGGGCTTGGGGTGCGGGTGAATGCGGTCTGCCCGGGGCCGGTGGAAACGCGGATGATGCGGTCGCTGGAATCTCAGCGGAATGCGAATGATCCTGAGAGCGTGCATGCGGCTTATGCCGCCGGCATTCCCACGGGCCGCTATGCGCTGCCGGAGGAGATCGCCGGGGCCGTGATCTATCTCTGCTCTGACCTGTCTGGTGACATTACTGGTACGCAACTTGTCATCGATGGTGGCCGGTCTGGATCCGGCGGTGTTGCTCCTGTCAAACGGATTTGAACGTAAGGATCTCTGTCATGAACGATGTCTTTGAAATCATGGGCACGACACGGGCGATGCGGCGGTTGAAACCCGATCCGGTGCCGGACGAGCTGATCAAGAAAATCCTGGAAGCCGGCACCGCCGCCGCGAACGGCGGCAACTTCCAGACTTGGCGCTTCCTGGTGATCAAGGATCCGGCGAAGAAGAAAGCCGTGCAGGTCTGGTATAAAAAGGCCTTCGATGAGGTCATCGGGCCGCGCTACGCCAGCGCTGCGCCGCCGCCCGGTGCCACCGCGGATAAATACAAACGCCAGCACGGCGCGGTGGAATACCTGACGGAGCATTATCACGAAGCGCCCGTCTGGATCGTCGCCTGCCTCGTCGATGGGCCGAACCCCGCCCGCGGCAACGGCGCCTCGATCTACCCGGCCGTGCAGAACATGCTGCTGGCGATCAGGGCGCTGGGCCTCGGTTCGACGTTGACGACAAGGCACATGATGTTTGCCAAGGAAAGCGACGCGGCGCTGGGGCTGCCGGAGGGCGTGCACTCCTACGCCATTCTGCCGATCGGGTATCCGATGGGGAAATTCGGGCCGGTGGGGCGCGGCAAGCTGTCGGACTTCGTCTACCTCGACAACTGGGATCAGCCTTATCCGGCGGTGACCGGATAGGCTTACGCGTGTAGCGACAGCATCCGCCCGAGGTGCCGGTGCAACTGCATCGGCGCCCCGGTCTTGGTGTAGATCACCGATGTCGTGGTCGGAATGTTGGAAACCAGTTGGATGATCTTGACCTGGATGCGCATGGCGGTTTCCAGAAGCTCCTTGTTGTCCTTGATCAACTTGTGAAGCCTCAGGCCCTGGGCGTTGAAGTCGTCGTCCATCATGACGTCGGGAGTCGTCACCACCGCGGCGTTCAATGCCTTCATCAGTTCCTCCTTGCGGCCGGCAAGCGCGGCGGCGGCTGGGTATTTGGTGGCGCGCAGCAGGGCGTTTTCCTCTTCCAGCAGGTCTTCCAACTGATCTGCCAATGACAGGGTCTGCTCGCTCATTTCCGTTTGATTCCCGATACTATCTGGGCCGCTGGGGGCCGAACCTGGTGTTGCGGCCCTTGTTGCGCGCGTTCCATGGCCTCGCCGATCGACTTGGCCAGGCCGAAGCCGCCACGGCTGGCGATCCCCTTGGCCATTTCCTGGATCATCATTGGCTTCCAGGCTTCCTCACCTGCGCCGCCGCCGAACAGGCCGTCGGAGGTCTTCACCGTATCGAACATCGGCTGCAGGAATTGGGCGATCGTCATGGCCTCGAAATCCTGCGCCTTCCTGGCGATGGCGGCGGGACTTGCGGTTGACGAGATGGTCGGCATCACCGGGGTGGCGGGCGTGGGGATTTGCGGAGTGGTCAGGGCGAACGGATTGGCCATCAGCGCACCAGCAATTCAGCCTGCAAGGCACCGGCTTCCTTGATCGCCTGCAGAATGCTGATCATGTCGCGTGGTCCTACGCCCAGTGCGTTCAAGCTCGCCACCAGATCGCGCAGCGTCACCCCGGCCGGCAGGATGCCCAGCTTGCGGTCGTGCTGGTCGTCGATCTGGATCGTTGTCCTCGGCACCACCTGAGTCGTGCCGCCATTGGAAAATGGGGTTGGCTGGCTGACCTCAGGGGCTTCCGTCACCCGGATCGTCAGGTTGCCCTGCGCGATCGCCACGGTGCTGATATGCACATTCGCACCCATCACGATCGTGCCGCTGGCTTCGTCGATCACCACGGTCGCGGGGGAATCCGGTTCCACGTGCAACATCTCGATCGCGCTCAGCGTGGAGATCTTGTCGCGCCCGGTCAGATCCAGCTCCACCGTACGCGGATCGGTCGCCTTCGCGATGTGCCCGACCGCTCGGTTGATCACCGCGGAGATCCGTTCGGCGGTCGTCAGGTCGGGGTTGCGCAGGCTGATGTGCAGCAGGTTGTCCTGCGCCATCTTGTAAGGCACTTCGCGTTCCACCGTCGCGCCATTGATGATGCGCCCAGCGGTCGGCACGCCGCGCGTGACGGAGGCCGCCGCACCCTGGGCGGCGATGGCGCCCGTTGCCAGCGTGCCCTGCGCGACGGCGTAGACCTCGCCATCCGCGGCCAGCAGGGGGGTCACCAGCAGCGTGCCACCGGTGAGGTTGGTGGCGTCACCCAGGGCGGAGACGGCGACGTCCACCCGCGTGCCGCTGCGGGAGAAGGCCGGCAACTCGGCGGTCACCATCACGGCGGCGACGTCCTTGGTCGTTAATTGCGCCACCTGGTCGCGGGTGTTGACGCCCAGGCGTTCCAGCATGCCGATCAGGGATTCCCGGGTGAACACGTTGTTCTGCAGCTTGTCGCCGGTGCCGTTGAGGCCGACGACAAGTCCGTAGCCGATCAGCTGGTTCTCACGTACGCCCTCG
>Ga0206836_10103_pt1 | contig 22637 bp, 23 predicted proteins | sample Alteio_BWOrgCont_28_FD_152871 | JGI IMG/M metagenome (GOLD analysis project Ga0206836, IMG submission 152871) | Enriched cells from forest soil in Barre Woods Harvard Forest LTER site, Petersham, Massachusetts, United States -... | ecosystem: Environmental > Terrestrial > Soil > Temperate forest >...
GGCAAAGTAGGTTATGTGGTACAACCCAATGCAGGTGCAATAGCAGATGCAATTAGTGACTTTTACCAGAATAAACGAGAAGAAACCTTTGTGGCCAATACCCAAAATGAGAAGAAGCGTTTCCAGTGGGATTCGTTTGCCTCGGCTATTGAGGGGTTATATAAAAAGGTAAAGGGTTAATTTCCTGAGAGCAGTTTCTTCACCGTATCAGAAATAGCTTTGCCTTCAGCCTTGCCGGCCAGTTGTTTTGATGCAACTCCCATAACTTTACCCATATCAGCCATTGATGAGGCTCCTACCTGGGTCATAATGCCTTTAATGGTAGCTTCCAGTTCTTCCTGGCTCATTTGTTTGGGCAAAAAGCTTTCTATTACCGATGCCTGGAAAAGCTCAGTAGCTTCCAGCTCAGGGCGATCCTGGGTTTTGTAAATCTCAGCAGTCTCTTTACGTTGCTTTACCATTTTCATCAGTGCTTTCATTTCAGCATCATCGCTGGTGCCTTTTTCCGATGATTTTAATAAAAGTATCTCTGATTTTATGGCACGTAAAGCATCCAGTTTCTTGCTGTCTTTAGCCAGCATTGCGGTTTTGATGTCCGCGTTTATTTTTTCTTCCAGTGTCATGTTAGTTTATAAAGTTTAAAGTTCATAAAGTTTGTAAAGTTGAAGGTTTATAAAGTTATCTGAAAAAAGAGTTTTACTTTTTGCTTTAAGAACTTTATAAACTTTTCACTTTTATAAGGGGTCTTTTAAAAACTTAATGCATTCATGGGGGTTAGGCGAGGAGAACACAGTATTTCCCGCTACCAATATATCAGCACCGGCACGAATCAAGGGCAGTGCATTATCTAAGTCAACTCCACCATCGATTTCGATTTTAGTTTTGGCACTGTTTTCAATAATAAGCTGCTTGAGGCGCAAAACCTTATCAAATGTGTGTTGTATGAATTTTTGCCCACCAAAGCCCGAGCTTACCGAAATAAAGGAAAAGTACGGAGACGAAAGAAAGACCAATATAGTATTTGCCGGTGCCGATTTCAGGATGGAAGACGTTATTGCCGATGAAGATGTGGTTATAACCATATCGCACCTGGGCTATATTAAACGTACCCCGCTGGCCGAATACAGGCTGCAAAGCCGTGGCGGAAGGGGCGCAAAAGCCGCAGAAGCCCGCGATGAGGACTTCCTGGAACACATGTTCGCCGCTACAAACCATAACTACCTGCTGCTCTTCACCAAATCGGGGAAATGTATGTGGATGAGGGCCTACGAGGTTCCCGAAGGGGCAAAGGCTTCGAAAGGCAGGGCTATTCAGAACCTGCTGAACCTGGCGCCGGACGATAAGATAATGGCCTATATTAATGTGAAGAACCTGGCCGATGTAGATTACCTGAAGAACAACTATATAATTCTCTGCACCAAGAACGGTATTATAAAGAAAACCTCGCTGGAAGCCTATTCAAGGCCAAGGCTGAGCGGTATTAATGCCATAACCATAAGGGATAAGGATGAGCTTCTGGAAGCACGCCTAACCAATGGCAATAACGAAATGATACTCGCGCTGAAATCGGGTAAGGCAATACGCTTTAATGAATCGAAGGTGCGCCCTATGGGACGTAATGCTTCAGGCGTTAAGGCTATTACACTTGGCGGGCCGAAAGACGAGGTGGTAGGCATGGTTTGCATAGTAGACCCTAAGGCATCGAGCATACTTGTAGTTTCTGAAAAGGGCTACGGCAAACGTTCAGATGTTGAGGAGTACCGCATAACCAACCGTGGAGGAAAAGGTGTTAAAACCATTAGCATTACCGATAAAACCGGCGACCTTATAGCTATTAAAGATGTGGTAGATACTGACCACCTTATGATTATAAATCGTTCGGGTATTGCCATACGCATGTCGGTATCTGACCTGCGTGTTATGGGCCGCGCCACACAAGGCGTAAGGCTCATTACCCTGAAGGATAGCGATTCTATTGCTGCCGTAGCCAAAATAGACGTACAGGAAGACGAGGCTATTATTGAAGGCGTTGATGGCGCTGCCGGAATTGACCCCAATGGGGGAGACGGAGGTGCAGGAAGCGGAGTAGGTAATGGCATTGCTTCTGAAACAGAACCAACGGAACCACAGGAGTAATAAAAACAGCAATTCAATCAATGGCTTACGTTATCCGCTAATTAGTTGTTATCCTGAAACGCAGGGTGACGTACATTTGTTATGACATTAAATTAAAAATTAAATTTGCCCAACTAATAATATCCCTATGAGAAAGTCATTTATTGCTGCAGCACTTATTACAACCGCCGGGTTACAGGCATTTGGCCAGAATAACAAGGTGGTGAGCGCCAACATGTATTTACAGGATTACGTGAAGGATAACGACACTACCGCCCTGAAGAACGCTAAGGCCGCTATTGATGAAGCCGCGCAGAATGACAAGACAAGGAACGAACCCAAAATGTTCCTGTACAGGGGAGAGGTGTATAAAACCATATATGAAAAAAACCTGGGCGATATATCCAAGAAATTAATGATGGCATCGGGAGGCAAGCTTGACCAGGCAGCCCTTCAAAAAGCCAATACACAGGCCTATACTATGGATGATACCACCCAGCTGACCATAGCCATGTATTCATTTTTACAGGTTATTCAGCTTGAGCCCAAAGGCGGATATGCCGATGAGGCAAGGCAAATGCTGCAGGCTTGCGGCGGGCATATGCAGAACATTGCCATTGCCGACTATGGCAATAAAAATTATTCTACCTCGTTAATATTCTTCGAAAGAGTATTTATGGGAGTTAAGGCGCAGGGAATACCGGACACATCGAAGGCTTATATAAGCCTGCTGCAGAATACTGCCCTTACTGCCATGAAAGCAAAGAACTATCCCAAGGCTATTAGGTATAATAATGAAATGATTGCGGATAAAATAGGGGGCGCTACACCTTACACAAACCTTATGAAGATGTATTCGGACAGCATGTACCACATAATGGATACCAATAAGGCCATAGATATAGTAAAACAGGGCCGTACAACGTATCCCGATGATTTTGACCTGCTGATAAGCGAGACCAACATTTTTATGTGGAAGCATGATAACGACCATGCTATAAACAACCTGCAACTGGCAATAGATAAGTTATCGAAAGAACCTAATGCCACCGATGACAATCATAAACAACTTATGGCCCAGCTTTACTCGGCTATGGCAAGCATTTACGATAAACTGGCTAACCCGCGCGACCTTGCTACCGGTAAAGACCAGCCTAAGCCAGCCAACTACGATGAACTTTTCGGTAAAGCCGAAAACGGTTATAAAAAGGCCCTTGAAGTAAAGCCCGAGTACTTTGAAGTTAATTTTAACCTGGGCGCACTCTATAATAACCGCGCCAAATATATATTCGACCAGTTAAGAGCGCTGCCCGATAAGGACCAGGCGGCCAAATCGAAGCCTATGAGCGATGAAGCAAAGGACTGGCTAACTAAGGCACAACCTTACCTTGAAAAGGCACATGCCGAAAGGCCGGATGATGCACAGGTTAAAAGGGTATTACTCGGCCTGTATGCAAGTACCGGACAGGACGATAAAGCCAAAGCGCTTACCACACCTAAACAGTAACATTATTTGAAAATACCACCGCTCAATATTACAAGGCTTTTGTTTTGTTTACTGGGCGTGGTATGTCTTGTCGGCTGTAGCACAGGCAACAAATTTGCTTCCTCTTTTGGCAAACGCCGATACGAAAAGGGCTACTATTGGGATAGAGCGGTGAATACAGAAACAGTTAAGAGAAACAGTACAGAGAGTGTAAAAATTACAAAAAGAGAAACAGTAAACAGAAACAGTGTAGCTGCAGGAAATAGAAAGAGTGAAGCCACATTGCATGTTTCCGAAGCACCTGCCGTGATAACCCAACAGGCGGTGCCTACGGTAATAAAAAAAACAGCTTTAGCACAGGCTGTGCAAAAGAACCTGAAGCTGAAAGATGCACTGAAGAAAGCCCAATTTTACGAAGCAGAGCAGGCGAATGATGCTGGTAGCCCTGCCGATGATAATACTAATAACTCTACAGGTTCAATAAGTACGGTACGCGTATGTTTTATTTTTGCAGCCTTAAGCCTGCTGGCCATAATATTTGATTTAGGTAAGGTTTTAGGCATAGGCAGTGCAGCATTTATACTTCTCTTCCTGCTCTTTCTTGTAGCAGCTTTCATATCTCTCCCTGCGCATAATAAAACCGGATTGGCAAATGAGCCAACAGGTAACAGCCTTTCTCCGGCAAATGCCAATAGTAACCTAAAGCAATCTAACTATGCCACAGCCGGCATGGTATTATCAATAGTAGCCATTGTTGTCGCCCTTCCGGCTGATTTCATAGCAATTTTTGCTGCCGCACTGGGTGACCAAATTGGAATAGCGTTTGTATTTGCAAGCATCCCCTTTACATTAGCAGTTATAGGCATTATACTTTCTATAGTAGCCTTAAACCATAACGAAGTCCATAGGGGTCGTGCTATAGCCGGAATAGTATTGGGTGGAATAGTCATATTTGCTGCTGGCCTTCTCTTTGCCGCACTTTTAGTGATATAAATGAATCTGTCGATGAGGCCGCAATACTTCTTAAGCTTACTGGTAGCGTTTTTTCTAGTAATGGGCTGCAGCTCGGGCAATAAGTTTGCATCCTCTTTTGGTAAACGACACTATACAAAGGGGTTCTTCTTAAACAGAGCGGGGAATACAGAAACAGCTAAGAGAAACAGTACGGAGGATGCAGGAATAGCAAGGAGAGAAACAGTAAACAGAAACAGTGTAACTGCCGGGAATAGAAAGAGTGAAGCCACACTGCCTCTTTTCGATGCCGATAAAACGCCTGTAGTTATAGCACCTCCGGTACCGGAGAAGGAAAATAGTGTTGCAACTGTTGAAGGTACCGCAAAAAGCAGGCTAGCCGCAATACCTTACCTGTTGCCTGTTAATCCGAGCGACAGTATTAAGGCACAGCAGGAAAAAAGTAAAACTGCGCTGCATACCGCCCAGGGCGTTTTTGTGACAGGTATATTACTTATAGCCATTGCTCTGTTTTCGGTGTTCTTGTCTTCTACAACAACTGTTATATCCTTAAGTGGCCTTTTTATAGCGGGGTTAATACTGGTTGGCATTGGAGTTGTACTCTTCGCTATAGTGCCCCGTAAACCTATGCCCGAAGCCGGCAATACTGAAAGAACCCCTCCGAAAACAGTGAAAGACCCCGCAAATGAATATACCAATTTGGGGAAATCGGGTTTTTATATATCAATTGGTTCCATTGTACTTTCGGCTACATGCTTATTGTTGGTTTATTCGCTTGCGGGAAGTTCAACATTACTTGCGGCAATTGCAAGTTTTGTTTTACTGGCTGCAGGCGTGTTCATAGGGCTGGTAGGCTTAATTGTGTCGCTTATTTTATGCGCCATAGCCATGCACCATAAAGACGCCCATCCCGACCTGGCAAAAATAGGGGCAACTATATCGGGTATTATATTAGGGGTTTTGGTCACAATTATTCTATTAGCATTGGTGTAAATAATGTTTGCAAAAAGCAGGATATATACAGTTGTGTTGACCTTAATAGTGCTTGCAGGCTGCGGCACACAGGGCAAATTCGCTTCGGTTTTCGGCAAACGCAAATACACCAAAGGACATTTTTGGGACAAAGCGGGGAGCGGAGAAACAGTGCGTGGGAAAACAGAAAGAGAAACAACAAAGAGCCCCATTCTTACCTCCGTCCCCTTTAGGGGAAGGAAAGAGGAAGGGGTAGCATTGCCTCTTTTCGATGCCAACGAAATTATAGTTTCTTCACCGGCACTTGAAAAGAAAGAAAAAGTAGCGATTACTAAAAATATACATAGCACATGGGTTGGAGAAAATGAGGAAGCCGTTAAGGAAAACGGCAATGAGCCTGCCAATAATTCACCGGAGCATACAGGGCGCATTTTATTGGGAATAGGCATTTTACTTATACCATTCACCATACTGCTGGGGGCATTCATTTCCATACCCGGGCCGGTTATACTGCTTATTGCATTACTGGTGCTGGCGCTTATAATTGCCGGTTTAATACTTAGCGGTAGCAAACAAAATAGCGGAAGCGAACCAACGGCTGTACCTGCACAGGATAAATTCAAACCTGCTACTGACGATTACTACAATAAAGATGCCGCCAGGGCCCAGCAGCAGGGCATTGCAGTGCAGCCTACCCAGACCAGTATGGGTATAGTCGGGTTTGTAATGGCCCTTACGGGTCTGCTTTTATTGCTGTTTACCTATATATTACTTGCTTCTATCCCGGTTACAACACTTTTCGGAGGGCTTATACTCGGGTTCTTCGGTGGGCTAGCAGTCATTAGCCTGGTTATAGCATCTATAATTTCCAATTATGCTATACGGCACAACGACAAGCACATGCGCCTTGCCTCGCTTGGGTTTACCATATCGAGCGTTGCATTGGCAATTTTAATCATTTACTTTGTAGCGTCAAAGCTGTAATAAAAGCGTATTATGTTAAAAAAAGGAATTGCATATTGTTTACTGTTATCGGTAGTGTTGCTTGCAGGCTGCGGCACACAGGGCAAATTCGCCTCGGTTTTCAGCAAACGCAAATACACCAAAGGGTACTTTTTTAATAAAGCGGAGAATACAGAAACAGTAAACAGAAAGAGTGCGGAGAGCGTGGGAATAGCAAAAAGAGAAACAGTGCGGAGAAAGAGTGAAATAGCACTGCCTCTTTTTGATGCCAATAAAAATACCGTTGCTTCAAATACAGAAAGCTCCTCTTTCGGAGGAGTTGAGGAGGCCAGGAAAAAATCATTGGCTTTAAACATTGTCGCGGCTGCCATGCCCATTGATACCAATAAAATGCACCCATCGGAGGGTGTCAGCGAAAAGGCCCCGCGTTATACCGACTACGGCGTTACCAGCCTTATATTTTCATTGGTAGGTTCACTGGCCGCTGTTTACCTTATAGCTTTTAGCTTAGGCGGCGGCGGTTTGGTTATATGGTTCCTGGGGGGCCTTGCCATACTTGGGCTGATAGGGGGCTTTGTCTTTTCAATTTTGGGCGAAGCCAGCCAGTACGAGGTGCACCGCAAGCTGGCAAGGGTAATATTGCAGGTATACACACTGCTGATACTTGTACTTTTAATTGCTTTAATTTTCAGGTTATAATTGGAAATTCAAATAGCTTTATAAACTTTTAACTTTACGAACTTTATAAACTATGCGATTAGTGAAATATGTATTGATTTTGGGTTTAGTAGCAGTAACCTCATTTGCAAGCGCGCAAAGCGACACGGTGCATATGAATACCAACTGGGACGACACCACGTATTACCCCATAAAACTGTACGGATTTACCGCCCAGCGGATACTGGAATACAATTTCGGGCATAATGCCGCTATATTACTCGATTACGATTTTGTGCTTAAAGCCTGCATGGCCGATACAGCCGAAGAAGGCTATTTTGGCGAAAAGGCAAAAGAATCTTTACGGGTACTTGACTCGCTGCTGGCTGTTTACAGGGACGATACCATTGTAGACAACGAGTATTCATCGGGCATACGCCATATAATGGCCAAATGCATAAACAAGGGAGATGTGAAAGTGTTTGACAAAGGCAAACAGGTGTATGTAGATGTTATTACCAACCGCCTTGAACGCTATGGTGAAATGGCCGACCGCTTTTATTATCTGCCCGGCATAAAGCCCTTTTATTCGGTTGATGAGTACTCGGGCATTATAGATAACCCAACTGATACAGCCTCAGTACGCAGGCACAAAAACCATTACAAGGAATACGTAAAAATGGGCGAAAAGCTTAAGGAGTGCGGGAAATAGAGAAGTGGGTTACGAGCTATTTAAGAAGTTATTGCGTACCCTATTAAGAAAGGTACAGAAAGCATTAAGGAAATATATCCAGTATATTCACAAATGTCGTAAATTTTATGTGAGGCTAGTTCGTCAATTCTTTCGTCTGGTTCATTGCCCTGACGTAATTTTAATTGTGCGGCCCTCAATTTCTTCCGAGCTTCACGTAACAATGATACTTCCCCGTAAAGGGCAATTGAACTAGCCAAGATACCAAGACCTATTGCTATTATTGCAATATTGAAATAACAATTTGGGGCATTGTTTTTCTTTAGTGAAATTATGACGCTTAAACTACCAGAAGCAACAAGTATGACTTGTTTTATAAAAGCATACTGCTTTTCATTGGCCAGATCATTTGTCTTGAATAATTCTTCAGTAATTTGTGTTAATTCTTGTTCCTTATCCATAACTCAAAGTTATTTAATTGGTAATTTAATCCCAATACACTTCTATCTATTTTAAGTGTTTAACGATCCACGTTATTATTGTAGGTGTTACCAATCCAAATAAAAAGGAACATACTAGGCCTATTACCCATCTCAAATTACCATAACCATTATCTTTTTGAAGCCAATGCACACCATACATCCATCTTAATTTGAATAATTGAATCTTATTTAATTTTGACCAGTATTGACTTCCATTTACAAAACTAAAAAGCACATTAAATGAAGATACTGTGTCATATTCTCCAGGATAATCACGGATTATACATTTTATCTCATCATATATTTTATTACTGGAATTAATATCTATATATTCCTTATCTTTTACTTTAATTGTTAATTTCTCAACAGGTGTTGGTGGTTTAGGATTTATGTCTATGTGATATAGTTTTATTTTTCTTACTACCATACCTCAAATATAGCAAAAAGGTGGGCACGTTTCAGGTGGTTAGGCTAGACAAAGGAACAGACACATAGATGCACAGAATTGTGCCAAAACCACCTAATAAAGTGAAACTTCTACGTAACAAATTGATTCCTTGATATATAAAGGCTGCTTTGTCCTATAATAAATATTATGTTAAGTAGCTTACTCTGTAGTCTCCCCATCACTTGCAGTTTTTGATGGCTTCATTAACTCCTGTATCTTGCTTCGCAATCTACCCGTTAATTCCCGCCATTCGTTTGAAAGCCTGACGCTAAATTCTTAACGCCTTGCGCTTTGATGCAAAGCTATCAGGCTAAATTTAGCGTCAGGCTTTCAAACTCAAAAACAGGCAAGAGAGACTAATCATATTTTTAAGGGGGATAAGTCTCTTTCTATTCTCAACCTTTAGTTAACTATCCTCTTACCTACATAAGCTACACGCCTACGGCTTTAGACATAATATGATTTATAGAAATTATTTTGCCTACGTCTCAATGTGGCATATTCGGGAATTATCTTTTGAATTAGCGGTTAAAATCTTTCAGATTTTTAAAATAAGTATATTTGAATTTAGGGAAAAGTGATACACCCGTACTGCAAATACGGGTGCGGTCAGTCAATGCGTAACATGCCGAAACCATGTTTACATTAACTATCACTTTTTTGATAGTAGCCAAAATAAAGGTTACTGTTAGAATAAGTGTAACCCGAAAATAAACTTAGTATATAATTACGTAGTTTTTTAAGACCATTAAGTTGGTCTTTTTTTATATGTAACTTTGTGTTGTTTTTTAAACAATTAATTACATAGGAATCTTTCTCTTTTTGTCCGCTAAATTCAAAAGCTAAATTCCTAAGTATTGAAGCCACTTTCGACTGTTTAAAGGGAAGCAAAATTTTCCTATAAATTAATTTTATGTTAAGTACGGAACATTAAGCATACTTGAACCGTTTCATGTCTCTGATTTAAAGGGACTACATGAAACACCTATTCACGCCCTCTTTCTCAACCATTATTTGAATGTCTTTTTTGTTTTGGGGGTTAAATGCTTTCGCATTTAGGAAATGAATATATCGTATATTTGTACCGGAAACTTATTCTGGTTTCAATTCTATTTTTTTAGGGAACAGTGGCGCCCTACGCAGATAGTAGCTGCGAGGTAAGTATTAACTTAAATCTATGGTGTAAATGACACACTCAGATTACGTCACTGCTATATCCCCAATATTGGCAGTGTTATTTCTGTATCTCTTAGAAAATTACGAGATAAGAAAAAAGAAGAAATAAAATTTAATATTTTATGTGTTAAGCAGTCTATATTTGGGCTGCTTTTTTTAATTGAATTTTTCTCTTTTTTTCCCCCAAAACAAACGACATTCGTACGGGAATCACTTTCCCTCTTGCCTGCATTCCGTACGTTAGACATAATATGCATTATATAAACATATGTGAAATAATTTTCAAGTGATACACATAAGGTTCATATAACGTAACATTATGTTAAATACCTGCAATATGCGTTCCCACATCATTTTAAGCATCTAATTAAATGACCTTAAAACTAACCTGCCACAAATGCCTGATTCACTGGTAAAAGACTCCGGCTTGCTTAATGATTTTATTAAGGTAGATGATTAGTTTTTTATTATCGGACTAATGACTTACGACTATTGACTAACGACTCTAGTTTTTAACTTTGCATTATGCGCGATTTACCACAAATTGGAGATATAGTTTACCTGAAAGCGAACCCTGCGGTTAAAATGACCGTGGAGAAATGCACCTATACCCGCAATGCCGCAATGGTTACCTGCTCTGTACCTGACCCTATTACAGGCCTTATGGAAAGCCAGGAATTCAATTCTGTTTTACTTGAGAAAGAAACTCCCGAAGGGCCCGCATCTGCAATGCGAGAACCAACCATGTTCCGCCAGATATTCTCATTCGACGGGCGCATACGCCGCCTGGAATTTGGCTGCATATTTGTTATTTACTGGATTTTTTACGGAGTTGTTATCGGATTTGTGGACGCTCAACCTTTACTGGGCTTTGCATTTATACCCATGCTGTGGCTTATTATAGCTGCCAGTTGCAAGCGCTGCCACGATACGGGCCGCAGCGGCTGGTGGCAACTGGTCCCCCTTTTCTTTTTCTGGCTGCTGTTTGAAGATGGGCAACGCGGGCCTAATGAATACGGGCCAAACCCGAAAGGGATTTAAACCTCACCCCTGCCCCTCTCCTTGCACAAGGAGAGGGAAGGAATCCGCCTACTGGCGGAGGAAGGGCGAGGTGAATAATTTTTAACTTTGTCTAATGAAGTTCACCCTCCTCATCTGCTTAACTTTATGCCTGTTTAACATAATAAATGGGCAAACATTCTCAGTAAAAGGCACTGTTACAGATGATAAAACACAGAGGCCACTGAAAGGCGCTGTTGTTCGCATAGTAGGTTCCGATGGCCTAGATGCTATAGTAAAGACAGATTCTACCGGTTATTACTTTTTTGATTCCTCAAAGTTGAAATCAAATACTTCTTATATCGTATCGGCTGACGCCAGCGACCAGGATTACCTTGCCAGTTCTGCGAAAGCCAACATTACTACGGTAGGATTAACGGAATCGAAAATCTTTACTGCCGATTTTCAGTTAAGGAAAGGCGGCGTTATAGTTGACCGCTTCTTTCCCTTATTACGGTTTTATTACGAAAAAGCAGATGCCGTAGGAAGTTTACCTGACTCGCTTAACTATATTGTACGACTGTTGAAGGACAATCCCACCATTAAAATTGAAGCCGATGGCCACGGCAGCCCCGACGAAAAAGACGCTATGCCATTATCAATGGAAAGGGCGCTTGTTTGTAAAATATACATGTTTACACAAGGCATCGACTCTGCACGTATTGTGGCTAAAGGCTGGGGCTCAACTAAGCCATTAGAGGGCTGTAGCAAAAGCGATATTCGGAAAATGAAAACCAAAGAAGAAAAGATACAAGCCTGTGAAATGGACAGAAGGGTTGAATTCAGGGTGTTGAGTTTTAATTACAAACCAAAGGATAAACAATGAGATTGCTATTAGCTTCCCTCCTATTGCTTTGTACAAATGCTTTTGGGCAAAAATTCATTGTGAAAGGAACAGTTACTGATAATAAAACCAATAAACCAATTAAAGGCGCTGAAGTACGCTTGGAAGGTTCTGATGGCTTAGATGTCAGAATAAAGGCAGATTCAACAGGTGTTTACTTTTTTGATTCCTCAAAGTTGAAATCAAATACTTCTTATATCGTATCGGCTGACGCATCAGATCAAGGTTATCTTGCTTCTCCCGAAAAATACAATTTCACAGCAGCAGGGAAAAGAGATTCAATATACACGGCTAATTTTAACCTAGTGCGAAGCGGCTGCGGATGGATAAATTTTCCCGATTTTAAATATGCTTTTGATAAAGCAGAATTAACAAAGGATATGATAGACACTACTCTAAACTATTATGTCAAACTATTAAAAGAAAACCCTACGATAAAGGCAGAATTTGATGGTTTTGCTACTTATGGCGAAAAGAATCCAATACGGCTTTCCATTGAAAGGGCTCTTAAAATCAAAATAAATCTCTTCACTATGGGCATTGATTCGGCCCGCATTGTAACGAAAGGATGGGGCGATACCAGACCTTACACCGGCTGTAGTAAGAAAGATATTGCAAGAATGAAAACTCAGAGTGAAAAGGATTCAGCAAATGCCTTGAACAGAAGGGTTGAGTTTAGGGTGTTGAGTTTTAAGTACAAACCCAAAAGTGGTAAGGAATAAGGGATAAGGAATAAGTAAAACCTTTGCGCCTTTGCGAGAATCTGTAGTTAAACTTTTACTTATTACATATAACCTTTAACTTTGTCTCATGAAGTTTAAGCCCCTGCTTATTTTCTTTATCTGTGTTTTTATTGGTGTAAGTGCCGATAAAGTATCAAGGTCAATTACAATTAATTGCCCGAGGCTGCTATTCGGCTACAAAGAAACCGAGCTGAATAACCACCTGCAGGATTCGCTGCATTTCCTGCTGAGGGTAATGATAGATAACCCTCAAATTATTATGGAGATTGATGCCCATACCAGCTATAATGAAGGCAGTAAGGAGGAGAAACTGGTTATATCGAAAAAAAGGGCGGAGTCGTGTATACGATACCTGGGTTCAAAAGGTGTGGATACCATGCGCTTTAAAATAAAAGCCCTGGGCGACTCTATTCCCTGGCCCGGATGCGGGATAAATGCAATAGCTTCTTACCGGACAGATGAGTATAAACTGTACGCCGATTCTATGAACCGACGGGTTGAGTTTAAAGTATATAATTTTAGGTATGTGCCAAGGGGGATTAAATAGTCGTTAGTCGTAAGTCGTTAGAAACTACTTTGTGTGCTTTGCGCCTTCTCTGTTTTATCTCTGCGGTTATGGGGTATGTTGAAAACAATATCAGATTGTTTCTGGCATTTTAGGTATTGTGTATTTTATCAACCCTGAAAGGGTTGTATATGAGTAGCCCCCGATTAAAATCGGGGGTTATAGAAATAACCCATAGAATATAATCCCGTAGGGGTGAAATATTCAACCCGCTACGGGGTTGTTTTATGTTCGTCGGGTTGTTACACCACCGGTTTCACCGCCGGCTACCTATATTTAAGTCCTCCGGACTTTTACTTATACCTTTTTGCTTTCCCTTTACTCCGCACTCTTTCTCGCTCTGATTTATGGGGGGTGTTGAAAACAAAATTAGATTTCTATTTCAAAAACATTTTGAATGATAGAAATTTGTACTCGTCCGCAGTAGCCTTGGCGAAGGCGGAATAGTTCTTTGATAAAATAGGAATAAGGATTATGGGGTAAGGAGTAAGTCTCTTCGTGTGGCTCTATGGCCTCTGCGGTAACCCAATTTTCATTGATATTATCAATAGATGTTATTGGTTTTCAGCCTCATGAAAAATCAATATCAATGGCCTTTTATTGATAATTCAATTGTTTATGCCTTGCTATTCCATTGATAAGCTATTGTTTTAATATGCCAGTAAAGAGGTGTAAGGAATAAGGAGTAAGCCTTTGCGATCTTTGTCCGAATGGATCCCTTTAGGACGGTAAATAAACTTTGCGCCTTTGCGCGAAAATTTAACCTTTTACTTATTACATTTTAGTTTTTACTTACTTTAGCTACCTCATGAAACTGAAAGAAATAATATCCTATCTCGAGGCAGTTTGTCCGCCTGCTTACCAGGAAAGTTACGACAACTGCGGGCTTATTACCGGCAATACCGAGCAAGAAATAAGGGGCGCATTATTATGCTTAGATAGTACTGAAAATGTGGTAGATGAAGCTATTAAGTTAAAGTATAACTTAATCATTGCCCACCACCCTATTCTGTTCTCGCCCATTAAAAAGCTTACCGGCAAAACCTATGCCGAAAGGGTTATAATAAAAGCCATAAAAAACGACATTGCCATTTACGCCATGCATACTAACCTCGATAGTATACACACAGGCGTAAACCATAAAATAGCGGAGAAAATTGGCCTGAAAGACCTTGCTATACTCAGCCCTAAAAAAGGCATACTTAAAAAGTTGGTTACCTTCTGCCCTACCAACAAAGCCGATGAGGTGCGTACCGCCATTTTTGCCGCCGGGGCGGGAGTCATTGGCAACTATGACGAATGCAGCTTCAATGCTGAAGGTACGGGTACCTTTAAAGCCAACCATGCTGCTAACCCCTATGTTGGCAAGAAAGGCAAAAGGCATAATGAGAAAGAAGAACGCATTGAGACTATATTCTCCGTTGAAAAACAAAGCGCCATTATAAGCACCCTGCTGAAGGCCCATCCCTATGAGGAAGTAGCTTATGATATCTATTCCCTCGATAATGTACACCCCCGTGTTGGTTCGGGTATGATAGGCTCACTTCCCAAGCCTATGGCTGAAAAGGACTTCCTCACCCACCTGAAAAAGGCTATGAAGCTTGAATGTATACGCCACAGCCCTTTATTGGGTAAGAAAATAGAGCGCGTTGCCCTATGCGGCGGTTCGGGTTCTTTCCTGCTGCCCGATGCTATTGCCAAAGGAGCCCAGGTACTGGTTACCGCTGACTTTAAGTATCACCAGTTCTTCGATGCTGATAGTAAGCTGGTTATAGCCGATATAGGCCATTATGAAAGTGAACAGTTTACCCCTGAAATAATTTATGCTTTATTAAAGGAAAAATTTACTACCTTTGCACTCCAATTTTCAAAAACGAATACCAATCCCGTAAATTATTTTTAACAATATGGCTGCAGTAAAAGGCAAAAACGGAACTACAAAGAAATCATACTTACAAGGCCTTCAGGGCATGAACCAGGAACACCTGGAAGAAGAGCTCAGGAACCTTTACCAGTTACAACGCATTGACTCGCTTATTGATGAAATCCGCACCCTTCGCGGAGAACTGCCTATTGAAGTGCAGGAACTGGAGCATACTATAGAGAACCTGAAAGGCCGTATTGACAAGCAGAACGAAGAAGTGGTGAACCTTGAGAAGATGATATCGGACAAGAAGAACACCGCGAAAGACGCTACCGCCCTTATTAAGAAATATGAGTCGCAACAGAGCAAGGTGCGTAACAACAGGGAATACGAATCATTATCGAAAGAAATAGAGTTCCAGAAACTTGAAATACAACTTTCTGAGAAGAGGGTAAAAGAATATAAAGCCGCTATCATCACCAAGCAAGAGCTGGCAACCCAATCGGAGGCTGTGTTGAAAGATAAAAACAAAGAACTGAAGATTAAGAAAGACGAACTGGAAGAGATTGTAGGCGAAACCGAAAAAGAAGAAAAAGCATTGCTCAAAAAATCGGCTGAGGCACAAGCTAACATCGACCCTACCCTTTTAGACGCTTACAAGCGCATCCGCCCCAACTTTAAGAACGGCCTTGCTGTTGTTACCGTTGAGCGTGAAGCTTGCAGCGGTTGCTTCGTGAAGATTCCTCCGCAACGCCAGACCGAAATCACCTCGCACAAAAAGCTGGTGGTTTGCGAACATTGCGGCCGTGTACTGGTAGATAAAGAAATACTCGACGAAAAGAAAAAGGCTCCTACATCGAAAGTGTTGGAAAACCACGCCGGGTAAGGCATATAGCACTAACAGAAAGGCTCTCAGTTTGAGAGCCTTTTTTATTTATTTTTGTTCTATGGCAAAGCTTATAATATTCGGTTCGGGCGACATAGCGCAAATTGCGGACTACTACTTTAAAATTGACTCAGACCATGAGGTAGTGGCCTTTACCGTAAATAAGCAGTACATAAAAGAACCTACCCTCGATGGAAGGCCCGTGGTACCATTTGAAGACATTGAAAAGACATACCCTCCTTCGCAATTCAAAATGTTTATAGCCATAAGCTATGCCGGGCTTAATAAAATAAGAGCAGCCAAGTACAATGAGGCAAAGGCTAAAGGATATGAGCTTGTGTCCTATATCAGCAGCCACTGCACCTACCTGTCGCAATTCCCTTGCGGCGACAACTGCTTTATTTTTGAAGATAATACCATACAGCCTTTTGTGAAAATAGGCAATAACGTTACTCTGTGGAGCGGCAACCATATCGGCCACCACTCTACCATTCACGACCACAACTTCATCAGTTCACATGTGGTAATATCGGGCCATTGCACCATCGGGTCATATTGTTTCCTGGGCGTTAATTCAGCCACTCACCATTGGGTGAACATTGCCCCTGAAACCATACTGGCTGCAGGCGCCACAGTTTCAAAAGATACCGATAAGCAGGATGTATGGGTGCCGGCCAGGTCGGTAAAGCTCGACAAGAAAAGCGACGAAATAAAACTGTAACAGATGGCGTCTCCCTTATTATCAATAGTCAGCCCTGTTTATAAAGCCGAGGGTATTGTTGATGAACTGGTAAAGCTCATAGTTGCTGAAGTTGAGAAAATCACCCCTGACTATGAAATAGTATTGGTGGAAGATGGCAGCCCCGATAAATCGTGGCAAAAGATTGAAGAGAACTGCAAGAAGAACACTAAGGTAAAAGGCATAAAGCTTAGCCGTAATTTCGGCCAGCACTTTGCTATTACAGCAGGTATCGACAAAGCAGCAGGTAAGTATATTGTAGTTATGGATTGCGATTTGCAGGACGACCCTGCCTACATTCCGCAATTATACAACAAAGCATTGGAAGGCTACGATATTGTCTACACCCGCAAAAGCAAGCGTAATCATAAATGGTGGAAGAACATCACAGCTTCATTTTTTAACAGCATATTCAATTACCTGGTAGAAAATAAAACGAGGGAAAGCAATAACCAGGTAGGGGCATATAGCCTTATAGCACGTAAAGTGGCAGATGCGTTCAAGTCGTATAACGATTACCGCCGCCACTACCTAATGGTGCTTCGCTGGCTGGGCTTCAACTCTGCCTACATTGAAATAGAACACAAAGAACGGTATAACGGTAAAAGCAGCTATAACTTATCTAAACTCTTATTACATGCTATTGACGGCATTACAAGCCAGTCAGACAAACTACTGAGGTTAAATATTGCGGTAGGGCTTTTACTCTCGCTTCTTTCCTTTGCAGGAATAATAGTTATTGTGTTCCTCTACTTTAAGCATGGTTTCCTTAGTGGTTGGGCAAGTACTTCGGTGCTGCTGCTGTTCTCGACCGGTGTAATACTTACCAGTATTGGCATTGCAGGCCTATACATAGGCAAAACATTTGAGCAAGCAAAGAACAGGCCCAAATATATTATTGACGTGTTTTTAAATGAAAACGCATGATTAAATCATTCGGAGTAACTAAAACATCGGAAACGGAAGGCATTACCGATTGTCATATTGAAGAGTTCCATAATCTGGGGTATACCATTATTGAAGACCTTATCCCCGTTGGAGAACTGGACAGGTTCCGTAAAGAGTTGATGCGTATTTATGAATTGCAGGAAAAGGAATTCGGTCTCGATAACCTGAAAAAAATAAACGAGGAGAACCTTGCCCGCGCCCTGCTTTGTTATTCTGATTTATACCTGAGGCTTGCCCGTAATGCTAAAGCGCTTGAATATGTAAAGAAACTGCTGGGCACCTATTTTGTTCTTCACCTGCAAAACGGCATTATAAATATGCCTGGGCATGAGCATCACCAGAATTCGTGGCACCGCGATTTTCCATACCAGAACTGGGTTTCATCTGAGCCTATAGGGTGCAACGTTTTCTATTGCCTCGACGATTTCAGCGAGGAGAATGGGGCTACCTACCTCTTACCCCACTCGCATAAAATAGCCTACATGCCTTCAGAAGAATACCTGGAGAAACACGCGGTGCAGATGAATGCCAAAGCAGGTAGCGCCATTTTATTCGACAGCATGATGTTTCACAAAGCCGGTTTTAACCGTTCAGCCGATAAAGTACGCCGCGGCATTAACCACCTTTATGCTAAGGCCATTGTAAGGCAGCAGATAAACCTGCCTGCTATGCTGGGTGGCAAGTATGCCGACGACCCCTTTTTAAATATGTTGCTGGGCTATGGTTCAAACCCGCCTGCCAGTGTATTGGAATGGAGAAAAAACAAACTATCAAAGTAAGTATGGCTAGTTACGATAAGTACGTTTACGAAATAGAGACATTAGGCTACACAATTGTGCCAGGTGTTTTCGATAAGCCTATGTGTGATGAATTAAAAAAGCACTTGAAAACAGCATTGGAAGATGATTTGAAAATGTTCGGTGATAAAAAGGGCAAGAAGCCTGACCTCGCGGTAGACCTTACCATTCACAACCCGGTATTTATAAAAGCATTAGACAATGACATTATAATGGAGCTTTGCACCCGCATGTTAGGAAATGGGTGCATTTTATATAGCTATACTTCCACTATTTTAAAACCCAACAAGCAAAGCGCAGTACACGATATGCATATAGACACGAACAAGTTTATTCCGAATTACCTTACCGGTCTTGTAATGACAGTGGCACTAGATGATTTCAATGAAGAAAACGGCGCAACCTTATATATGCCAGGCTCACACAATTTAGTCAATTCGCCAAGTGAAGATACATTTGTACAAAATGCTCAAAGCACAGCGAGAAAGGCCGGCGATGTGCTTTTCTTTAACCCTCGGGTATTTCACCGTGCAGGGCGCAATATAAGCAATGAAACACGCTATGGTGTTACTGTATATGCTACGCGCTCATTTTTTAAACAGCGGTTCGATTTCCCGAGAATGATACCTAAAGAGAATCTGAAAGGAGCCAGTGAACGGCTTATTACCTTTTTAGGCTTCAATTCACGCGTGCCCGATTCAGTAAACACCTATTATCTACCTGCTGAAGAACGTAGCTATAAACTATAACCACATGCAATGGAATAAACTCCATAATGTTTTTTGCCCCAATAACAATTATCCATGGATGGCTTCTCATGCGGCTAACCCTTTTGCAGTGCCGTTATCAGGTTCAACATATAGGGTTTACTTCACCTGCCGTAATACCGGGAATGTCTCGCATATCGCATTTGTAGATGTTGATTTAGATAACAATTTTAAAGTGATTAACATTTGCAATAAGCCTGTACTTGCTCCCGGGGAGGCAGGATTGTTCGATGATTCAGGCGCAGCCATGGGTTATTTGCTTAATGTCGATGGTAAAAAGTATTTGTACTATTTAGGCTGGAACTTAAAGGTTACCGTGCCCTGGCTCAATACTATCGGGCTTGCTGTTTGGAATGAAAGCAAGCGGGAATTTGAAAAATACAGCCGTGCTCCCATTATGGACAGAAGCAACGAAGACCCTTTTACTATTTCATACCCCTCTGTTCTGCATGAAAATGGCAAATACCGCATGTGGTATGGTTCAAACCTGCGCTGGGGTAAAACACAAGAAACTATGGAGCATGTTATAAAATATGCTGAAAGCACCGATGGTATTAACTGGAAACGCACAAACAATATTCATATAGACCTGCAACACCCCGGCGAATATGCCCTTTCAAAGCCTTATGTAATAAAGACAAACGGACTTTACCAAATGTGGTATTCATATCGCGCTAACGGAAATATCAGTACCTATCGCATTGGTTATGCTGAAAGTACTGATGGATATAAATGGACAAGGAAAGACAACGAGGTAGGCATAGATGTTTCTGCCAGCGGATGGGACAGCGAGATGATTTGTTATCCTTTTGTGTTTGATTACAAGGGGAATCGCTATATGCTTTATAATGGCAACGGATATGGCAAAACAGGCTTCGGAGTTGCAATTCTAAACTAAACCCTGAGTGAAAAAAATAATCGTTACGCAGTCCAATTATATTCCTTGGAAGGGGTACTTTGATATGATAAACTTTGCCGATGAGTTTATACTGTATGATGAAGTGCAGTACACCCGCCGCGACTGGAGGAATAGAAACAAGATAAAAACCCCTAACGGAACTTTATGGCTGACTATACCGGTAGATGTAAAAGGCAAATACCTTCAGAAGATTAAGGATACCAGGGTAATGACAGATGAAAATTGGAGGGAAACGCATTGGAAGACCATACTAATGAATTATGCGCATGCCCCCCACTTTAAAACATATAAGGATGCTTTCGAGCCGCTTTACCGCGATACTTCAGAAGTTTACCTGAGCATGATTAATTATACATTTCTTGAAACCGTAAATAAAATACTTGGCATAACAACACCCATGCGCTGGTCGTATGAAATACCCAAGAACACCACAGACAGGAATGAAAGGCTAATTGAGCTATGCAAGGCTTTCGGCGCTACCGACTTTTATAACGGGCCTACATCAAAGGGGTATATGGATGAGGAGTTATTTAGGAAAAATGGCATTAACGCTCATTATTTGAATTATTCTGGATACAAGCCTTATAACCAAATGTATGGTGAGTTCGACCCTGCTGTATCCGTTCTCGACCTTATTTTTAACGAAGGGCCCAATGCCACTAAGTATATGAAAAGTTTTTCAGGGAAACCCGATTCTATGATAACGCCTCTTTAACGCTCTATCTGCTTTGCATTAAGCGCCTTGCGGTATTTTTCCGCGTATTCGTTTTGTTCTTTCAATGTTTTACAGAAATGGTGCCTGCCTGAGAAATCGGCTTCGGCGCACATATATATGTAATCGTTTTTATCGTAATGCAATACCGCATCAATTGAAGAAGCATCGGGCATATTGATTGGGCCGGGTGGCAAACCAGTATGTATATATGTATTGTAAGGCGATTGCACTTTCTTATCTCCTTCCCTAACCCTCATAATTGAAAAATCGCCTCGGGCAAAAATAAGTGTAGGGTCGCTTTGCAAAGGCATATCCATGTGCAGCCTGTTAATATAAAGGCCCGCGATTATTTTCTTCTCATCTCCATACATCGACTGTTCCGCCTGTACAATAGATGCCAGTATTGTTACCTGCATGGGCGACAGATTTATATCGGCTGCTTCTTTCCTCCTCTCGCTTGTCCAGAAAGCCTCATACACGTCGTGCATGTGGTTAATTACTTTGTCCGGGCTGTCGGTCCACTGCAAAGGATATGAACCCGGAATGAACATGGCAATAATGTTATCGGTATTAAACCCAAGCTTTTTCAAGTATTTGCTATCGTTGAAATACTTTACCACATCATTGGAATCGGCTTCTATTTTATTGGCTAGTATGCCAACCAAATCATACTTGGTACGTATGTTATACAGATTCATGGTTTCAGGTTCCTGCCTGCCCGATGCCAGCATATTAACAAGCTGTGTGTTGCTCATGCCATTTACCACACGGTAACGCCCCGGAATAACATGTTCTTTATACCCCTTTACACCTGCAACTATTTCAAAGCCCTTAGTATGGCTAATTATATGCTTATCTACCAGCATTTGCTCAACATGGTTAAAATCCCAACCTGTGTGTATATATATAAGTTTCGATTTCTCTTCTATATATACATTATGGTAATAAAATAGACGGTAAAAAATGTAGAGGGCAATCCCTGTAATAATAGCAAGGACAAGCAGAACAGTCTTAAATTTACTTTTTAACCCCTTTGACATAATATTGCCTTACAGGGGCGCAAAGTTACTAAAACCTATAGCCGGAATTACTTAAACTATTTTAAAATTGCTACATTTGCAGGTAATTATGCGAAAAATAAAATATCTGTTTGCTTCTGCCCTGGTGGCAATACTCGTTGCAGGTTGTAAAAACGACCTCAATGTTCTGGCTCCATATAAAGACATACCCGTGGTATACGGCTTAATGGACCAGAGTGATACTGCCCATTACATAAGAATAAACAAAGTGTATGAGGGCCCTGGCAATGCATACACTATGGCCACGGTTTACGATTCTATTTATTATCCGACCAATGAAATTTCTGTTCAGTTAACCGACACTTCATACGGCACATGGATAAAGAATATTCCCCTTACGCCCGATTCAAGCATACCTGTACCTCCCGGTACGTTCTCATATCCTAAGCAGATTTTATACAAAACCAAATACAAGCTTAATCCTAATGATACGTATGGTCTCATTATAACAAATGAGAAAACAGGTAAACAGATAACAGGTTCCACAATCTTGCTGCAGGATGTATCGTTTGCAAACAATTTTGCCACATACCCTAATATGCCCATGTCCTTTTACAGTACTGCACCTTCCATGGTACAGTGGTCTTCTATTCAAAATAGCGTAATATACCAGATGACCATCAGGTTTTTTTATTACGATAGCCTTCCTTCTAACCCTCGTGGCTCAGAACAATATCTCGATTGGGTATTTCCAACTGTGAGTGCCAGTTCAGCAGGGTACCCATTAGAATATAGTTATTCCGGACAAGG
>Ga0206836_10104_pt1 | contig 22630 bp, 15 predicted proteins | sample Alteio_BWOrgCont_28_FD_152871 | JGI IMG/M metagenome (GOLD analysis project Ga0206836, IMG submission 152871) | Enriched cells from forest soil in Barre Woods Harvard Forest LTER site, Petersham, Massachusetts, United States -... | ecosystem: Environmental > Terrestrial > Soil > Temperate forest >...
TCCGCGAGGTGCGTAAAAAGAAAGAATCTAAACTTTTACAAATGCTCCGGCGTTAGGAATTTTTGACTTTCGCTACGTTATTTAATATTAATCACGTTAATATTTTGACTTATTATCTATTATTATAGCGCTATAATCATCGGCTATACACGTTTAGAGCCGGCGAAATATTTCACCCCCGAGTTAGATTTGGCTCTATTAGGCTGTTTCTGATGTTCTAATCGTCGCATGACGTGTCCCCGGGAATGGGTGAAATATTTCACGACATTAGTAACACCAATCAAATTCCTGCTCGTTGTATTAAATGAGCTTTTGCGTCCCGGGTGCCATCACAGTTGCGATCGGCATACGTTTGGGTCCCTCTTTGGGTCCACCCACCCATGACCCCCAAGTCGATGTCATTCTGGCGAGCATTGGACTAGAAGGGACGGAGGATGAAGCTAAACGGTCTCTAGTAGGTACGACGGTCCCTCGGCTTAGGAGGTACAACGGCCACTAGTGCGTAGTAGCTACCCGTGCAACCGGCACCTGGGTTGACCCGCTAAGAGCCGGAAGGACACAAGCGTAAGTGAGGTCATCCGAGAAAGGCGTCAATGGAGTGGGACATCGGACGGCTCATGGGTGACCGATAGGGTAAGTGGTTATCGATGATCACTGAGTTGATTCAACGCTGGCCGATCGCCTAGGCACAGACGATCAACTACGACTTGGGGGCAAAGAGTCGCCAACAGGGAACGGGGGATATAGCTCGATGAAGTTCATGTTGCATATCAATCCGGTGGTTCCAGCTTCACCTGAAGAGCGCGAGCGCTTGCGGCCGATCGCACATCGGACCGACAAGATCCAGGAGATGCTGGCGGAGATGACCGAGCTGACGCAGATGGCCGAGGAACTCGGCTTCGAAGCCGTCACCTTTTCGGAGCACCACTTCTATACCGAGGGGATGGAGGCCGGCTCCACTCCAACACCGCACATCGTGGACCTGCTGTCCAAGACCAAGCGGATCAAGGTTGGTCCCTTGGGATTCGTGTTGCCGACTTGGGATCCGATTCGCCTGGCGTGCGACGTGGCGTGGGCCGACCAGATAAGTCATGGGCGAGTTATAGTAGGACTCGCGCGCGGTTTCTTTCCGCGATGGGTAAACGTGCTGGGTCAGCACTATAACGCACAGCCCTCTGTGCTCGGTCCCGAAGCGGAGCAGCATAACCGTGAGGTCTTCGAAGAGCTCTTTCAGATCGTAAAGCTGTGCTGGCGCGACGAACCCTTCTCGTTCAAGGGTGAGTACTATCAAGTTCCGAACCCGGCCGAGGGACACGAATGGCTGCCGAAAGAAGCGACTGCGCGCTTCGGCGCGCCGGGCGAATTGGACGAAAAAGGCTGGCTTCGTAAGATTTCGCCCGTACCTAAGACCTATCAAAAACCGCATCCGCCAATCTTCCAGGCGCTCACTATGAGCGAGGGAACAATCCGATGGGCGGCGCGCGAAGGCGTCATACCGATTATATTTTTGCCCTTCCCGGATATGGCGGTGAACGGCGCGCAAATGTATCTCGACGAGGCGGCGAAGGCCGGACGTTCGCTAAAGCTCGGGCAAAGTGTAGGTCTCTGCCGCATGGTGAACATCGCCGAGACTTACGACGCCGCGCTCGAGAGCGCGCGCAACGGCTCGGTCTTCCTGTTCCGCAACTTCCACTCCAAGTTTCATCCGCAGATGATTCCTGATGTGATCGAGCCCTACATCGAGAGTGGCACGGCCTTCGTGGGGACGGTGGATGATGTCCGGCGCAAGATGTCGGCGGTGCAGAATCAGATGAATCCGGAATACTTCCTGTGGTTGTGCGACCAGGGCTACTTGCCGCTTCACGAAGTGAAAAAGCAACTCGAATTGTTTGGTCGAAAGGTCATGCCGGAATTTATGGGATGAGCGCGCGTACTATCGCTGACACAATAGGATGCCCTGCCAATACGCCGGACCTGTGACGAGATCTGGGTACCTGCGCGAATGGGGCGATGCGATCCATAGCAGGTTCGCCAAAGGAATATCCATGAAATTCTCATTGTTTCATCTGCCGACGTTCTTTCCCGAGTTCCATCAGACCGAAGCGCGCTTCTACCATGAGATGCTCGAGCAAACGGATCTTGCCGACGCCCTCGGGTTTCATGGTGTGTGGTTCGCCGAGCATCACTTCTTCAACTACGGCGGGCACATCCCTTCCGTGCCCGTTCTAGGTGCCGCGGTCGCGCAACGCACTAAGCGGATTCGAATCGGTTCGGGCATTACCCTCATCCCGCTGCAGGATCCGATTCGCGTCGCCGAGGAGTATGCGATGCTCGATCAACTATCGAGCGGACGGCTGGATTTCGGCATTGGCCGCGGCTTTCAGAAGGCTGAGTACGATGCGTTCGAGCGCGACATGGCCGATAGCCGCGCGCTGTTCGAAGAGGCGCACGACATCATCCTGAAAGCGTGGAGCAACGAGCGCTTCTCTCATCAGGGTAAATTTCGCACCATCGTTGATTTGCGGGTCATACCGAAGCCCTTACAACAACTGCCGCCGATCTATGTCGCGTGTATCTTCACTCCCGAATCCTTCGAATGGAGCGGAAGAATGGGGCACAACCTGATGGTTGTTCCTTATGCAGTACCCAAACCTGAGATGCTAATCGAGAACTTCCGCATATTCCGCGAGGCGCGTGCGGCGCACGGTATTTCGAGCAAACCCGAGATTCTAGCGGTGTATCATTTCTATTGCGGTGAGACGGCGGAGAAGGCGAAGCAGGAACCGCGCGATGCGATGATTCGCTATCTAGGTGCCGCCGCCGCCTCGAATCTGCAACCGGCTTACTCCGAACAGTATCAGCGTTATGGGCATCTGCTTAAGGGGTTCAACGCGATGATGGATTATGAAGGCGCGCTTTATCCCGACCGCGTAATTTTCGGTGACCCCGACCAGTGCGTTCAGCGTATCCGGCAGCTTAAGTCGCTTGGCGTTACTAATGTGGCCCTGCTCCCGAATTTCGGCGGACTAAAGCATGAGCAGATCAAGGCCTCGCTCGAGCGCTTCGCGCGAGAGGTGATGCCGCGCTGCTAAAGGAGCGCAAGTTGCCGCGCTTATCGGATGATCTTTGAGATAGGCGAATGCAGTACTTGAGGCCTGAGTAGTGTGGCGCAGTCTGGCGTGGCTTTCGGTTTGATGTTCCTTGAGCAAGAAAGCAGGGCTGCCAGCCCGGTAGCCCCGCTCATCTTACTGCTAAGGGCTCGCGCTTAGCCGAACTCGACCAGCATGCGTTTCGGAAAGGCGCCGTGGTAAGTCGCGAGGCCCGCAAAACCGCCCACCCGCCTCAGGTTCGGCAGTCTCAGCAAGGCGCCCACCGCTGCCGGAAGCACGGCCTGTGCGATTCCCCTGCCAAAGCATTGATGCATGCCCCAGCCGAAATGCAGGTAGCTATCGATCGGGCGCGTCGTCTGAAAGAGCCCAGGGTCGGGGAATGCCGCTCCATCGAACATCGCGCCTTCAGTAGCTGCCATCACCACGGTATCGACGGGAATGGTGGTAACGCGCGATGTTCTCTCACCCAGTGTGCACGCTTTCGAACAGCGCCGCACCAAAAAGGGATTTTCGGGGTTGAAGCGAAGTGCCTCCAGGATGTAATGAAACAGCAAATCGTTATCGCCCGCTTTGGCTGCATCGACCGCGCCTTTGAGTTGCGCGGGATGGTCCAGGAGATACTTCATCGATCGCGCGATGCTGTTGGAGATGTTATCCGCGAGCGCGGTGACTAGCCCTGCCATCAGGTCGCGGATCACCGCATCGGATTGATGACTGCTCCTCGCACTATCGTTACACGCGGCACTATCGTTAGCCCTCGCACTGATAAGCAGGCGGCCCATGAAATTGTCAGGGTACGTCTCGCCTGCAAGGTGGCCTCGATTTCTCCTTTTGATCAATTTATGAATGTGGATCGCGAGTTGCCCGCGCGATTGTTCCGCATCCATGAACGTCTTCTGATCGTTCATTAGGTTCATGAAGACATCGCGCAGGATGGTTCGCGTCCAGCGCTTCATGTTTTCGGGATTAGCCGGAATCCCCAGGTAGGAGTGGGTCAGGTCGATCGCGATGACGCGAGCGTATTCGGAAACGAGGTCGAAGCGCCCTGGAGTCGTGGGTAGGATCCTTATAGTGCAGTCCTCGACGATCGTTCGCAGTTGTAACTGGTAATCGTTGCCGATACCGCTCATCAGCATCCGCTTCAGATCGTGGTACTCAGGCGTATCGCGCATCGCCACGATTTGATGTTTCCCGGCCCTTGGGTAATTGACCTCGAAATGATTGGCGTCGTCCAGCAGCGCCCGAACATCCTGAAAAGTAGTTACGAGTGCGTACCCCTTTACGACACTAATCGGATGCCATTTACGCAGGAAATTGAAAAACCGCCGCACAAGCCACGGCGTGTTAATCAATCTTTCGAGGGCAATCGCGAAGCGATGCTTCATCGCTAAGTCCCAAGGCGTGTAGGTTCGCGGTCCGCGTGCTATCGGCTGATTGATCCCATGAGTCGTCCCGGCGCTGCGCTCGCGTTTGATCGCACACCGATCATAAGGTGAGGAGCCAGGATGCTCCAGCGCCCTGACCGCGTCGAATGACGCTGTAAACGACGTCTGCTCTAACTGCGACATAGTACCGACCTCCTCCGGTGCGAAGGCACTCTCTATCCAAGGCGTAACAGCGGACTGAACCATTGGTTCAATCCAATTGAACCATGCGTCTATTACGCCACGGGGCTTCGACAACGTCGCGATTGTTGGTGGACGCCTACATCGAACACATGGCGAAAGGAGCGTTTTACACGGCTTTCGCTCAGTGGTAGCGTGGCGCCAAGGGCCCTTTGGGTGCGACGTAATGGGCGTCATTCTGGTCGATTTCCTTTAGTTCCGGCAAAGCAGGCGCGTCCCATTCGATCGTGGGGGGAACATGCCGCGATCTGATGAATACTCCCCGAACCGCGGAGGCGAATCGGGGCAGCATGGTGGTGCTGCGGCGCCGATCGGAATCTTTGCCATCAATGGCGAATTCTGGACGGTCGGTTATCGCAATGCCACCTTCTCACTTCGCGACGTAAAAGGCCTTAGCTACATCCAGCAGCTATTACGATATCCCGGCGAGCAGATCCATGCGCAGGATCTGCTTACTCCGCCTGGCACGGCGCTCGAGCCGGGTGCTTCGCAAATCGACGAGTTCGCATTGCCCTTTGGCGTTACCGTGCGGCCCGGTTTAGATAGTGACGCGGGCGAGATGCTCGATGCCCAGGCTAAGCGCGAGTACAAGCGCAGGCTCGATGAGCTGAAGGAGCAGTTGGAAGACCTGTTAGAGCGCGGCGACCGCGAACGGATAGAAAAAGTCGAGTCCGAAATTGACTTTCTAAGACGTGCGATCTCCTATGCCATTGATAGGAAGGGTCGCGACCGCCGCAGCGGATCGAATGCGGAACGCGCGCGCCTCAATGTTACACGCTCGATCAAAGCCGCCTTACAGAAAGTTCTCGAACATGACCCTGAATTTGGCGAAATACTGAACCGATCAATCAAGACCGGATTGTTTTGCTCCTACATTCCCGATCCGCGTGCTCCGGTTACTTGGCAGTTCTCTCTGGAAACTGCGGAGGCTGTCCCCGAGATTGCGGCGACTGAGCCACTATTGTCCAGGCGCGAGCCGGGATTCTTTCAGGCCTTTACCGACGGCACCGAATTCGTTGGCCGCGAGACCGAGCGCGCCGCACTTAGCCGTTCGCTTGAACAGGTGATTGCCGGTCACGGCAGCGTCGTCTTGATTGGTGGCCCTGCCGGCGTGGGTAAGACTCGGATGGCGGCCGAGATCGGCGCGGAAGCTATACGCAAGGGCGTCCTCGCCTACGTCGGTAGCTGTTACGATCGCGAAAACCCGATTCCGTTCATCCCGTTCGTCGAGATAATCGAGTCGGCGCTCGCGCAAGCTGCCAGCCCCGCGGCGTTTCGCGAGCTACTGGACAAGGGTGCGAGCGGACTGTCGTGGTACATACCGCGACTACGTCGTCTCTTTCCCGACATTCCGCCGCCGCCGGAATCGCCGCCTGAGCAATCGCGCCGAATTTTGTTCGGCACCATCACCGAGCTGTTGGAGCGTAACGCGCGCCAGATACCGATTGTACTCTTACTCGACGATCTTCACTGGGCCGACGAAGCGACCTTGGCGCTACTCAATCATCTGGCGCAACTGGTTTCACAGATGCGGGTGCTGATCGTTGGGACCTATCGCGACTTTGGTTTCGATCTGTCGAGTCCGTTGACCAGGACGCTCGACGAGCTGATCCGCCTCCACCTGGTAGATCGCATTAATTTAAGCGGACTGCCCGAAGATGCAGTCGCAACTATGTTACGCGCACTTAGCGGGCGCGAGCCGCCTGAGGCCATTACTCGCCTTTTCTATTCCGACACCGAGGGCAATCCGTTCTTTGTGGAAGAGTTATTCCGCCATTTGGTCGAGCAGGGCAAGCTCATCGATGAGTCAGGAGAGTTTCGCCGCGACCTCAAGATCGACAACCTCGACGTGCCACAAAGCTTGCGACTGGTGATCGGCCGGCGCCTTGCGCGGCTGAGCGATAACACGCGCACGGCACTCGCTACCGCCGCGGTTATTGGTAGGTCTTTCACTTTCGAGCTACTAGCAGCATCGACCGGGACCGATCCGGATTCGCTACTTGACAGTGTCGAAGAGGCGGAGCGGGCCGGGCTTATTTCATCGACTATCCAATACCCCGAAGCGCAATTCAGGTTCTCGCACGGGCTGATCCGGCAGGCGATGGCGCAGACCCTCTCGATAGTGCGGCGCCGGCGGCTTCATCTCGATATTGCGAACGCGGTGGAGAGCGTCTATGCGGAAACGCTCGAAGACCATGCGAGCGATCTCGCTTACCACCTATGGGAGGCGGGTACTCTTGCCGACCCGGCCAAAACCTTGCGCTACACGTCGCTGGTGGCCAGGCGTGAAAGCCAGGGCGCATTGACTGAAGCCGAGGGCCATTACCTTCAGGCGTTGACGGCGCTGACGCAGGTGCCGGAAACTAGTGAACGCGACGAACAGGAGCTGGCGTTACGGCTTGGCCTTGGTTCCGTCTCGATCGCTACTCATGGTTACATGGACGCGACCACCGTAGCGGCCTATGATCGTGCTGGTGTGCTAGCCGAGCGTTTGGGTAATCCGGCTCAGATGGTGATGGCGCTCAACGGATGCTTCGGCGCTGCTTTTCTCAGAGGAGAGACGGAGGCGTCGCGCATTCTCGCCGACAAGGTGCACGCGGCAAGCGAACTAGACGGACGTCCGCGGACGCGAGTCTGGGGACACATGCTTCGGGGAATGTCGCAGTATCAGCGCGGCGACCTGGCTGGCGCAGAAGCGCACCTTGAACAGGCAATCGGGTTGTACACCGAAGCGGAGCATCGCCGGAACCCAGCTGACCCGCTGACGGATTCGATGGAGTACACGGCCGTCATTGCATGGCACCTCGGCAAGGCCGACAAGGCGCGAGCTCGCATGAGCCAAGCAGTCGCGCTCGCGGCCAGAATGACTAAGCCGTTCGTGCTCGCGCACAACCGCTTCTTCGCGGCCCTCTTGTACGCTTTGATGCGTGATCCCAAAAAATCACGCGAATTTGCGGAGGCCGCGATCGAGCATAGTCGAGAGCAGCAGATCCCACTATTCTACAATGCTGCCCGCATACTCTGGGGCTGGGCACTGGTTGAGCTGGGACGCCAGGAAGAAGGTCTGACTTCGGCGCGCCAGGGGTTCGCGAGCTACCTCGAAACCGGCAACCGCAATGGCATTGGTTCGCTCATGGGTTTCATGGCCGAGGCGCAAGCGCGTTCCGGTTCGATTGATGACGCCCTTGCAACCGTCAATGAAGGACTCGCGTTGTCGCAGAAACAAAGAGTCGATTTGCCTCAGCTACTGTGGCTGCGCGGCGAACTGTTGTGGCAAAAGCTCCCCAAAGGAGTTCCCGCCGCCGCCACCGAAGCCGCAACTCTTGTGGCCGCCGCCGAGTCGAGCTTTCGCGAAGTACTCGTGGTGGCTGGCGAGATCGGTTCAAAGTCATTCGCCTTAAGGGCAGCTACGAGTCTCGCGCGTTTGCTCAAGCTGCGCGGCCAAGCCGCGACGGGCCGCGAACTGATCCTTAAGCTGTGGAAGGAGTTGACAGAGGGATTCGATACTCGCGATTGGCTCGATGCCAGGGCGATGCTCGACGAATTGAGCTAGCGGCGACCTTCAACACGTCACGTCGTCGCTCGCCGTCCAGCGACCTCAGCTTCACCGGTAGGTTGACCAGGTGCGCTGGTATCGACCCGTATCTCAGTGATCAGGAGTTGGTACGTAACAGCAGGGTGGTGACGGACCTATGACGCAGAACGGACTGACTGCGATCGCTGATATCAAGCCTGGCCGGGATAAAAATCTGACCAATCTACTAGCTCAGATCAATGACAACCCGGTCTCAAACGGACTGATTAACTTAGTGGCCCTTACCAAGGTCCACTACATTTCATGGGTGATCCTACCGGAGCTCCCGGATCGGCCTGCACGGCTGTTGTTCGAAACACATTACGACGGCGAACTCGACGCGCACCTGGAAGAACTGTTGGATCATGGCCTCAAGGCCTTCGAGACGATTTACGCCGAGTGTGAGGATTACCCGGCCCCGGGAGCCCCGAGCTATGAAGTTAAGCTAAAGAAATTGTTGGTCGCAGGGCAGATTCCACCGTCTGCGTATTACATTGCATTCCCCGGGCGCGGTGTCGCGGATATTCTCAACGCCATCGAGGTGAACAAAGAAGCGCAACGGTTTATCAACTCCGAACTCCGCAAACCTTATAGCTACGTTGATCCCGACGGACAGCATCAAACGACTCCATCCGGCATCGAACAACTGACGCCCAACCAGTTGCAGGAGCGCCTGGTGCGCCACTTTCGCAGTTCTAAGACCGATGTTCGACCTCGCGCGCCGCTTCCCAGCCATTTGCTGATACTGATCTTCAATTGGTTATTCGTCCTCACCTGGGGTTTGTTCGAGATGCCCGTGCTCATGCTGCTCGCGTTCTTTTGCGAGCGTGCCGAGGCGCGAACACCGGATACAAAACCTGATCCGACCGGGCGTACGGCGGATCCTGCACTCTACCGCTCGCTGGATACCGGGCTTCAGAATCATCTCTGCACCTTCAAGACCGTCAAGCGCACTCCGCGCCGGCTCTATATCCTCAGGCGAGTCTTGTCGATTGTGGATTTCGCTGCCCGCAAGATCTTCATCTTCAGCCGGCTCGGCCAGCTATCCACTATCCACTTTGCAAAGTGGATGGTGATAGATGGCGACGGCCCGCGCGGTCGCGATCGGCGCTTGTTATTCGAGAGTAACTACGATGGCAGCTTCAACAACTACCTCGGCGACTTTTCCGATCTCGCATGGTATGGGCTGAATCCGATCTGGTCTAATACGATTGGTTTCCCTCTCACCAGGTGGCTGATTTTTCGCGGCGCTAAAGACATCGATCGTTTTGTCGAAACCGATCGGGAGCACTTCTATCCGGCCCAGTTATTCTACGGTCCTTATAGGTCCTATCCGGTGCGCAACCTTCGCAGTTACCTGGATTTCAGCGATGATCTGGCTGCGAAGATCGCTGCCGCCGAGCGTAAGGAACGCAGGAAGTTGCGCGCTTTGGAAAGAATCGAGCGTCGTGGTACCGGTAAGCGTTCGGTCGATCGCCGCGACCTGCAGGGAATCGTTGCCAGTGGCTACCAGCATTACCATCACGCGCGCTACATTTTTCTTTCGATTACCGATCCCCGGGAAGCTAGGACCTGGCTCTCCCGGATCGTTGGAAAGGTTTCTACCGCCGAGCGCTTTGAGCGAGCCGCAATAGCCGCGAGAACGACCCACCTGAACATTGCCTTTACCAGTGCGGGCCTCGAGGCGATCGGCTTGCCCGCTGAAGCGTTGGCTGAATTCCCCTATGCGTTCGTTGGCGGGATGGATCGGCCCGAAGCAGCGCAGATACTAGGTGATACCGGTCACAGCGCGCGCGAGGAATGGCAATTCGGCAATTCGAAGGCGACGAAAACCGGGCCGCTCCACCTGATGCTTCTGCTCTTCGCGCGCACCGCCGCCGATCTCGCCAACTTGGAAAGCGAAGTACTTACTAAGCCGTCGCCATTCGAGGTGGTCACTTCTGTCGACTCCTATAGCCCCGATCGCAACGAGCCCTTCGGCTTTCGTGACGGTATGTCGCAGCCGAGCGTGATGAGTCTGACGAATGGCGCACCCGAGAGAATCGATGAGGTCGTGCGCCCCGGCGAGTTCGTCCTCGGCTACGAGAATGAGCATGGTACGATAGCGCACGCGCCCACCGTCGCCAGCTCGCTCGACCATAGCAACGTCTTACCGTGCGATTCCGACAACCCGGCGACGCGTAAGGCCTTCGGCTTGAATGGCTCCTTTCTCGTCGCACGAAAGCTCGCCCAGGACGTGGAAGGATTCTGGCGCTTTGCCGCCGATGAGTCTGCACGGCCCGGCGGCGCTCCCGATCCCGAACGACGCGAGCTGCTGGCCGCAAAGATGATGGGTCGATGGCGCAGCGGCGCTCCTTTGGTGCTGGCCAGGGACCACGACGTACCCGCCTTTGCGGAAGCCCCGCTCGCCAACGATTTCCTCTACGGACGAATAGATCCCGAAGGTTTGCGCTGCCCGATCGGATCCCATATCCGGCGCGCCTATCCCCGCGATGGCCTCAAGCTGAGAACTCCGCCGCCGCTCCTTCCACCTACCACCGCGAAATTACTCCAGCTCACCAAGACCCACAGGATTATCCGGCGCGGGCGGAAGTATCGCGAGGTGATGCACGATGCGACGGGCACCGATCCGAATACTCCCAAATACGAGGACGGGATTCTCTTCATTGCGCTCAATACCGATCTGCAACGGCAGTTTGAGTTTATCCAGGAGACCTGGCTCGACAATCCTGCTTTTCAAAGTCTCGACAACGACAAGGATCCTGTAACGGCTGACAATGACGGCGGCAGCGATTTCACGATTCAGGCCCTCCCATGCGATCAGCGCGTCAAAGGGCTGCCGCGCTTCGTTAAGGTGAAAGGCGGAGGTTACTTCTTTCTTCCTGGAATCAGAGCCCTGCAATTTCTGGCGAATCTGCAAGAAAGTCCCTGACCTCCTTCCCGTAGCCCGGAGCGGATATTCCCACTTATCCCCCCGGACCCCGTTCAGGAGGTCAGGTCAGCAAGCGACAGTTCAACCGGCACTGGCATCGTTCCACAATCTAGTTAGCCACGTGGCCGGTCGGGTCCTGTTGTTCGGCAAGAAACAGTCTCCACTCTCCAGGGACTCCTTTGAGTGGCCTCTTACCGTAATCGATGAACCTAAGGTCCGATCCTTCGACCAGGTCCTTGATGGTATGGGAGACCAGTACCTGGTTAGTCTCGGCCATCGCTCCGATGCGCGCGCCAATATGAAGCGCGACGCCCGCCAGCGAACCGTTCAGCCGTTCGCATTCCCCCGCATGCAACCCGGCGCGAACGTGCAACCCGAGTTCGCGGACCCGGTGCCTGATCGCGAACGCACAATGGATCGCCAGGGTTGGCGCCGCGAAAGCGCAGACCACGCCGTCGCCCGCCGAGTCGAGTTCCTGTCCCCTGAAAACGGTCAGGCTCTCGCGCACCACGTCGTAATAGCGATGCAGCAGGCGTGCCCACGCACGATCGCCCAGACGCACCGCAGTCACCGTCGATTCGACGATGTCCACGAATAGCAGTGCCGAGAATACCCGGTCCCGATGAGGGAACGGCTGCGGCGCCGCTCGCGCGCGGCCCGCGGTTAATGTCAGCCACCGACTCCAGTTTCGCACGAGCGATCTCTGTCTCGGAGTCGGCAGTATCTCCAGCAGATTGTTCCTGGTCATTTCAAATGTCCCCAATCCGTTCATCGCACGAGCTAAATCCTCATGCGGCTGCGGCGCTATTGCTTCCTGTCCCTCCGCCATCCGGAGCCTCGCCACACGGCATCCGCTACGAACGCGAGCGTCGTACACGATGAGTGGGGCTGCCGGTTGATCTTGTTGCACGGTCGCCAACCTTTCATCGATATCCATTTCATTTCACTACGCTCCTTTTTGGGCCAATTACTTTGGCCTTCTTAATCTAAGGCGTTCAATTTGATTGAACAAAATGTTCATCGGCGTTGGCGAAGCGACTGAAACCCAGCGCTGGCACTGCCGCTTTCAGAAGAGCTAGAGGCAAAAAGCGTTCATTTTGCTGATTATTTTTGACCGCTCAGCGCATGCCGTCGGCCACAAAAGGTGCGGGCAAAGCCCGATGGGCGGGCTCGTCATTCGGACCGAACAGGACGATTAAAGCCTCGAATCGGGCTCGGAGAATCGGATTGAAGCAGGCTATCCGGGGAAGGGGAGGGCGCCGCCCGCGACCGTCTTACGATGCGAGCGGCGCCAAGAGGGTCGTTCAGGCCATCAGTTCCGCGAAATTGCGCGCGTAAAATCGGTCCTTCGCGTCTTCATCGATATCCTTCATTGTCGATTCAAAGCGCTTCAGCGGATTGCGACCGCCTTCGATATGCGGATAGTCCGACGAAAACAGGAACAGCTCCGCGCCCGCCTGCTCGATCATCCAGCCCACCGGCTCGGTCGGGAAGGGCGTGAAGCGCAGATTGCGCCGCGCGTACTCCGAGGCCCTCATCGGCAATGCGAGCGCGGGTTCCGTCCGCACGAAGGCCTCCTGCGCCGCGTCCAGCCGCTTCAGCCACGGAATCACCCACATCGCGCCCTGCTCGATACAGCCGCCGCGCAGCCGCGGGAACTTCTCGAAGGTGCCGTCGAGCACCAGCGCCGATAGAAACAATTCCGACGGCGCGTGCATCAGCATGAAGTCCTTCGCGCGGACCGTTTCTCCACCGCCGAGGAAGTCCGTGGTCTTGAGCCCATTGTTGAGGTACGCGGCTTCGATCGGTATCTGTCCGGCACCGATATGCGTCATGAACGGCATGTTCGCGTCCTGCAAACGCGCCCACACCCCGTCGAGGTCCGGATGCGTCGGCGACCGCTCACCCGCCGGCCCCGCCGGAATCCATACCGTGCGGCAGCCGAGGCGCACCGCTTCTTCGATTTCGCGCTCCGCACGTTCAGGCACGTCGAGCGGCACGAAGCCGACCGGAAGCAACCGTTTATCGTGCGCGCAGAACTCGACCATCGCGCGATTCAACGCTCGCGCGCCGCCGTACAGCAGTTCCGCGTCATGCTCGCGCTGCGCGAACGATCCCCAGAATTGTCCCGGTGCGATCGACGCGAACACCAGTTGGCAGTTGAAGCCGAGCATGTCGAGCGCGCGCGTGCGCTCGTCCGGGTCGGTCGCGCCGTAGGCGTCCCACCCCTTCAGATTCATCAGGTTCGCTTCGAGGTTGGCCGCTTTCCAATGCGCCGCGTCGCGGGTCTTGCCGATCGCATCGGCCATCCGCCCGGTGCGCGCGAAGTCCGGCGCTGGCAGGCGGTCGCGCAGGCGCGGATCGATATAGCTCGCGAGCCAGTCACGCGTCTCCATGATATGGCTGTCGGCGTCGTTATAGATGCGGCCTTCGGCGTACGGCATCGGCGATTCTCCTCGTGATATTGACGCTCACAATTGCACGAAAGGCCGCCCCTGCGAAGAGTTACCCGATTCCGGCAATGCTCTTATGCGCGAAGCTTAAGATACTCGAAGCTTAAGATATCTGCCCGCGTCGCTAATACCGGCTGCCCGAGCCTCCCGCACCGCACGAGCCCATGCATTGATTCATCATCTGACGACAGTTCTGCGCACATTGACCGCCCTGGTTCACTTGACCAAGTAGCGACGACAACGCCCCGCCGAGGCCGCCCGAATTGCCCGCGTTCTGGTTGCGGCAATTACCCTCGCATTGACCCTCGTTCGATTGGCACACCTCGGAACATGAATTCCCCCCGGCCGGCGGTCCTGCGCCCGCATCGGCATACCCCGGGTTGGAAGGACTCAGGCCTAGTGCCGGGTTGATTCTGACGCGGTTATGCACCGCGAGGCCTCTCACTCCGAGGAAGGCGCGCGACTTGGTCTCCGCATCGTCTTTCCCCTTCTGCGTTCGCACTTGTCCCGAGAGCAATATCGATCGCGGCGAGCCGCCTTGCGCATAGACCGTTGCCGCGACGAACGGCAGCCGCTGATGATGTAGATAGTCGGTGAGGGTCCGGCTCATCCCGCTATCCATCACCGATTGTTGTCGTGCCGGCGCAGCCTCCGGCGATGGCGCCGCTTCCGCCGACGGTGCCGCGGCCGGCTCAGGTCCTTGTCCCGGTGCGACCGCCGGCACCGATGGCGGTTCCGCCTTCGCCTCCATCGTCGGCTGAGCTTCCGCCGAGGGCTCCGATGCCGCCGCTGTAGCCTCCGCCGTAGGCGCCGACGCCGCCGGCGTGTTCTCGGCTTGCGCCGGTGCTGTTGGTGCCGCCCACGGAGCGTTCATCGGTGCCGCCGAGGGTGACGCTGCCGGCGTGCTTTCCGCTTGAGCTTCGAGCGAGGGCTGCGGCGCCGCCGAGGCCTCCGGTTGCGCTGTCGCCTGCGCGATCGGTTGGATGCGATCCGCTCGGCCCGCCATCCACCGATGCGAATAGTAGCCCGCCGCCAGCGCGACTACCGCCAGCACTCCAATCGTCGCGAACTGCCGCGTCAGATTCGGTGGCGATGAGCTCGGTCCCGCCGTACTCGACGGCGATGTCGCCGGGCCCGGCGTTCCCGTTCCGCCACCGCGAACCGAAACGTTCGGCGTCGCCGTGTCCGCACCTCGAATCGACGACAACAGCCGTGAGGTCTCCTCCAGCTTCTCGTCCTGCTGGCGCAAGCGCTCCTTCAGCCGTTCGAGTTCCTCATCGTGCGCCGGGCTCCCTCCCTCAACGACGGGCTCCTGTCCCCCTGCGCTTCCGGCATCCTTATCGGTTTTCGACACGATCGTAATTAGTCGTCTGAGTCATATTAAGTTGGTAAAACCATAGCGACTGGTCGATGTTAATCCAAACGCTTTTCCGCACCGCCGCGACGCCCGCGCAAATGCTCGCGCCGGTTGGCGACCAGTTGGCGATAGGTCCATTTCTGCGGTATGGATAATCACTAACTGACGCGACACTCGAACGGTTCGTGAACGGTCTGCGACCGCTGAGCCCTTAGCCAGTTCAGGAGCAAAATCCCATGCATGAAGTACTCATCAAAGGCGGCACCATCGTCGATGGCACCGGCAAAGCGGCCTATACCGGCGATGTCGCCTTCACCGACGGCCGTATCACCGGCGTCGGCAAGGATCTCGGCCCGGCCCGCCGCACCATCGACGCCGACGGCTTGCTCGTAACCCCCGCCTGGGTTGACGTCCATACCCACTACGACGGCCAGGTCACCTGGGACCCGCAACTCGCGCCCTCCCTATGGCACGGCGTCGGCACGGTCGTGATGGGCAACTGCGGCGTCGGTTTCGCCCCCGCCAAGCCCGATCGCCACGAATGGCTCATCAACCTGATGGAGGGCGTCGAGGACATTCCGAGCGCCTCGATGGCCAAGGGTATCCCCTGGGGATGGGAGACCTTCCCCGAGTATCTCGACGTTATCTCCGCGATGCCGCGCACGCTCGATGTCGGCACCCAGCTCACCCACGGCGCACTGCGCGCCTATGTCATGGGTGAGCGCGGCGCCACCAACAAACCGGCCACCGCCGACGATATCGCCAAGATGGCCGCGATGACCCGCGAGGCCATCCTCGCCGGCGCACTCGGCTTCTCCACTTCGCGCACTCCCATCCATGTCGGCAACAACGGCGAGCCGGTCCCCGGCACCTACGCCACCGAGGCCGAGTTGCTCGGCATCGCGCGCGCCATCAAACAGACCGGCCGCGGCCTCCTCGAATGGGTCCCCGCTGGCGTCGGCGGCGAGGATCTCCCGGGCCTGCCCGCAGAGGTCGCGATGATGGGCCGCATCTCCAAAGCCAGCGGCTGTCCCATCACCTTCCTGCTGATTCAGCACAACGCCGACGGTAACCAATGGCGCGATCAGCTGCGCCTCTGCGAGGAAGCCGTCAAGGACGGCGCTAACGTCATCCCGCAGGTCTTCGCGCGCCCGGTCTGCACGCTCTTCAGCGTCGTCGGCGACAATCCGTTCCAGTACTTCCCGAGCTTCCAGCCGTTGAAGAATCTGCCTCTCGCGGAACGCGTTGCCGCATTGCGCAATCCTGACCTGCGCCGCCAGCTGCTCTCCGAGGACGATCCGAATACCACCGGCATGTCGCTCATCTACAAGATGGACATCCTTTGGGATCGGACTTATCCGATGGGCTATCCGCTGAGCTACACGCCCGACGCCAGCAACAGCGTCGCCGCGATCGCCAAACGCGAGGGCCGCACCCCGCGCGAGGTCGCCTACGATCTGATGCTCGAGCAGGACGGCCGCGCCTTCCTCATGTATGCCGCCGCCGGCTACGCCGACACCAACGAGGGCGCGCTCCATTCGATGATCAAGCATCCGTTGACCGCCCTCGGCGGCAGCGACGCCGGCGCGCATGTCCGCGTCATCTGCGATGCGAGCGTCCCCACCTACATGTTGACCCATTGGGTGCGCGGTCATGCCAGGGGCGACCAGTATCATCTGCCACTCGAGTTCGTCGTCAAGAAGCTCACCCAGGACGGCGCGCGCCTCTTCGGCATGTACGATCGCGGCACGCTACAAACGGGGATGAAGGCCGATATCAACCTGATCGATTTCGATCGTCTCGGTCTCAATCATCCCGAGATGATCAACGATCTGCCGGCCGAGATGCCGCGCCTGATGCAGACCGCGACCGGCTACAACGCGACCTTCGTCAGCGGTGAGGCAGTGCAGGAGAATGGTCGCGAGACCGGCGCGCGTCCCGGCAAAGTTGTCCGCGGCGCCCCCCGCCCCGCCCTCTAAGTTGCTATGCATTACGCGGGCAAGACCTTGTCTTGCCCGCGTAAACCTCGGGCGAGCAGCGCGCTGCGCTCCTCGCCCAAAGAACACTTCTTAACGTACCGAGGCGGCGAGCACGACCAAGGTCGCGCTCGCCGCTCCCTACTAAGTTGCGGCTGACTTTATGCGGGCAAGACCTTGTCTTGCCCGCATAAACCTCGGGCGAGCAGCGCTCTGCGCTACTCGCCCCCAACTTATTATTACTTGTGCGGGGCGGCTCCGGCTTCCGGAGCCGCCCCTTTCCACTGACTAGCAACGGCGGTGTATTAGACCAAGATTTTTCAGTCGAGTAGAAGTCGCTCGATTCGTTCGAGAATCGCACGATGGTCTTGGGTGCGAAGGGGAGCCTGAGAGAAATATTTATTTTCATCGTGAGTGGAGCCGATTCGCCGCTCGATGGCGAAAGGCTGCGGAGTCGGTTTAAGATCTTCGTATTTCACGACATCATAATTCATCGTGAATCCGCCGAACTCAAATACCGGGCATTTCTCAAGTCCATATCCTTGGATAAAATTAGTTATAGCCTTTCCGATTTCTTGAAGATCAGCGAAATGTCGCCCCAGTGATTTGGCGAAAACAAACTCTACTTGACTGAAATACGCTCGCGGCAGAACCTCCTTCGTATCGAGCGTAAATTCTTTCGCTGCCCAGGCTATCAAGTCTTCTAGAAAGGCCTCCGATTCATCACTAGAGGCTCGAGTTGCGGCCCCTAGGGAAGTCGCCTTATTGCCCACGGGAAGCGCTACAAATTGCTCTATAGTAATGAGCGCATCGCCACGCCGGAACTTGCCAATTTGGAAATCGCTAGCGGCTTGATTTAATTGGGCTGAATCCGGAGATTTTATGAATCCGTATCTGTCCTTCACCGCCACGGCCAATTCCAGGGGAAATATCTTTTCGAAAAGATGCGGCTTCAGCGCCCTAAACGCTGCCGCTCGAAGGACGCTAAACGACTCCACTGCCGGCCTCTTCTCTCGTCGGATGTATCAAATCGGATAGATGCAGCAGATCGGGCATGGGATCAAGTTGAACATTCTTTGGCGTCTTTAGCGGCCGAGGCTCTTGGGTAAGCGTCGTTTCCTGTATGGGCCTTATCGGCATGGAGGCTGCCGACGGTTCATCGAACGACGGCGGCGACATCGATTCAGATGTCTGATCGAGAATTCGCTTTACAAATTCTGTTATCGAAACGAACCTTACATCGAGCGCGATTTTGTAATGCTGTGCGAAACGGATGAGACTCCCAATATTGTATTTTCGATATTCAGGCTTTTCCATTAGGGAAATTGTCGCCTGATTCATCCCCATGTCATCTGCTAGTTTGTCTTGGCTCTTCCCTCGGCTTATTCGAAGAGAGTGCAATTGTGTGGCAATTTGCACGCCTACATTCGCCGCGATAAAGGCATCGCGGTATTTTGGTTTCAACAGCTTCTTCAACAACCGCTCTTCAGAATTCATAGTCACATCTATTGTGTGGATTTTTTCGAAGGTCGTTTAATCTTTCATCGAAGGCAACTTGCACGTCCGAAGGGACTTCTGCCCGTCGCTGGGGATCGGCATATCCGATCAACATAACGAATTCCCAAACATCAAAATGAACGCCCAAAATTCGATATGCAACTGCGTTCACAGTTACTGCGATCTCTCGAATTTGGGATAATTCCTCAAACCGTTCGCCAGGCATATCGACTTCGTCCGCACCTCGATAAAGATCGTGCCATTTATCGTGGGTGCGCCAGTGTAAAAATCGAGCGTCGAACTCTGCCTGTACCTCGTCATCTAAATTCTCAATCCACCGTGTAATCACGCGTGCGCCATCATGGGGCATCGTGTATTCGGAGAACTTCCAGTGCCTAAAGTTATTTATCACAAATAAACAATGAACGCTAACGTTTGCTCGCATCCATTACTTATATACAATGAACTCGTGCCCGGCTTCCAACGCTCATCCGACGACCGTCCCAATACACTTGCGGCTTCGGCGGCTCCGCGCGGAACACAGAATGAGCGACACATAACTAAGAGCATCCTTGAGCAACTCCGCGCGCGGCAGTCCGAGATTCGTCCGCAGCATGATGCCTTCCGATAGGCCAACCGATGCGCTCCCCCTCCCCGATATCGCACAGGTGACGAATGAAGATGGAGTAAGCAGCCCTTCGCCACCTATCCGAACGATTGCTGATTACGATCATCCGTCCCCCTTCGCACAGCACCCTCACTTCACTTTCAATTCCTTGAGTCTCGCCTGCGCCGTGCCGTAGTTGCCGAGATGAAACACCGACGCTCCCAACGGTGAAAAAGTGAAATCCTCGAACGGCTCCGCGATTATCTTGTTCAGGTAATCTACCGGCGCCAGCCCGGTCGTAACATGGAGCTCCAAGTGCTCCCCCGAATGCTCGGGCACATATGCCTCGATATACTTGATAGTCGGGTCATTAATCTCGGGGGCTGCGGGAGTGGTCACGAATGCGGCTGCGGTCCCCGTCCGCACCGTGTAAGGCGCCACCGCGGTAATCAAATCCTGCTGCAGCTTGATCAACTCGGGAGTGGTCTCCACCACGATGCCCGACAAGCCCAGGCCCCCTAGCGATGGGTCAGTAAGGTAGTAGTATTTGTAGGCCTTCAATTTGAAACTGGTAACATTGTAGCTCTCGAAGGCTTTGCTGGCGGCGGCATAAATCTTCTCGAGGTCCGCCGTGCGCACGAACCGCTGCAACATCGTGAGATGCGGATGATGCGTGGCGTCGAGCGAAAAGCCTTTCGGGAAAACCGCGCGCAGCCGCGCATTAACCGCTTGCGCGTGCGCCACCATGACCGCATCCGGCTCCAGCGCAATGTCGATAGCTGTGACCGGGGATTGCTGCGCCTTCGATGATCCCGGATAGCCCAATGCCGCCAACCAGATGCCGACCGAGGCCACAACTCTTGCGTAACTACTCACTCACCTAATCCTCCAGCTACTCACTGTGATTCCCGGGCTACCCAGTCTGATTCTCCAGCTACTCGCTGTGCTTCTCCTACTACTCCCTGTGATTCCCCGGCCATTCGTTGTAAGCCTCAGGCTATTCGCTGTCCTTTCATTTTGTCCTGGCGCCGCAGCGCGAATCCTTCGACTATTCGCTGTAATTCTTCGGCTATTCGCCGTAATCCCCCGGTTACTCACCGTGATTCCCCCGCTATTCGCTGTAAGCCTCGGGCTATTCGCTGTCCTTTCATTTTGTCCTGGCGACGTAGCGCGAATCCCCTCGGCTACTCAGTGTAATCCCCCGGCTATTCGCTGTAATCCCCAGCTATTCGACCGAGTAGGAACCCTCCGCGCCGCGAAATCCTCAACCCACCAGATAACGGCGATACAATCGGGATGGTCCTTGAGCGCTTGCAGATACCCTGTCACCCCCCCGCCGTCCGAGATCGACCTTCAATAGCTACTACTTCAACACCTATTGCCTTTAATAGCTATTATTCTTTCGGCCGACCCATCCGACGCCGCCCATGGCGATTCCCGCTGCCCTCGCTCCGTGAACCTGGTTATGCCGCCCGCTCGTCGTCTGAATTGACTTTCAATAGCTATTACCTTCAACAGCTATTATTGTTTCGGCAGACCGTGGCTTCAAGACTGAGTCACTAGCAGTTCGGATGCGACCGCTCGATCCGCGTGCATCCAAGGACGTGAACGCTCGATCCCCGCTCGTATCCAAGATGTGAAAGATCGATGCGCGCGCGCATCCAAGTCCATTCGGCACCGCTTCATTTTGTCACCGCCGCGAGCGAAGCGAACGGATCCCCGCGCCGCCCAGGCCGCATTCCCCCAATGAGCGCTGGCCCGTCGATTGAGTTAAAAGTTTGCGCCGATCGACTTCATTATTTGAGTCTCAATTCCAAGTCGCGAATCTCTTTCCCTCTCATCGCGATTCCTTCCCACCCACACCTTGAGCGAAGCGAACGGGTCCCACTGCCCTCGGGCCTCCAGTCGGTCTCTCCGCCCGCGACGCAAAGCTTGAGGCACTCGTCGCCGCCGTCACCCGAGCTACTCGCTCACCCCGCCACCTGAGCTGCTCGCGCGCCGCCGTCATCGCTCCGCGTCGTTACATCCCGCTCGCGCTCTCATCCTATGGCGCGCCCCAACTTCGGAAGCCCCGAGTCCGAGTCGCCGCGCCGGCGATCGGCGAGTGACGCCTCCGCCCGCGCCGCGCCCGCCCGCGACCTCAAGCGACTGCCATGCCCCGTTCAGCACCCGTCGCCGCCAGGCCTGCGCGTCCCCGTTTGAACCCCGACCTCTGCCGCGGGCGATTGCCATGCCCGGGTCGGCACCCGTCGTTCGCTCCGCCCGTTCGCTCCGCGCGGACGCAAAGCTTGAGGCACTCGTCGCCGCCGCGCCTGCGCTCGCGCGCCCCGTTTGAACCCCGATCTCGGCCCTCCGACCTCCGAGCCCCGGCACGGGGCGGTCGCCCATCGACCTCCGCGACCTCCGACCTCGGCTCTCCGGCCCTCGGGCCTCCGGCCGGGCCGCACCCTCCGGTCGCCGGGGACTGCCGCCTCTCATCAACCATCTTTGTCGCAACATCCGTTCCGCGATCGGGTGAGCCATACTAGGTTTAAGCCATCCAATTTTATCTTTAACTTCCTAATTACTGATATTCGGCAAGTTGAAAATGAAATGTTTCACCCTCTGAGCGCATTTGACTAGATTAGCCTACCTAAGCTATCTTTATCATGTCGTAACGTACCCGATAACGCGGGTGAAATATTTCACGACATTAGCGGCGATCCAGGAAGCCGAGTCCTCGTATTAGAACAAACGACTCGTAAGACATTAGCCGCGATGCACTGACTCAACGTCCTCGCATTAGCTGGGACGCTCGCTATCACCTTCGTCACGCCGACCTAATCATCCTCGGCGCCCCTCGATGCGACCCTCCGTCAGTTCCGCGCGACGACTCGCGCCAACGCCGTCCAATCAACCTTCACACTCACTCCGCATGGCTCCGATCGCCATCCGCACAGTCCCGCACAGTCCCGCACGGTTTCCCTCGCCTCCTTCCGTCACCTTCCGGAGCCCGGACGCACCCGTGTAGCACCACCCGCACGTCGGATAAGAGCCTCTACCACGACCGTCAGGCCGCGACCGGGTCGAAGCGCGAGCAGGTTCGCATGGCGGGCACGGACGCAGCGCGACGCGGAAAGGTCGGCGCACCGGTACTGACTGGCAGCGCGGCGAAGGAATCTCGAACCAGGGCGAGGAACGAGACCGGTCAGGAGAGGATGACGTGAGAGGCGCGGCGAGCAGGGCGACGGTAACGCCTGGGATTATGTCGCCGCGAAAAGTAAGGGCGCACCGGCGCCGACGGGCGGCGCCGGTGCGTCTATCAACCAGCGATCGAGTCCGAACCGAAGTCGGTTCAGGTCAGTCGCGAAAGCAGTTCGAAAGTTCGCATGGCCAGCACCTGCGAAGGCCGTTCAGTTCGCATCACTCCCCACGGTGACTCAGGTGGCACCACTCGCGGAGGCGGTTCGGTGCGCATGGTTCGTGAATGCTGTTCAGTCAATTCGGCCTTCAACCTTGT
>Ga0206836_10105_pt1 | contig 22509 bp, 15 predicted proteins | sample Alteio_BWOrgCont_28_FD_152871 | JGI IMG/M metagenome (GOLD analysis project Ga0206836, IMG submission 152871) | Enriched cells from forest soil in Barre Woods Harvard Forest LTER site, Petersham, Massachusetts, United States -... | ecosystem: Environmental > Terrestrial > Soil > Temperate forest >...
CGCAGCACATCGTCGAACTTCTTCACGAATGCGGCGACCAACCCTGCGCTGACGGCAGGCGTGGCGGTGGGCAACCCGACGATCTATAGCAATCCTTTCTACTACGGGATTCCGTCGATCAGTCTTACGCAGTTCAGCGGGATCAGCGATGTGACGCCGAGCAACAAAGTGAACCAGACAATCTCGTTCACGGACTTTGTAGCCTGGAGCCATAAGAAGCACAATATGCGGTTTGGGGGCGATATCCGACGGATCCACGCGGACACGATCGGCGGGACGAATGTGCTGGGGTCGTTTACGTTCTCGGGCTTTTCGACGGAGAACCCGGCGCAGCAAACCTGCGTGGTGTCGTCAACCCAGACATGCACGTTCACGGCGAGCGGATCGCCGGTGGCAGACTTCCTGGTTGGGCTACCGCAGCAGACGGCGATAACGGCGGGTCTGAATAAGATTTACCTGAGGGCAAACGTGCTGGACTGGTATGCGCAGGACGACTACCGGGTGAAGGCGAATCTGACGCTGAACCTGGGCGTGCGTTGGGAGTACTTCTCGCCCTATGTGGAGAAGTACAACCGGCTAACGAACCTGAGCCTCAGCCCGAACCTTACGTCGATCACCGAGGTGTGCGCGAAGGCGGCGACGGGTTGCACGCTGGGGACATCGCGGTCTCTGATAAACCCGGACCGGACGATGTACTCGCCGCGGGTATCGCTGGCATGGCAGCCGAGATCTAAATTCACGAAGCAGACGGTGGTTCGAGTAGGGTACGGGACCAACTTCAACACGGGGGCGTATGCCTCCTTTGCGCAGACTCTGGCGTTCCAGCAGCCATTTGCGGTGACACAGACGAACACGCTGAGCATACCGTCGAGTCCGACGACCTGCACGACGGCGAACATGACGCTGGCGAGCGGGTTCGGCTGCTCAACGCAGACGACGCAGAGCAACTACGCGGTGAACCCAAACTACCGGCTTGGGATGGTTCAGGTCTGGAACCTGGATATACAACGGACGCTGCCGATGGGGATCGTTATGAACATCGGGTATAACGGCGCAATGGCCGGGAACCAGGACATCCTGCGAGCGCCCAACCGGACGGCGACGGGGGTGCTCAATCCAGCCTCAGGGCAGTTCAAATATGAAGATTCCGTGGGGTATACGCGGTCCAATGCGCTTGCGGTGAATGCGCGGAAACGGCTGCAAAGAGGACTCTCGCTACAGGCGACGTATACATACTCGCATTCGATCGACGATGCGTCTACGGTTGGCGGCGGCGGCAGCGGCGGGTCGATCGCGCAAGACGACCAGAACCTGGGCGCGGAGGAGAGCAACTCGAGCTTCGACGTGCGCCACAAACTGAACGGCAGCTGGGTACTGGAGCTGCCGTTTGGGCCGAACCGTGCGTTCCTGAACAAGGGCGGCGTGTGGGCGGGCATCATGGATGGGTACTCGATCTCGGGCAGCTACACCTTTGCTACGGGAACGTTTGCAACGCCGCAGTATTCAGGAACGGCGGCTGAAATCGCGTCCGGCGCAGGCAGTTCGCTGCGGCCAAACCGGGTACCGGGGCAGGCGATTACCGGCGCGGGTTCACTGAAGAGTTGGTTCAACACGGCGGCCTTCAGCGCGCCCGCGGATGGGACGTATGGCAATGCGTCCAGAAACTCCATCGAACTGCCAGGGACGGTATCGATCAACGGATCGCTGTCGAGGACGGTGGCGATGGGATCTACGCGGAGCTTTGAGGCGCGGGTGACGGCAAACAATGCGCTGAACACGGTACAGTACTCGCGTGTGGGCACAAGCATCAACTCGCCGACTTACGGGCAGGTGACGGGGGCGGCAGGGATGCGGTCGGTGACCTTTCTTGGGCAGTTCAGGTTCTAAGAGAGTGCAACCACCCGGCGGTGAGCCGGGGAGCAGGAAACGAAGTAAAGGGTGAGAGTATGGAGAGCATGATGATGCGGAGAGCGATAGCAGCGTTGTTGGCGGAACTGATGGCAGGGTCTCCGATGAGCGGGATGGCGCAGCAGGCTAACAACAACAGCAAGGTCACGACGATTACGGTGGTCACAAACATCGTGCTGACGAACGTCGTGGTCCGCGACAAGAAGACCGGCGAGGTGATCAAGGGGCTGAAGGCGTCCGACTTCACTATCCTCGAGAACAACAGGCCGCAGAAGATCGACACCTTCGACTTCCAGAACGTGGACGAGGCAGCGGTGCTGTCGGAGAAGACGGTGTCGGGCACGGCGCCCAAGAGCAAGTCGTTCGCGGACCTGGCCAACAACAACTTCGCGGTGGCACCCGAGGAGTTGAAAGACCGGCGGCTGATCGTAATGTTCTTCGACCTGAGCAGCATGCAGCCGGAGGACATCAATCGTGCGGTGGACTCGGCGAAGGACTACATCAACACGAAGATGCAGCCGGCTGACCTGGTGCAGATGGTAAGTCTTTCGGGCGGACTGAGCATGGACCAGGACTTTACCTCGGACAAGGATGCGCTGCTGAAGGTGGTGGCCAAGTACGACGGCGCCGATGCGTCGGGTTATGCACTGGGAAGCGAAGGTGGGGGAACGGACGCGACCGCGGACGATTCATCGAGCTTTGTTGCGGACGACAGCGAGTTCAATGCGCTGAACACGGACCGCCAACTGCTGGCGATCCGCACGATCGCCAAGAACCTGGAAAAAGTGGAGCAGAAAAAGAGCATGCTGTACTTCTCGGGTGGGCTGACGCGGCAAGGCATCGAGAACCAGGCGAGCATGCGTCTGGCGACGAACGAAGCGGTAAAGGCAAATATGGCAATCTATGCCGTGGACTCGCGCGGGCTTCAGGCGCTGAACCCGGTGGGCGACGCCTCTACCGGCAGCATACGTGGGACGTCGGCATACAGCGGCGCGGCGATGCACAACCAGCTGAATTCGAACTTCAGCTCGCAGGAGACGCTGGGGACGCTGGCGAACGACACGGGCGGCAAGCTGTTCGTCGACTCGAACGACTTTGCCCCGGCGTTCCAGCAGGTGCAGCACGATACTGAGGCCTACTACCTCATTGGGTTCCACTCGACGAATACGGCGCGCGACGGCACCTATCGTCATCTGACCGTGAAGCTGAACCGCGAAGATGCGAAGCTGGAGTACAGGCCGGGATACTATGCCCCGGCGGACTTTCAACACGCGAAGACCGAGGACCGCCAACTAGCTATGACGGAGCAGATGCGCAGCGACATGCCGGCGGTCGACATTGCGGTGTATCTACAGGCTATGTATTTCCGGATGGACGATAACCGGTTCTATGTGCCGGTCAGCCTGATCGTACCCGGATCACAGATACCGTTCACCAGTAAAGGCAACAAAGAGCAGGCGAACCTCGATATCCTTGGCTGGGTCAAGAACGCGCAGGGCATCATTGTTGGGCAAGCGCAAGAGACGGTGAAGCTGGCGCCTCCCTCCACACAGCAGGTGCAGCGCAAGAACGTCGAGTACACGACCGTGTTCCCACCCATGGCGCCGGGCAAGTATCACTTGAAGTTCGTGGTGCGGGAAAACCAGACCGGACGCATGGGGAGCTTCGAGACTGACCTCCAGGTGCCTGACCTGCATAAGTCGCCGCTGAAGCTAAGCTCGATTGTGATGTCGAGCCAGCGTACGCCGAATACGAAGAAGTCGGTCAATCCCCTGGTGCGCGATGGCCAGGAATTGGTCCCCAACGTGCCGCATGTGTTCCGGCAGGACCAGCACCTGTACTTTCTCTATGAGGTATACGATCCGACGAAGCCGGGTGGTACGGCGGCTGCTCCCACTGCGACGCCGGCGCCGATGAGGCGCGACGCTGGACCAGCGAAGGTGCTGACCAGCATCCAGTTCATGAGCGGCGGCATCAAGGTGTTGGAGACGCCGCTGTTCGAGGCGGACGCAATCACCATTCCCGAGCGCGGCGCGGTGGTGTTCCAGTACGACGTGCCGCTGACCAAACTGAAACCGGGAACGTACGTTTGCCAGGTCAACATCATCGACGATGCCGGCGGAAGCTTCAGCTTCCCACGGATGGCGATCATCGTGCGGCCCGCGGCACCGGCTACGGTAGCGCCTGCAGCGACCGCCGCAACGCCTGCGACCTCGCCGACGATGTAGATCTGTACTTAAGATAAAACGGGAAAGCCCGGCGAGTGCCGGGCTTTCCCATTGCCCCGATTGTTGATCACACCGGCAGCATCGAGCGATTGGGGGGTGCTGCCAGCCGAGAAGCAGCCTCGCGTAACGCCAAGCAGCACCTGCAACGCGCTCAGCGATAGGGGCAGTGACGGCAGTTCGAGTCGCAACAGAAACCACGCTTGCGGTGGTAGGCCTCGGTGAAGACGAGATATGGACCTTCGTAATAAAAGTCCTCGGGTGCGAGTTCGCTGGGCTCCGTGGATGGAGTGTCTAGGTCGGGCTTGATCTGCTCATCCATAGCTAAAAGAGTCCTGCGGGTTTGGGTTCTACGGGAATTGCAGTTGCGATGTCGGGAATGTGAGGCGGCAGCAGCTCTACGATGGGAGCCGCTACTTGTGCTTCTCCGGTGTCCGGCACAACGCAGCCGTTGCGGTAGCTTAGCTTGCGACCGGGGATGGCGGGGACGCGATTGCCAGGGATGACGATGCCGGTGAGGTTGACGGGATCGGCGGCGGCCACGGTGATGATGGCATCGCTGGCTGTTCGGTTGCGTGCGGCGCGCAAGCTGTCGACCGCTTCGGGCAGTGCGAACTGCTCGCCGCCGAAGCCGGAAACGAAGCGGCCGCCGCGAATCTCGCCGCGGGCCTCAAGCCGCCGCAGGATGCCGAGAAGATCACGCCATTTCGGCGCGGTCGCCTCGCGCTCGAGCAGATCGCGGAAGAGGATGCCGTAGCGGCGCAATAGCATGCGCGCGTGGGATTCAAGCGCGGCGTCGGTACGGCGTGCGGCCTCGATTGCGCTATCTTGACGCCGGCCTGGGCGGTGCGTCTCTTCGCTGAGCAATGACCATCGGCCCGCAGTGCTGCGGAGTGCGCGGCGGCCCGGTTGCGGTACGAGGTTAGACTTGCGGCGCGGATCCATCATCGCGCGCAACTGGTCGAAGCCGTCGGCGGCGGCGAGGCCAGCGGTGGCCAGCTCCCACAACGCGTGCTGCGTCTGCTGCGCGGTGAGCTCGGTGATGCGCTGCAGATCATTCGAGAAGCATGCGCCGCGCTGCTCAAGAATCCCGCGAATCCGCAGGGCGTTTGGGCTTAGCGCGGTCAGCAGGGTTGTTTCGTCGATGCTCTGAGCGGCGAGTGCGTGCGGCAGCCATGCGGCGGATTCGCGAACGTAGAAGGTGATCGGCGCGGCGTTGGTGGGGATGACGCGGCGCGGTGCAGCGCCATCTCCGGCAGACCAGGCTGGATGCGGCGAGATGCGGCCCCAGCCGACGGCTCCAGAGAGACAGAGGCGGTCAAGCCAGCGGGAATCGTAGTCGGCGACGCGCGCCGGAAGCAGCGTGCGCTCCCACTCGATGGCCGGGGCCTCGAAGCCTTCGAGCTGTTCGAGCGCGGCGAGCACGCCCTCCTCACCGGAGAGCTGCGCGCGTGGGGCGAGATGCTGCCAGCCGAGCAGCCACTGCATGTAGATCGCGGGAGAGACAGCTTCGACCTGCTTACGCAGAGTGGCCAACGTGAGGCGGTGGATACGTTGCAGGATGCGGCGCTCGCACCATTCGATGTCGTAGTCTGCCTTCGGTGCGGCGTGCTCAAAGATGCCGCGGAGGACGAGACCCTGCATCTCTATAGCGAGCAGCGCCTGGAAGACTGCTGCTGCCTCGAGCGAGAGCAGCGCGGCAAGATTATTGGCCGTCGTTGGGCCAAGAATTTGTAGCCAGCCGCGAACACATTGCCTGATCGCATCTGCTTTTGTAACTGTTTCGGATTCTTTTTCAGAGGCGGCGTTGAGAAGGGTGTGCGCTTGCGTGAGACGCTCGGTGGCGACCCAGCATGGTGCGCCATTGCAATCGATTGTCGATGCCCTACCCTGCGCGGCGAGCTGATCGTAAAAGTGCGGCCAGTAGTGCGCGTTGTTGCTCTTCCCTTCCCGCGAAGCATCGAGGAAGAGCATTGGCAGGACGATGAGCGAGAGCAGAAGGTCGTGAAGCTCGTGCTCGTCGCGAAGATCGGGCCAGAGCTGGCGGCGGACCGTGGTGATCGCGGAGCGGTCGAGTCTGCCGGCATCCTCGGCGACGGATGAGGGCAGTGCGCGGCGCAGGCTGACGGCGCGGGCGCGGCGCTCCTCGGTGCCGGCGTCATCGAGAAAGGCATACGGCAGTGCGTTGATCAGCTCATGCGCGAACTGCGAGGGGATGGGCGTGTCGACGGCGAGGCAGCGGATCGCGCAGGACTCGATGCCGCGCAGCACTTCGATGAGGCCATCGAGGTCCATCGCCTCGCCGAGAGTGTCCTTCATCACCTCACGCACGAGCGGGTGATCGGGAATCTGGATGTCGCCGGCGAGCGTTTCCAGGCATGCGGTGGCATGGGGGAAGATGCTGGCAAGCAGGTCTTCCGAGCGCGTGCGCTGAATCTGCGGCGCGATGCGTTTGCCTTTCGAGAATCGCAGCAATTGCAGACTGCGGCCAGCGGCCCAGCGCCAGCGGTTCTTGAAGATCGGCGAGGCAATGGCAGCCTGTTCCAGCAGACCGCGCACGGTCTGTTCGGTGAGGAACTGGAAGACGTCGGAGAGCGGAAAGCTGTGCTGCTCGGCGAGCGAGATGTTGATGCCGTTGTCGGTGGCGGCGGCCTGCAGTTCGAAGTTGAAGCCGCGGCAGAAGCGCTTGCGCAGGGCGAGGCCCCAGGCCTTGTTGATGCGGCCACCGAAGGGCGCGTGCAGGATGAGTTGCATGCCGCCGCCCTCGTCGAAGAAGCGCTCGGCGATGATGGTAGTCTTGGTCGGCACAGCACCAAGCACCGCGCGGCCAGCTACGATGTAGCGGACGAGCTGTAGCGCGGCTGAGGCGCAGATGCCACACTCAGCCATGAGCCAGGCGATACAGGCGGCGACGTCGGGGTTTGTCATAACGGCTGCATCGGGAGCGATGTTGCGTGTGCGCTCGTCGATCTCATGACGCAGCTCGGCGACACCATCGGAGACGACGGCAGTACGCTGCGGCGCTTCGCCCTCCCAGAAGGGGATGGTCGGCGGCGCGCCGTGCGCATCTTCGACGAGAACACGGCCAGCGGCTTCGACGCGCTGGATGCGCCAGCTGGTGTTGCCGAGCAGGATGACGTCGCCGGGGCTGGACTCCACGGCGAAGTGCTCGTCGAGCGTGGCGATTTGTAACCCTTCGGGTTGCAGAATGACGGCGAAAAGCGAGGTGTCGGGAATGGCGCCGCCGTTGGAGATAGCGATCATACGCGCGCCGCGGCGGGGATGGAGGTGCCCCCGGACGCGATCGCGCAAAAGATAGGCGCCATAGCGGCCACGCGAGACTTCGATGCCTTCATGCAATAACGTGAGCAGCTCATCGAAGTGTTCGCGGGTGAGATCGCGATACGGCCATGCACGGCGCAGCACGTTGTAGAGCGCGACTTCTTCCCACGGCTCCGCGCCGCAGGCAGCGACGATCTGCTGCATCAGCACATCGATCGGCGCTGGCGGAACTTCGAGCAGGTCCAACTCGCCGGCGCGCATCTTGCGGACGAGCGCGGCCTGCTCCATCAGATCGTCGCGAGTTGTAGAGAAGAAGCGTCCCTTTGGGATGGCTCCGCGCCAATGACCGGCACGGCCAATACGCTGCATGGCTACCGCGACAGCGCGGGTGGTATTGATTTGGCAGACCAGATCGACCGAGCCGATGTCGATGCCGAGCTCGAGCGATGCGGTGGCAATGAGAATCTTGATCTCACCATTCTTCAGGCGCTGCTCGGCGTCGAGGCGCAGGTTGCGGGAGAGCGAGCCGTGGTGGGCGGCGACGTGTTCTGCTCCAAGGCGCTCCGCGAGGGCGAAGGCGAGGCGTTCGACCAGGCGGCGGGTGTTAACGAAGACGAGTGTTGACCGGTGTTGCTGCGCATAGGCGGCGAGCTTATCGAATATCTCCTCCCACATGGCGGTGCTGGCGACGGAGCCGAGTTCGTCGGAGGGGACGTCGATGGCGAGATCAAGCGTGCGGCGCTGGCCTACCTGGATGATGTTCGCGAGTTGGCGCGATGGATGCGTGCCGGTAAGGAAGTTGGCGACAAGGGCTATCGGGTTTTGTGTTGCGGAGAGGCCGATGCGAAGTGGTGGTGTGGCCAAACAGGTAAGGAAGGCGCCGGGGGAGAGCTTGTTCTCGCCGCAGACGAGGGCGTCGAGGCGTTCGAGCGAGAGGGCAAGGTGCGCGCCGCGCTTGTCGTCGGCAACAGCATGGATCTCGTCGACGATGACGGTGCGGACGTGACGGAGGTTCTCGCGGGACTTACCGGCGGTGAGCAGGATGTAGAGCGATTCCGGAGTGGTGACGAGGATATGCGGTGGGTTGCGGAGCATCGCGGCACGGTCGCGAGTGAGCGTGTCGCCGGTGCGGACTCCAGTGCGAATACCCGTCGATAGATAACCGCGCTCGAGCGCGAGCTCCTGGATCTCGGCGAGTGGGGCTTCGAGATTTTTTTGGATGTCGTTGGAGAGAGCCTTGAGGGGCGAAATGTAGACCACCTGGGTGGTGGGGGCGAGGCTGCCTTCAATGGCTTGGCGGAGCAGGTGATCGATGCAGACGAGGAAGGCGGCGAGGGTTTTTCCGGAGCCGGTGGGGGCGGAGATGAGAGTAGTGCCGTCGGCGAGGATGCTGGGCCAGCCGGCCTCCTGTGGTTCGGTGGGAGTGCCGAATTTTTTTACGAACCACTCCGCGGTGACGGGGTGGGCCCAGGTGAGGGAGGCGGGGATTTCGATCTGGGTGGCCTGGGGCATTGAGCTATTGTACTTCGTGGTTTGTTCGCCTACATGCCGCCGGTACCAATGTCGGCGGCGCGGGCGGCTGCATTGTCAGCGGCTAGGTAGGCTTCTATTGTTTTTTCCAGGGTGCCCCGGGCGTTGAGGATGAAGTCCACGGCGTCGCGGCCGGCACCGTGGCCGCCGGGGTTGGGGGTGACGTAGTGGGCGGCGGCCTTGACCTGTGGGCGCGCGTTGGCGCTGGCGATCGCCAGGCCGCAGACGCGCATGACCGGGAGGTCGATGATGTCGTCGCCAACGTAGGCGAGCTCATCGAGGGTGATATTGGCCTTGGCGAGGATGTCACAGATGGCGTCCATCTTGTGGGACTGGCCCTGATAGACGAACTCCAGCTTGAGGTCGCGGGCGCGGAGGGCTACCGTCTGCGACTGGCGCTTGGTGACGATGCCGATCTGGATGCCGTCTAGGCGGGCGAGGGAGATGCCGAGCCCGTCATGGGCGGAGAAGCCCTTGGTCTCGATGCCGTGGCCGTCCGAGCCGGGGAGGACGAAGATTTGTCCGTCGGTGAGAACGCCGTCGACGTCGAAGATGAGGACTTTAATTTTTTGGGCGCGGGCTTCAGGAGTCATTGAAGCCAATGATAATCGGGCGGGCGCTGTTTGGGCACCCGCCCGATTATCAGACTAAAGACTGACTAGCGCCAGCGGCCTTCGACCCAGACGTAGCCATTGGAGCGGTGAACCCAGCGGCCTTCCACCCAGACAGCATGGGGGTGGGGGGGCTGCTCATAGGCGCCGGGAACCCAGACATAGCGGCTGCCATCCCAACGGTGATAGCCGGGATGCCAAGCCCAGTCGCGATGCTCGGGTGGGGGCGGAGGACGCCTTTCGACGACCCGCGGTGGCGGACCGATGCGGACGACTACTTGAGCTTGGGCGACGCCTGCACTGAGGCAGAAGGCGAGACCACAGGCGGCGATGAGGAGTTCTTTCTTCATGTGTGTTTTCTCCTTGCGTACAGCTTAGGACTAGGACGGCTTTTCGCGCAATGGAGTTGTGGTGTTTAGCGGAGGAATTTTTTAGAGGCGATACCCCACCCCCTACCCGAAAGTAGATAAGTCTTTATTTACTATGATTTAGGAGGGGCTTGGAGGCTAAAATCGTGCATCCAGAGGACTTACGAGCAAAATCCTGATAACAAACGAGTTAGCGGGTGTTATGCGAATACAAACAGGCATACGCATTCCCTGCCCTACTCTTATTTTACCGGAGCGGGACAGGGATTGCGCCAAGTACGCTAAAAGAATTCTTTAGACGGGTTGGATGTTTGCTGCCTGTAGACCCTTGGGTCCCTGGGTGACGTCGAAGGAAACCTTCTGGCCCTCCTGCAGGGACTTGAATCCACTGGAGTTGATAGCGGAGTAGTGAGCGAAGACATCTTCGCCACCATCGTCCGGGGTGATGAAACCAAAGCCTTTTGAATCGTTAAACCACTTCACAGTTCCGGTTGCCATTCTGTTGCATCCTTCGGCGATTGCTTCGCCATTCCAAGGCAATAGTAGCAGGGGGAGAGGAAATCACCAGCAGAAAATCGACAAATTCTGGACGATTAAGGTCGATGGGGGTGATTTGGGGTGTTTTTTGTGGTGGGAGGACTGATTTTTTGTGGTGATTTGCGGGAAGTTTGTGGATTTTTGCTGGACAAACCCACGTCCGAGAATCCAGACGTGGGGGTGGCGGTTCCGGCTAGTGGAGCTGGGAGGGGATGACGGCGTGCTGGAGGAGGAGGTCGAAGGGGACGATTTTCAGGGTGTCCTCGTGGGTGGCTTCGAGGACGACGGGGCAGGCGGCGCCGGCCTGCTGCACCTGGAGCCAGCGGGCGGCACAGACGCACCAGCGGTCGCCGGACTTGAGGCCGGGGAACCCCCACTCGGGGTGCGGGGTGCTGAGGTCGTTGCCGAGGGACTTGGAGGCGGCGAGGAAGGGCACGTCGACGATGCAGCAGACAGTGTGGACGCCGTGGTCCTCCGGGCCGGTGTTGCAGCAGCCGTCGCGGTAGAAGCCGGTGACGGGCTTGGAGCCGCAGGTTTCTAACGGGAGGCCGAGGACGTTTTTCTGCTTTTTGCTTTCGACTGGCATGAGGCTAGTATTTCATTTTTTGGTGGAGGGTGCGCGCTTGGCGATGGCGACGCGGATGAGAGTGGCGCAGGTCTTGCAGCAGGCCTTGCAGAAGAGCGCCCTTTGCAGCGCTGTATCGCCGCGCGAAGTTGCAGCAGTCGGATCAGCGCCTGCGGCAAGCAGGTTGCGGATTGCTGGTTCGTAGGTAGCGTTCTCAATGAGTGGAGTGCTGCCGCCGCGCAGGCGCACGTTGACATCAGCGCCAGCCCGCACCAACAGGTCGAGGATTTCTTTGTCGTACGCTCCCCGGAAGACCGGCATCATTCCAAAATTTCCGTGGGCGTTTACGTCCGCGCCGGCATCGAGCAACAACTTCAATGTGCGCGGCCGCAAGGCCAGCGGTTGAGCGCCCTGATTCAGCAGGGCCATAATGAGAGGATCGCCAGCGAGTGATTCGTTGACATCGACTTTGTATTTGAGGAACTCTGCAACGATATCGGGATCGTTTGCGAGGACAGCGGTGAAGAACGGTCCGGGAACGGGTTCTCTACCGTTCATCGAGGATTTTGCAGTAGGGTCGGCCTGATGGGCGATCCAGAACTGCACAGCTGGTAGTCCGCCTTCGGTTCTGGCAGCAGCGGTGAGGCACTGGTTGCGGACCTCCGCTGGTACGGGCGCGTCCAACTGATCCAGCATGCGCTCGACCAGTTTGAGGTCAAGGGCTGCGGTAGCGACGCAGAGTGGCGCTCCGTCTTGGTCATTCGGCGCTCCGTCTCTGCCATTCACAGATACCGGGGCCTTCGCGGCGAGAAACTGCTCGATGAGTGGGGTATCGGTCCATTGGATGGCGGCGTTGTAGATGCCGATGTTGACGGGCGTGGAGGCGCTGAAGTCCCAATGCTCCGAGAGCAGGACGGGAAGGGTGTTTTCGTTGATGCCAGTCCAGCGAGCCGTGTCTGCGACTGCTTCGATGCGGTCGGGAAGGGCCAGCACGGCAGGAGGGACATCGAACCCGCTGTCGTAGTTGAGCGAGTGACTGTGCGAGCCAAAGCGCATACCGACGGAGAGACTGATGGTCATATCGCCTGAAGCATCCACTGGCAAATAGATGTACCCGTCGCGGGTGGAGAAGAAATCTGCGTTGCGAAAGAGGGGCAGCAGGCTTTGAGCGGCCTCCGGGGAGATGTGCGCGAAGTGGTCACCAGGTATCAGCGCTAAAGGATAGCCCCGGAAGTGTACCGAGCCGTCGCCCGAGATCTCGACGAAGTAGCCGCTACGATCTCCACGGAACAGGGTGACCTTCATTGTGGAAGGATCCGGCACGTCAGGAAATGGAAAGGGCACATCGGCCCAGCTCCCGGGTAGGGCCTGGTTAAGCGTGACGAAGTCGTGTATGCGTACGCGGACCACCTGGCCGCCGCGATGCCACGGACCGAAGCGGCGCGCCATCTCGATAGCGCGGGCCCGCCTTGTGTATGGAGTTGGTTTGCCGAGGGGTTGGGCGGATTCAACGGTGCCCTGCTCGGAGACGACGATGCGGAATTCGATGCGATTCGCTATCTTGACAAGCTGGCGCGATGGCGGCAGCTTGATTTGCTCGAGAGGCAAAATGTAATGGTAGACGAGGTCAGGCCGATACAAGTCTATGGGCGCGGTCTGGGCGCTGAGAGCCATGGGAATGAGCAGGACGAGGGCCGAGAGAATGCTGCGGAGTGGCGGAGCCATGCGGCGACCTCTTGCGAGTAAGGGTAATACGCTTCTGGTTTAAAAGACACCGGTGGGTGGCATTTGATTCCGCGCGCAACAGGAAAACCTTGCTAAAGAACCGGGGCTGAAACCCGTTTTGTTCTTCGTCTATTCGTGGCGCTAACGCCCCACGCTCCGCCCAAATGCAAAGGTGGTCGCGCTTATCGGGTTAGTCCATGATGCTGAACTGTAGGTACGGTTTTGAGATCTTGAGAATAAGGTCCTTGCCGTCTTCGAGCAATGTTACCCTCCCGTTTTCATCGCGGTCAGGACGACCGACCGCTTTGAATTCGACATCAACCTTGAAGAGTGGACAGTCGCGGCTGACAAATGTGCGCTGCAATCCGGTGGACAGGCCGCCTTCCGTCGTGAAGACCCGGTAGAGGGCCTCTCTGGTCATGCCTGGCGTGATGGTCAGCATTCGCTTCAGGACTTCGATAACCCAGGCCACGTGGTCGGGTGAGGATGGGGCTTGGCCGCTTAGAGGGCTTGACCCCAAGGCGTTGCCGCCAGCGATGGCAGCACCCGCAAGCAATTGAAACATCCTACGTCGCTGCATCCCAGACCTCCGCAATTCGCTTCAAGCTATTTCTATATCAACTACCGGACAGTAACGGATTGCTACGCTCGGAATGACAGAAAGAAAAGCAAAGGTGACGGAGATTATTTGGCGGTGAGGGATAGTTGTTGCTGGTATTCCTCGTAGGGGCCTTTGTGGTCGGTGATGTGGAATTTGGTGGGGCCGCCTTCAAAGTGCCAGACGCGGGTGCCGGCTTCTTCGATCAGGTCCTGATCGTGAGTGACTAAGAAGACGGTGCCTTCGTATTTCTGGATGGCCTGGTTGAGGGCGTTGATGCTTTCGAGGTCGAGGTGGTTAGTGGGTTCGTCGAAGACCAAGATATTGGGCTTCTGCAGCATGATTTTGCAGAAGAGGAGGCGCGCGGCCTCGCCGCCGGAGAGGGCTTCGGTCTTCTTGATGCCCTCCTCGCCCTTAAAGAGCATCTGGCCGAGGATGCCGCGGATGTCTTCCTTGGTGGCATCGGGGTCGAAGCCGTGCAGCCACTCGGAGACGGTGGTGCCGTGGGCGATGGAGCCGGTGTGGTCCTGGGGGAAGTAGCCGATGGAGGCTTCGTGGCCCCACTTTACTTTGCCCGAGTCGATGGAGACGGCCTTATCGCTGAAGCCGAGCTCTTCGACGCCGGGGCCGTTGGCGAGCAGGGCCTTGAGCAGCGTGGTCTTGCCCTGGCCATTACGGCCGATGAGGACGATCTTTTCCCCGCGCTGGACGGCGGCGGAGAAGTTATTAATGACGTGCTCAGTCTTGCCGTCGGGCTGGGTATAGGTCTTGTTGACCTTCTCAAATTCGAGGACGGTCTTGCCGGAGGGGCGCTCCATTTTGAAGCTGATGTAGGGGCGGGCGATGTTGGAGCGGGCGAGCTCGGAGGTGGCGAGGCGCTCGACTTCCTTCTTACGGGAGTTGACCTGCGAGCTGCGCGTGCCGGCGGAGAAGCGGGCGATGAAGTCATTGAGCTGGGCGATTTTCTTCTCGCGCTGCTCGTTCTGCGATTCGATGCGAGTGCGGATCGAGGTCTTCTGGAGGACCATCTCGTCATAGCCGCCGTTGTAGGTGATGATGGTCTCGTAATCGATGTCTGCGATGTGGGTGCAGATGTTGTTGAGGAAGTGGCGATCGTGTGAGATGGTGATGACGGTGCCGTTGTAGCGGGTGAGGAAGTCTTCGAGCCAGTGGATGGAGTCGAGATCGAGCGAGTTGGTGGGCTCGTCGAGAAGCAAGGCCTGGGGCTGGCCGAAGAGCGCCTGGGCCAGCAGGACGCGGACCTTCTGGCCGCCTTGCAGCTCAGACATCTTGCGCTCGTGCAGCTCGTCCGCAATATCAAGACCTTGCAGAAGGAGGGCGGCGTTGGTTTCGGCTTCATAGCCGTCCTCGTCGCCGACGATGCCTTCGAGCTCGCCGAGGCGGGAGCCGTCTTCGTCGGTCATCTCGGACTTGGCGTAGATAATCTCGCGCTCTTCCAGCGCGGCCCAGAGAGGCTTGTTGCCCATGATGACGGTGTCGATGACGCGGTAGGCGTCGAAGGCATATTGATCCTGACGCAGGACGCCGAGCTTCTTCGGGCGGACGACGGTACCCTTCTGCGCGTCGAGCTCGCCGGTGAGTATCTTCATGAAGGTGGACTTGCCGGAGCCGTTGGGGCCGGTGAGGCCGTAGCGGCGGCCAGGGGTGAAGGTGACCGAGACGTCCTCAAAGAGGAGCTTCTGGCCGTAACGCATGGTGATGCTGGAGACAGAGATCATATGTTTTCTATTCCTATTTTATAAGCGTGCGATTGCTGCGCGGTGAATGGCGCGTGTTGCGATTACGACTGGCCGATGAGGACTCCGGCGGCGAAGACTAATCCTCCGCCGACGATGACCTGGAGGCAGGAGAGGGCGAAGCTGGTCTTGAAGTAGCGGTGGCGGATGAGGGCGATGACGACAAGTTCGACACCGACGACTCCATAGGCCCAGGTGAGAGCGGTGTGGACGTTGGGGATAAGGAACGGGAGAGTGTGAAGAAAGCCGCCGAGGAAGGTCATGAAGCCGGTGACGATGCCGCGGAAGACAGGGTTGCCGCGACCGGTGAGTTCGCCGTCGTCTGAGAGGCCTTCAGAGAAGGCCATGGAGATGCCGGCGCCAACGGCCGAGGCTGCTCCGATGAGGAAGACGGTGTGCGAGCTGTGCGTGGCGAAGGCGGTGGCAAAGATGGGCGCGAGCGTGGAGACGGAGCCATCCATGAGGCCGGCGAGGCCAGGCTGGATGATGCGCAGGATGAAGCTTTTGTCGTCGGCGACGAAGGTGGCTAGATCGCTGAGATGAGGGATGTGGTCGGACATAAATTAAGAAATCTTAAATAGTGGCTCCCCTCCTCACGGCTGTTGTGCGCAAGGAGCGGAGCGATGTTGGTTAGCGGCCGCGGGTGCCGCGGTTGGGGCGGCTGCCGGCGTTTCCGCCGGAGCGGCGGCCGGGGCGGTTGCTGCTGGAGTTGCCGAAGCGACTGCCAGCGCCGGAGCGGCTGCGGTTGAAGCCGCCGCCGTTCTGATTGCCGCTGGGGCCGGAGCTGGTGCTGACGCTGCCGTCGGCATTCTTCCAGGAGCGGGTTTCGAGGGCGAGAAGATCGCTGGAGGCGGACTTCAGGTCGATGGGCTTGTTGCGCTCCTCCTTTTCGAGGTTGCGATCGGCCTCGCGCCACTCGATGGGCACCTTGAGCTCGCGCTCGATGCGGCGCATGTCGGAGCGTTCCTGCGGCATGACGAAGGTGGTGGCGACGCCCTTAGCGCCGGCGCGGCCAGTGCGTCCGATGCGGTGCACGAAGTCCTCCGCGGCGTTGGGCAGGTCATAGTTGATGACGTGGGCGATGTCAGAGACGTCGATGCCGCGAGCAGCGACATCGGTGGCGACCAGAACGCGGTGCTTGCCACCGGCGAAGCCCTTGAGAGCGGCGGTGCGCTGGGACTGCGAGCGGTCGCCGTGGATGACGTCGACATCGTGGTTCAGCTTCTCCAGCTTGCGGGCGATGCGGTCGGCGCCGTGCTTGGTGCGGGAGAAGACCAGGAAGGTGCCTTCGTGCTCGCGCAGCATCTGGTCGAGCAGGCCGAGCTTCTGGTCCTGCATGACGGTGTAGGCGACCAGCTCAACGTTGTCGCAGGGCTTGGTGGTGCTACCAATCTGAATGCGGGCAGGGTCGCGGACGTAGTCTTTGACGATCTCGCGGACGTTGGGATCCAGAGTAGCGGAGTAGCACATGGTCTGGCGGGTCTTCGGCAAAGCACCGACGATGCGGCGGATGGCGGGAAGGAAACCCATGTCGAGCATGCGGTCGACTTCGTCGAGCACGAGCATTTCAACGGATTTGAGATCGACCTCGCGGCGGCGGAGGAAGTCTTCGAGGCGTCCCGGCGTGGCGACGACCAGGCGCGGGCCACGGTCGAGCTGATCGAGCTGGGTGTTCTCCGAGAGGCCGCCGACGACGAGCACGGAATCGTGCTTGGCCTGGGGGACGATCTTGGCGTAGGACTCCAGCACCTGCATGGCGAGCTCGCGCGTGGGCAGCAGGATGAGCGAGCGGATGGGGCCGCGCTTGCCCTTGGTGGAGGGGACGGAGTTCGCATCCATGCGATGAATCATCGGGATGAGGAAGCTGAGGGTCTTGCCGGTACCGGTGGCGGCGGTGGCGAGGACGTCCCTGCCATCGAGCGCGGGTGGAATGGCTCCGGCCTGGACGGGCGTCGGGATGAGGAAGCCGGCCGCGGTGAGGCGGGACTTCAGGCTGTCAGAGACTTTGAAGTCCTGAAAGCGGACCTGGTTGGGATCAGTAGGTTGAGCTTGGATGGTGGTTTCTTCTTGTAGTTCGAGCGTTGCAGTCGTCAAGGTATTCCTTATATGGGTTGGTTGAGCTATCAGCGAATAGATAGAGCGGTGCCGAGGCACCATGGATGTCTACATTCAGCATTGCTCTCGTTTGATAAGCGCTGCTGCTGCACGGCGAGGCTGGTCCTGTGACCGGCCATCTGAGCCAGAGCAACCAGCGCGGCTTCCTGAATTTCGCAGGGAAGGATTGCGATGGGGTGAGGCGGTTCGCAGTCTCTGGCCAGAACTCGAAGATCAACAAACATGAAGATCGACGCCTGAGTTCTTTGCCTGCGATGCCTTGCACTTATGTTTCAAGCGCAACCCTAGGATAACACAGGCCGCAGCCGACTTGCAGAAGACCGGATGCGCGAACCTTGCTCGATACATGGGTAGAGGGGAGACGGCGGCGGTGGATTCGTGGGAGACTTTTCCCGGGGAGAAAAATATGGGGACGAGACGGCTTGGCAATTCGGACATGGAGCTGACGCGCATCGGCTTTGGCGCTTGGGCGATTGGCGGCGGCGACTGGGAGTTTGCGTGGGGGCCGCAGGATGATGATGAGTCGGTGGCGGCAATTCGGCGGGCGCTGGAGCTGGGCATCAACTGGATCGACACGGCACGCATCTATGGGCTGGGACACTCGGAAGAAGTAGTTGCGCGGGCGCTGGAGGGTGTGAGTGAGCGGCCTTGGGTGTTTACCAAGTGCGGCATCCACTGGACAGAGCAGAAGAAGAACTACCGGAGCCTGAAACATATCCGGGAGGAGTGTGAATCAAGCCTGCTGCGGCTGAAGGTAGACACGATCGACCTTTACCAGATCCATTGGGCAGAGCCGGACGCCGAGATCGAAGAGGGCTGGAGCGTGATGGCCGACCTACAGCGCGAGGGCAAGGCGCGGTGGATTGGCGTATCGAACTTCAACGTAGCGCAGATGGAGCGAGCGATGAAGGTCGCTCCGATCACTTCGTTGCAGCCGCCGTATTCGATGCTGAACCGGACGGTGGAGACGGAGATTCTGCCGTTCTGCGCGAAGCATGGGATCGGCGTGATCAACTATTCGCCGATGGTGAGCGGTCTGCTGACCGGCAAGATGACCAAGGAGCGGGTCGCTAATTTCCCGAGCGACGATTTCCGGCGGAATGCGAAGCAGTTCCAGGAGCCGCTGCTCTCGAAGAACCTGGAGCTGGCAGCGTTGTTGGGAACGATTGGAAAGCGGCATGGCGTTAGCGCCGGTGTCGTTGCGATTGCGTGGACGCTGCGGAATTCCGCGGTGACTGCGGCGATTGTCGGCGGACGGAGCGCGGCGCAGGTGGATGGCGTGTATCCGGCGATGAACTTCCATCTGAGTGACGATGAGGCGAAGGAGATTGAAGCGCGGCTTAGTTAGCTGGGTCGTCTGCGCGGTTTGGAAAATTTCTTCTTCGGCGGGATCGGTTTTTTGAGCTGGGCGGGTTCGGGGAGGACGCGCTTGCGCTCTACTTTCTGGCCTTTGGCGGCGCGGTTCAGGGCGGTGACTTCGCCCATGGTTAGTTCGCGGAAGCCGCCGGGGGGGACGTCGAGGACCAGCGCGCCGTAGCCGATGCGGCGGATTTTTTCGACGTGGTGGCCGATCTCTTCGAACATCTTGCGGAGCTGGCGGTTGCGGCCTTCAGTGAGCGAGACCTGGAACCAAGGGTTGTCGCCGCCGCGTACCTGCTCAACGGTGGCGGGGGCGGTGAGGACGCGGTCGCGGCGGCCAGAGCGGACTTCATTGAGGCGGCCCCGGTCGATCATGATGCCGCGGCGGAGCTGGTCGACGGCGGCGGGGGGTGGGGCACCGGAGACTTTGACGAGGTAGGTCTTCTGCACGCCGGCGCTGGCTTTTGAGAGCGCGTTGGCGAGCGTGCCATCGTTGGTCATCAGCAGCAGGCCTTCGCTGAGGTAGTCGAGGCGGCCTACTGGGTAGAGGCGGACTTCGGGGGCGTTCCTGGACTGCGAGAGCAACTGCATGACGGTGGGGCGGTGCTCGGGGTCGTCGAGCGTGGTGACGTAGCCGCGCGGCTTGTTGAGGACGTAATAGCGCTGGCGCTCAGGGCCGTGGAGGAGCTTGCCGTCGACGCGGATGTGGTCTTTGCTGGCGTCGGCCTTGGTGCCTAGCTCAGTGACGGTCTTGCCGTTGATCTGGACGCGGCCTTCGAGGATGATCTGCTCGGCCTTGCGGCGGGAGGCGATCCCGGCTTGGGCGAGGATTTTCTGGAGGCGGTCGCCGGTGGGGGCGTTCGATGGGTTTGTCATTATTTCTGGCTTTCTGACTGCGGAGCGGCTCGTCGCGGTCGGTGCTGCTTGCTTTGGATGCTTAATGGATTGTAATGGTCGAGGCGAAGCGTGGGGGGTACCCCTCCCCCCCCCCATTTTCTAAAGTATCCGGAATCAATGACTTAGTGAGGTATAAATATAGATGGCTAACCCAAACCGTATTTTGGCTGGAAGCCGAATGAGTGATTTGTCTGCGGAGAACTGTCAACAGTTTTTGTCAACAGCTTGTGTATATATATGTATTATACAATCATGGCGGCACAGTGACGGCACAGTGACGGCACAGTGACGGCACAATAGCAGCGCCTTGGCAGCACACTGGATGCACCATTTGTAAAGGATTGGACCGGAGGGGAATTGAACCCCAGCGCCTCAGGATGGGAAGCCCCAGACGCAGACCAACTCCGGCCCATGTAAGGCCGGACACGCCGCAAGTCGTGCCCGGTGTAGTGCAGTGATGAACCGATTCGGAATCTTCGCCCGCAAAAGTTTGGATTCCGTTTCTTAGTGAATCGTTCGATGCGCAAGCCGTTGTCATCTGATGCGGCTTGCGCTCGTTCGTCTAACCATATGTGGAGTTGATAGTAGCATTTATTCTCGAACCATAAATGGTGCTATTGAGACGAATAAAAAGGGAAGATTGTAGAGGATGTCTATATGAAATCCACAAGCTCTTCTGAAATGCGCCGTTTTGATGAGGCATTACGCAGTGTAATGCAGGTTTCTAAGGCGGATTTGACCCGTATGCTGTCTGTGGAAAAGGCGGCTAATACTGGTAAGCTGAAACCTGGCCCCAAGCCTAGAGTTTCGGTTTCGGCCCACGCTTCGCACGATGCGGATTAGGCTTGCGTTCTTTCCATTTTCCCTGTCAGTTCGTCATAAGTAAGCCGCTTTCCTGCAACCTGCGAGAGAGCCAATAGGAAACGGTCTGAATCATCCAAGGGATTGTCTTTCGTGGCGCGATTGTTAAAGCGAAACATCTGCTCATCCAAATAGCGGTCAAGGTGAAACGGCTCGACCGCGACATAGGTTCCAGCCAGATTGCGCTTCGTGAGCGACCAGAAGTTTTCGAGGCCATTTGTGTGAACGCGGCCTTTGACGTAGCACTCAGCATGGTTCACGGTGTCGTGAATGTAACGGGACTTGAGATTGTCATAACCGACCGCCTGATCGGTGTATACGGCGGAGCCATACTTCACATTCTTTAGAATCTCGTTTTGCAGCGTCTCGCGTTTCACGTTGGGTACGACCTTCGCCCGGACTTGCCGGGATTCACGGTCAAGTATTCCCATGACGACAGCCTTGCCGTGCGCTCCACCACGCTTCACATAGCGTACCTTTTGGGCCGCGTGCATGTTCTTGAGTTTGCCGCCGACGAACGCCTCGTCTACCTCTACCTCGCCGCCATCACTGCTGCCCATCTTCGCTCCAAAGTCTTTCGCCTTGAGTACGAGCCGCAACCGTTGAAGCATGAACCATGCGCTCTTTTGGGTCACGCCAAGATCGCGGGCCACTTCATAGGAGCTAATGCCGTTTTTGCAGTTCACAATAAGCCACAGGGCCGGGAGCCATTTGGTGAGTGAGATAGGGGAATCCTCGAATATGGAGCCGCGCTTCACAGAGAACTGGATACGGCAGTTGCGGCACTTCCAGCGGCGCTGAGTTTTGATGTAGTAAGGCTCGGCAGCCAAGCACTCAGGGCAGGTAGGGCCGTCCGGCCAACGCATCTCGGCTACGGTATCAATGCACACCTGTTCATCGCTAAAGTATTGAATTGCTTGGAGTAAGGTCTTGATCTGGCTTTCCATGACCCAAATATAGCAAATTGGCGTGGGTTAGTCAACTATATTATTACCCTTAGTGAGTTTGTGGCTGTAAAATCCTGCATCTAAAGGACTTGCGGGTAGAATCCTGCAAACAAAGGACTTAGCGGTGGTCTGCATTGCCGGGTTGCGTAACTTCCACCAGCGGGTTTTTCGACATCCACCACAGCGTTTTTGCAGAAACCAGCCGGTTTTCGGTTTGGCGGCAGGGAAATTCCCCGGCAAAATCGAAGACTCGTGTGTTTTGTGACGCGAATTGAGCAGTTATTGGTGGTTATTTTGTGCACCAACGTGGTTTGTGAAAGATGGCTCTATTTAAGGATAGCAGTTGGAGTGGGGTAAGTATGCCAAGTTGTTTTGGAGGGAATGGGCGCGTGGTTATTGGGTTTTCAGGAGTTGGTGGGTCTTTGGGGGCTTGACAGGGTTTGCGGGGGGCTTGCCTTCAGACCTTGCGAAAGGTTTGGGATTGGGCGGCTGGAAATATGCAATTATGGCAAATCAGGTGCGGCTTTGTGCAAGAACTTTACGTAAGAGGAACAAAGAGAATAGGGAGTAGGGAGTAGAAAGACAAAGACAACGGCAATTCAGTCCTTCCGCCCTTCGGGCTGCGCTCCGGCCTTCGGTAGAGTGGAACCCACTCATTGCGCAAAAACGCGCCATGAATGGCCCACCCGGCTGCTGCATTCGGTCTACATTCCTACCTCCTGCTTCTGCCGTTCATGGCACACTTTGGCGAGCCACAACTAAGCTCGTACCGCTTCGGCCTCTCGAAAGGCAGGAACGATGGTTTCCTGTAGGACTTTAATCCTATTCTCCACATCAGCAGCATTTTCTGGTGTCGCAGGCATATACACCGGAATAACGTCCTTTGACATGCGCCCTTCCTTCGCCAAATTGACCCACTTCAAAACCTCCTCAATGTACCCTTCCAATGCCTGCGATGGAGTCTTGCATGAATCCGTCACTAGATATGCAGGTGAAACATCGCACGAAATAACCCATATCCATTCGTCCACATCTGCTCGCGAAGGTTCAATGTGGAAGAGGAACACCGCGACGACCCCGCCATAGCCGTCACCAAAATAGATTTGCCGTACGCTTTTGCACCACGGAAAGGAACGGACATACTTCTCAGCTCCTGAAGCCATCACTCGCAAGAGCTTCATATCTTCGTCGCCTCCGCCGAACATTTGGGCTAAAGGAATAACC
>Ga0206836_10106_pt1 | contig 22323 bp, 20 predicted proteins | sample Alteio_BWOrgCont_28_FD_152871 | JGI IMG/M metagenome (GOLD analysis project Ga0206836, IMG submission 152871) | Enriched cells from forest soil in Barre Woods Harvard Forest LTER site, Petersham, Massachusetts, United States -... | ecosystem: Environmental > Terrestrial > Soil > Temperate forest >...
GTCTACCACTCCATTGCTGAATTCGAAAATTACGCCCTGGGTGTCGTAGCTGATATTAGCCGGAGACCGGTAAGAAGGATCGCCATAGGCCAGTATTACCTCTGCCTGTGTACTGCTGCCAATAACAACATCCCGTTCTGTCCGCGCCCCTGGCATTACAATTTCTATAGAATATATTACAGTGGCGCTATCGGGTGTACTTATGGCAAAAAATTTAAGCCCTTTTGCTTTATATGTTACGGTCTTATCGGTATAAATCTTCCCGTTACGTTTCGATTTCTCATCTCTTATTTTGCCCTTGCCGAAAATCCGTTGCACATCGGCAATGGTTGAACTGCCAAGCTTAACACCACCTGTGCCTTCGCCCACCTTTATAAAATAAGGTAATCCCTTCACTGTATCCATTTTCCCGCTCCGGTCTCTTCCCTGCGAAAAAGCGGAGAATGATAGCGCTAAAAGGCCTGAAAGAATTAATAATCTGCTCTTGAACTTCCTGTAAGTAAGCATCTTTATTATTATGAATTAGGGTTTTTCATGAATAATTTTTAAAACTACAAAATATTACATTCCCGAACATTAAATAGCCTTTAATTTTATGCACTATTTCTCTAATCCATTTCTCCTTTTAACTTTGCAGGTCTTCATCTTATACCTTAGTCAGCTATGAATAAAAAGTTTAACGAATTACAGGAAAAAATAGCCCTTTCAAAACTTGGCGGAGGTGAGGCCCGTATTGAATCGCAGCATAAAAAGGGCAAGCTCACCGCCCGTGAGCGCATTAACATATTAATGGACGAAGGCAGCTTTGAAGAGATAGGCATGTTTGTTACCCACCGTGCCACAGAGTTCGGCATGGAGCGTGAAAAATACCTGGGCGATGGTGTTATTACAGGCTACGGAACCATTAATGGCAGGCCCGTATATGTTTTCGCGCAGGACTTTACCGTTTTCGGAGGTTCGCTTTCCGAATCGCATGCCGAAAAGATTTGCCGCATTATGGACCTGGCCATGAAAAACGGCGCTCCCGTTATCGGGCTCAATGACTCAGGCGGGGCACGCATACAGGAAGGCGTAGTATCGCTTGGCGGCTATGCCGATATATTTTACCGCAACACTATAGCATCGGGTGTTATACCACAGATATCAGCCATAATGGGCCCTTGCGCCGGTGGAGCTGTTTATTCACCTGCCATAACCGACTTTATATTGATGGTGGAAAACACCTCGTATATGTTTGTTACCGGCCCCAACGTAGTAAAAACAGTTACACATGAAGAAGTAACATCGGAAGAATTAGGTGGCGCTTCAACACATTCATCAAAGTCGGGTGTGGCGCATTTCAGTTGCGCCAACGGGCCTGAGTGTTTGAGTTACATTAAGCAATTACTAAGTTACGTACCGCAAAACTGTGAAGAAGATCCACCTGCACTGCCCTATGAGGGTGGCGATGAAAAGCGCATGGCTTTAAATACGCTGATACCTGAAAACCCCAACCAGCCTTACGATATGCGCGATGTAATTAACGAAGTGGTTGATGCCGATTCGTTTTTTGAAGTGCATAAAAACTATGCTGAAAACATATTGGTAGGTTTTGCACGGCTTGCGGGTAAAAGTATCGGCATTGTGGCAAACCAGCCTGCTTTTTTGGCCGGTGTGCTCGATATTAAATCATCATTAAAGGCGGCACGCTTTGTCCGTTTCTGCGATTCGTTCAATATTCCTTTACTTGTTTTTGAAGATGTACCCGGCTTTCTTCCCGGTACCGACCAGGAATGGAACGGCATTATTTCAAACGGAGCCAAACTGTTGTATGCTTTCTGCGAAGCCACGGTGCCTCGTGTTACCGTTATTACCCGCAAAGCATACGGTGGAGCGTATGATGTAATGAACTCTAAACACATTGGGGCTGATATGAACTATGCATGGCCCACTGCCGAAATTGCAGTTATGGGTGCAAGGGGTGCGGCTGAAATCATTTTCAAAAAGGAAATAACAGAAGCAAAGAACCCGGCTGAAAAACTCAAAGAAAAAGAGATGGAATATGTTGAGCACTTTGCCAACCCTTACCGTGCGGCTGAACGTGGTTATGTCGATGAAGTGATATTGCCGGAAGATACCCGCATTAAGCTTATTAAAGCTTTCAGCATGCTGAAGAACAAGGTGGATAAACTGCCCCGCAAAAAGCATGGTAATATTCCGTTGTAATAATATTCAGACCTTTGCACACTATTTTGGCCCTAAAACAGTTATTATAAGTTTGATATTAAAGACCTTACTTGTTACGTAAACTTTCAAATACACGCTTCGCACTCATATTCTTGCTGTTTGCAGTTGGCTGCACCACAGAAAAGAATACATGGATGACAAGGCATTTCCATAACACCTGCGCCCACTTTAATGGCTATTTCTGGGGCAAGCTTTCATTCCAGGACGGGCTGCAGAAACTGGGCACTACCCATAAAGAAGATTTTTCGGATGTTATACCTGTTTACGTTTATGCCGACCAAACGGAAGTTACTTCAATATTCCCTGAAATGGACAGGACCATATTGAAGACCAAAACCATGATAGAGAACCACACTATTACCGACAAAAACAAGCATGAAATTTACGACGCCGTTAAGTATATAAAATATTGCTACCTGCTTAATGCCCAGGCTAATCTTTATAAAAACGAATATCTTAAGGCTATTGATGAATTCGATTACACATCTCGTGTATACAAGGGCACCGATGTAAAGTTTGAAGCCATGATATGGCAGGCAAGGGCCTTTAACCAGATGGGGTCGGTATCACGTGCCGAAGAACTTATTGATTATTTAAAAAGCAACAAAAGCCTGCCTGAAAAACTTATGACACAGGTGTATGCCGTTACTGCCGATTACTACGAACGCACCGGGCAATGGGAAGAAGTAGCCAAATGGATTACGAAAGCAATAGGAACAGAAAAGAAAAAGAGCGTGCGCGCCCGCTACTATTTTATACTTGCCCAATTGGCAGCCAAAGGCGGCGAGCCGAAAAAGGCGTTTGACTATTACACTAAAGTATTAAAATCGCACCCGCCATACGACCTTGAATTTGAGGCTAAGATTAACCGTGCCTTGCTTTTTATGGGCGGCCCTAAAGAAAATGAAAGCATAAAAAAGGAGCTTAACAAGATGCTTAAGCCTACTAAAAACAGCGATAACCGCGACCAGATTTATTACGCCCTTGCCCAGATTGCCCTTAAAGAAGGAGATACTGCCCTCTGCATAAAGGACATGAACAAATCTATACGTACCAGCACTACCAACCAGCGCCAGAAAGCCCTTTCCTATATGGCCCTTGCCAATTTCAATTTCGACTGGGAAGAATATGTACTGTCGAAAAGATATTTTGACAGTACCCTTACCGCCCTGCCTAAAAACTCAAAGGGACGCGATTCAATAGTGGCAAAGAGGGATAACCTTCAGAAACTGGTAACCTATCTTGAAGTTATAACTTTCCAGGACAGCGTTCAGAAGCTGGCAAAGATGGATAAGAAGGATCTTGACAAGTATATTGATGATATAATTGCCAATGCCAGGCAAGCTGATGAAGATAAGAAAAAACAACTGGAAGCAGCATCGGCGCCTTCTACTTCCAATCCCAATGGAAATGCCACCGTTTCCAACGGCAAATGGTACTTTTATAACCCGGCCCTGGAAACACAAGGCACTGAAGAGTTTATTAAGAAATGGGGTAACAGGAACCTGGAAGATAACTGGCGAAGAAGTAAAAAAATGATTGATGCTTCAGCCGCTACCTCAGGAGCTGAAACTACCGCAAAGGATTCTTCGGCGGCTAAAGGGAAAAATGTAAAAACCGCTAAGGATTCTTCGGCGAGTAAGTATAACCGCGCCCATTACCTGAAAAACATTCCGCTTACGGATGCTAAATTCAAGAAATCGGTAGATAGTGTGATTGATGCTTACTATAATGCCGGAGCCATTTATAAAGAATACCTGCATAACTACCGCAGGTCGTCGGCTGAATTTGAAGAACTGCTGCAACGTTTTCCTGATAATAAGTATAAGCTGATTGTGTATTATGAGCTTTATGTTATTTATAAACTGGTGCACAACGATGACCGGATGAACTACTATAAAAACCTGTTGCTTACCAAGTACCCTAATACCGTGTATGCCAAACTGGTTTCGGACCCAGACAAATATGCCCGCGATGTGGAAGCCAACAAACAGGCTGTTTTAAAACTATATGGCACTACCATTGACGACTACAAACATGAAAAATGGGCCCAGATGATGATTGATTGCCAGCAGGCCGATTCGCTTTACCCCAAAAACGACCTCACACCCCGCTTTGCCTACCTTGAAGCTATAGCGACCGGCGGCACACAGGGCGAACAGGCCTATAAAGACGCCCTTACAAAGATTACCATTGACTATCCCAGGGATTCGGTTAAAATACTGGCACAAAATGTACTGAACTATTTAAATAAAAAGCCCGTGGCGCCTCCTCCGGTTAAAGATACAACCGTTACCTATTTAAATACCCCCGATACGGTTTACCTGTGGGTATTGCTTGTTGACAACAAAGAATCGCAAAAAATAAGCGACGTACGGAATAAACTGACTGACCTTAATTCTAAAACCTTCAGCCAGAGTAACCTTTCTACCGACGAAATATTCCTGAATGCAAACCAGCTGATGATAGTAATGAAGAAGTTTGCAACCCAGGACCTTGCCAAGAACTACTATACATACCTGAAAAACAGCGACGATGTGTTTAAAACACTACCACCCAGCGCATACCAAACCTTCTATATTTCGCAGCAGAATTACCGCCTGTTGTTTGGCCATAAAAAGGCCGACGAATACCTGCAGTTCTTTAAAGATAAGATGCCCTGATGAAATAGTGCCTTTATTCAAAATAAAATCTTACTTTTGCACGGTTTTTTCCAACGAAAAGAGTGAGAATAAAGGACACACAGTGCATTATTGACTTTGCCCCCCTTAAGGCGGGTGAATATAGCTTTCTTTTTACCCTTGATGGTGAACTGTTTAAGGAGAACCATTATGAAGATATTCATGATGCTAACCTTAAGGTAATCATTGAGTTTAATAAGAATTCGCGCATAATGATGTTCAACTTTACCATTGACGGTACTGTAAACGTTACCTGCGACCGCTGCGGGGACGATTTTAACCTGCCCGTTTACCTTCAAAAACAGCTGATTGTAAAGACCGATGGCCGTGAACACCAGGAAGAAGATGATATGGTTACCCTTGCCACAGGCGAAAAAGATATAGATATAGCCCCTTACGTATACCAATATGTTGTACTTTCGCTGCCCATGCAAAAATTGCACCCCCCTGAAAAGGACGGAACGCGAAATTGCAACCCGGAGGTATTAAAGAAACTTAAGAACATAGAAGTGGAGAAAAGCAGTGATGAGCAATACATAATAAACAGTAACAAGCGTTTTTCCCACGAGGAGGAGAAACCAAAGAAAAAAACAACTTAAAACCAAACAATTATGCCACATCCTAAACGAAGACATTCGAAAAGCCGTGGAAGGAAACGCAGGACCAATTATAAGGCGGTTGCATCTACCTTGTCAACCTGCTCGAATTGCGGTGCTCCGGTACTTAGCCACCGTGTATGTCCGGAATGCGGATTTTACAAAGGAAAACAGGCCATAGAAAAGAGTGTTTCTGCATAACAACGAGCTTGTTTATGACTCATTTTTCATTGAGCTTAATCCTTAGCCAGTGAGAATAGGGCTGGATATAATGGGGGGCGATTATGCCCCACGTACTACAGTCGGGGGAGCTGTATTGGCCGCAAAAGAACTGCCGGCCGGTGCAAGGCTTGTGCTTTTTGGCGACCGCGACCAGATAATTCCTCTTTTGCATGAAAACAAAGCAAAGGAAGAAGACTTTGATATTGTACATACCACAGAGGTTATTGAAATGGCTGAATCTCCGCTAAAGTCCATTAACCAGAAACCCAATTCAAGCATTGGATTAGGCTTCCAGCAATTAAAAAGCAAAGAAATTGATGCCTTTGCCAGCAATGGCAACACAGGCGCTATGATGGTTGGTGCGCTTTACAGCGTTAAGACTATTGAAGGCATACAGCGCCCGTGCATAGCTACCGTAGTTCCCAAAGAAGATGGTGGCGTGGGTGTTCTTTTAGATGTAGGCAGCAATGCCGACTGCCGCCCCGAGGTGCTTTGCCAGTTTGCAGTATTGGGGCAGATTTATTCCAAATGCATTTACAACATTGCCGACCCTAAGGTGGCATTGCTCAATATTGGCGAAGAAGAAGAAAAAGGCAACCTGGTGGCACAAGCTGCGCACCAGTTGCTAAAGGACATGAAGCAGATTAACTTCATTGGCAACATAGAGGGCCGTTATATTTTCGACGGAGGCTCGGCCGATGTAATAGTTTGCGAAGGCTTTGTAGGAAATGTGGTATTGAAAGAAGCTGAAGCTTTTTACAGGATATACAGGAAAAGAAAAATGAAAGATTCTTTCTTCGATAGGTTCAACTACGAAATTTATGGTGGCACCCCGATTTTGGGTGTTAACTCCACTGTTGTGATAGGCCATGGCATTTCAAATGAAGTGGCGACTAAGAATATGATACTGCTTACTAGCGAAATGGCGGCTGCGGGAGTAGCTGAGAAAATAAAACAAGCATTTAATCCTTAACCGAACATGGCCATTACCGCCGCAATTACTGCTGTAGAAGGCTACTTACCCGATTACGTACTCACTAACCAGGAGCTATCGCAAATGGTTGATACTAACGACGAGTGGATAACCACGCGTACGGGTGTAAAAGAAAGAAGAATTTTAAAAGGCGCGGACAAAGGTGCATCGGTTATGGGTGCTGAAGCCGTAAAACGCCTTTGTGAAAAAAGAGGCATATCGCCCGATGAAATTGATTTACTTATTGCGGCTACTGTTACCGGCGATTATATATTTCCGGCTACCGCCAACATTATTTGCGATAAAGTAGGCGCAAAAAAAGCATGGAGCTTTGATATTAATGCAGCCTGCTCAGGCTTTATTTATGCCCTTACAACGGGTGCACAGTTTGTGCAAACAGGTGCGCATAAAAAAGTGGTTGTGGTGGGGGTAGATAAAATGTCGGCTATAGTTGACTATACCGACCGCGCCACTTGCGTTATTTTTGGCGACGGAGCCGGGGCCGTGTTACTAGAGCCCAGCACCGAAGGTTTCGGCATACTCGATTTTAAACACCAGGTTGATGGTTCAGGAAGGGTGCATTTGTACCAGAAAGCGGGAGGTTCGGTAAAACCACCTTCAATTGAAACAGTAGAAAAGAAAGAGCATTATATATACCAGGAAGGACAAGCAGTTTTCAAAGTGGCTGTTAAACAAATGGCCGATGTTTCTGCTGAAATGATGGTGCGCAACAACCTTAAACCCGACGATGTGGCATGGCTGGTACCACACCAGGCTAACAAACGTATTATTGAAGCTGTGGCCCATCGCATGGAACTGCCTGAAAGCAAAGTAATGTTGAATATTCACAAATATGGCAACACTACTTCGGGTACTATACCGCTGTGTTTGTGGGAATACCAGAAGCAAATGAAAAAAGGCGATAATATTATCCTGTCTGCCTTTGGCGGCGGGTTTACATGGGGTGCTATTTATGTTAAATGGGCATATAATAGCTAATTCCCTTAAAGATTTTATATTTGTTAGTGAATAGAACATTTTAAAACGACCAAGGTTATGAATTTGAAAGAAGTAGAAGAACTCATTCGTTTTGTTGCCAAGGCTAATGTTGCCGAAGTTGAATTGGAGACAAAAGACATTAAACTGGTTATTAAAACCTCAAGGGGTGTTACCGAGGCTACACAGGTACAGGTACCCGTTATGGTTACTCCTGCAGCACCTGTAGTTACAGCTCCTGCTGTAGCGCCTGCAATACCTGCAGCACCAAAGGTTGCCGCTGAGGCGCCTGCTGCTCCTGTTTCCGCTAATGGCAATGAAGCAAAATACATTACTGTAAAATCACCTATGATTGGTACTTTTTACCGTTCTGCAGGACCCGATAAGCCACCTTTCGTTAATGTAGGCGACAAGATTGAAAAGGGTAAAGTAATTTGCATTATTGAGGCCATGAAGCTCTTTAATGAAATTGAAGCCGAAGTTTCCGGAACAGTTATAAAGGTGATTGCTAATGATGCTACCCCTGTTGAATACGACCAGGCATTACTTCTTATTGACCCAAGCTGATAATTATGGCAAGAAGCAAAAAAGCTGACTCCAAAGGAGAATCAGAACAAATAATGTTTAAGAAAATCCTGATTGCGAACAGGGGCGAAATAGCCATGCGCGTTATCCGGACTTGTAAAGAAATGGGCATTAAAACGGTGGCCGTTTATTCTACAGCCGATAAAGACAGCCTTCATGTGCGTTTTGCCGATGAAGCTGTTTGCATAGGCCCGCCTCCCAGTAAAGATTCTTATTTAAAAATTCCGAATATTATTTCGGCCGCTGAAATAACCAACTCCGATGCTATTCATCCGGGTTATGGTTTCCTTTCAGAGAATGCAAAGTTCTCGCATATATGCGAAGAGCATAAAATAAAATTCATTGGCGCTTCACCGGCCATGATTGAGGCCATGGGCGATAAATCGACCGCCAAGGAAACCATGAAAAAGGCAGGTGTGCCTGTTGTTCCCGGTTCCGATGGTTTGCTGAAAGACCTTGAAGACGCTAAGAAAGTGGCTAAGAAAATAGGCTACCCTGTTATGATGAAAGCTACCGCCGGCGGCGGTGGCAAGGGTATGCGCGTAATATGGAAAGAAGAAGAGCTTGAACATGCATGGGAATCGGCACGGACTGAAGCTATGGCTTCATTCGGCAACGATGGCATGTATATGGAAAAGTTTTTAGAAGAGCCTCGACACATAGAGATACAGATTGCAGGCGACCAATATGGAGTTGTGTGCCACCTTTCAGAAAGGGATTGCTCAATACAGCGCCGCCACCAGAAACTGGTAGAGGAAACTCCTTCCCCGTTTATGACGGATAAACTTCGTGAGAAAATGGGCAAGGCTGCTATTAAAGCGGGCGAGGCCGTTAACTACGAAGGTGTGGGTACAGTAGAGTTTTTGGTTGACAAGCACCGCAACTTTTACTTTATGGAGATGAACACCCGTATACAGGTTGAGCACCCCATAACAGAAGAGGTAATTAACTATGACCTTATTGCTGAGCAGATAAAGATTGCTGCAGGCGTTAAAATATCGGGTAAGAATTATTTCCCCCAGTTGCATGCAATGGAATGCCGTATTAATGCCGAGGACCCGGCAAATGGTTTCAGGCCCAGCCCCGGAAAGATTGTAAACTTCCACGTTCCCGGCGGCCATGGTATACGTGTTGACACACATGTGTATGCAGGTTATGTAATTCCGCCTAACTACGACTCAATGATTGCAAAGCTTATAACAGTTGCCCAATCAAGGGAAGAAGTTATTGCCAAAATGAAACGTGCGCTGGAAGAGTTTGTGATTGAGGGTATAAAGACTACTATTCCTTTCCATTTAAAACTGATGGATAACAAACGTTTCAGGGCTGGCGATTACAACACCCACTTCCTCGAAGAAGAGAAGTTATTTTAAGGAGCATGTTTCGACAGGCTCAACATGACATCTGCCCTGTCACCCTGAGTTTGTCGAAGGGCAAATACCTAAATAATAAACCCGCATGGAACTGACATTTAAAACCACCTGCGGGATAGTTTCAGCAGCGCTGAATATAGCGTGCTTTATTCCCTATTTGCGGGATACCTACAAGAAAACTACCAAGCCGCATATCTATACCTGGCTCATCTGGACCATACTACAGGTAACCGGTACCATTGCCATGTTTAACAGCGGGGCAGGAATGGGTACGCTGTCATTGGCTATTGGTGCAGTGTTTTGTGCATACGTGTGCTTATTATCATTAAAACTTGGCACAAAAAATATTACCACGTTCGATACCATCTGTTTGATAGGAGCATTGGGCGCTACGGCCGTTTACATTTTCCTGAAAGACCCGCTACTCTCAATCATACTAATCTCTATTATTGACTTCACCGGCTTCCTCCCTACCCTGCGTAAGGCTTATGCTGAGCCCTATTCTGAAACACTGGCTATGTTTGCCCTATTTGCATTTTCTGGAGTGTTTTCTGTAGCAGCGATAGCGAGTTATTCGCTTGTAACACTGCTTTATCCCCTAACATTAATAGCGATTAATATACTTGCTACAGTGGTGATTTATATGAGGAGAAAACGGCCCACCCAACCCTCCCGAAGGGAGGGCTAATGCTAAAATTCCCCCAAAAACGTAAAAATATCTTCAAGATAGTTTTTTCCTAACTTTGATATAAGAAAACCCAGCGCCATGAAAGACAAGTTTCATTCCCTTACCCTTAAAGAAGCCATAGCGGTACAGATATTTTACTCATCGCCTGATGACGAAAACCTTGATGGGAAAACATTGAATGGGAAAAACTGGATAGATACCACAGGCGTGGTTAGCAGCATTACCTTCAGGCAGAATGGAGTGGATAAAGATGAAGCCTTGCAAAAGCTTATTGATAAGAAGTCTTATAAGGAAATATTGAAGAAGTATGACAAGCCTGGTGCCACTTTTAAAATTGTAGTTATTTATAAAGACAATAATAATAAAGTCAAAGAAACTGACCTGACCAATGCAATAAAGCTGGCCTTGTCGCCTGAAGAATTACCTAAACAGATTATTGAATTTTTATTACAGAAGAAGGAATTTAGTTTCCTGAAAGGCTAAAACATTATCTCATCCTCTTCGCCTTATCTTCCCTCAACATCTCAGCATAGTTGAGTTTCCTTGCCAGTGCATTAACGGCCATTGCAATCCGTTTGGCTTTAGTAGCATCAGTCTTGGCGCTATCTATCCACTTTGAGAAATATTTTTGGTGTGAACCGGGTTGTGCTTTAAAATGCTTCATTGCTAAGGGCTCATCTTCAAGGCAGGCTATAAAATCGGCATTAAAAGTGAAATCGCTTTTATCTTCTTCCAGTTGTACGTTGAGGGTTGCACCCTTGTCTTTGCGTATCCCCCTTCGTACCGTAGCGTTGATTGGCATTATAAAATCTCCTTCGCCCATAGGCAATAATGCTACCTGCTTTATAGGAAAATTATCGAGCTTACCCTTTACCCTGAATGATACCTTACAACCGGGTTTTAGCTTTTGGGCAATATTGGCAGGGACCTCAATATAGCTCCAGCCGGTCTTTTCGCCCTGTTCCTTAAACTTCAATATTTCGGTGGTATATTGAATCATTTCAGAATTGGATAATTTAGAACGCAGATACCGCTGATTGTTTATGATTCAATATGATTATATCCGTGAGCATATTAGGAAATCTGCGTCATCAGCGTTCTATTGGCTGTTCTGTTTTTTCATATTGAAAAGCCTTCCTTGGTTTCAAACCTAATGCTTCAAACATTTTCATGTCTTCGTTAGCATCGGGGTTGGGAGTAGTAAGCAGCTTCTCGCCCATGAATATAGAGTTGGCGCCTGCCATAAAGCAGAAAGCCTGTGTTTCTTTGTTCATCTGCACACGGCCTGCCGAGAGGCGCACACTTGAGTCTGCCATAACAATGCGTGTTGTGGCAATCATGCGTATCATCTCCCACGATTCCACCAATGGCCTTTCACCCAGCGGTGTACCTTCAACAGGTACAAGGGCGTTTATAGGCACTGATTCAGGATGCGGGTTAAGATGCGATAAGGTAAGCAGCATGCCAATACGGTCATCTATTGATTCGCCCATGCCTATAATACCACCGGAGCATACGGTAAGCCCTGCCTTGCGCACATTATGCAAGGTGTTGAGCCTGTCTTCGTATTTACGGGTGGTTATAATATTACTATAGTTTTCTTCCGATGTGTCAACGTTGTGGTTGTATGCATAAAGGCCGGCATCGGCAAGCTTTTGAGCCTGCTCTTCGGTAACCATGCCTAATGTGGCGCATACTTCCATGCCTTTGGCGTTAACGGCTTTCACCATCTCCAGCACCTGGTCGAAGTCGCGGTTATTGCGGACTTCCCTCCATGCTGCACCCATGCAAAGGCGCGATGCACCCATAGTCTGCGCTTTCTCAGCTATGCCATTTACTTCATCCACACTCATTAGCTTATGAACCTTTACCTCGGTATGGTAGCGGGCAGCCTGCGGGCAATAGGCACAATCTTCAGGGCAACCGCCTGTCTTGATAGATATAAGCGAACTTATCTGAACCTCGTCGGCCTTATGATACTTGCGGTGAATTGTCGCCGCACGGTAAACGAGGTCGAGCAATGGGGTATTGTATATTTCGGCTATCTCTTCCTTGGTCCAGTTGTAACGTACATCGGTCATAGCTGTGTGATTTAGTATGGTCGCAAAAATAAGAAAAAAAGCCCCTCCAAACCTCCCCTAAGGGGAGGCTTTTGTCATGCTGAGCCTGTCGAAGCATCTATTGATAATAACAATGAAATACAATGAACCATTTCTGCTAAGTTACTTAGCAATAAGCGTATAACATATTGATAATCAATTATTAATAGTTATTTTTAGAATTCAGAATATTCACCACTAAGAAAAATATAGCCTCACTAAGTCTTAGTGAAACTTTGGTATTACTTAGTGCACGCCTGTAAAGAACAGGCCTTAGTGGTAAAGTTTACAGCCCCTACACTTTCTGCTTCATCCAATCCCCTTTTCTGAAATAGTAAAAAGAAATAATGGCAATCATGGTCTCGGCTATGGGTGTTGCGATGAATGCTCCTGTAGCTTTCATATCGAAATACTTTGCCATTAAATAGGCGAAAGGAATTTGAAACACCCAGAAACAAAAGACATTAATCCATGTAGGTGTGCGGGTATCTCCTGCTCCGTTCAGTGCCTGTGTCATAACCATGGCAATACCATAGAATATATACCCTGAACCAAAAATGCGAAGGGAAAGTATGGCGTATTGTGCCACGGCATCATCTTGTGTAAAAAAGCCCACTATGGGTTGAGCAAAAAACAAAAAGAGAAGCATTACAAAACTCATGAATATGGCATTATATTTAGCTGTAAGCATGGCGCTTTGTTTTGCCCTCTCGGGTTGCTTGGCACCAAGGTTTTGCCCCACCAAAGTAGCTGCTGCATTGCTTAATCCCCATGCAGGTAAAATGAAGAACACAACATTTCTAATTGCAATCTGGTAACCTGCCGATGCTGCTGTTCCCCCGGTTTCAGCCACGAGTCGCGCTAATGCAATCCAGCTACCGCTGGCAAGTATAAATTGCAATGTGGCAGGCCATGCAATGTTTATTACCGACCTGATTATTGCCCAATCAACTTTGAAATGCCTTTTAGCGAATTTCAATATGCCTTCTCCTCTGAATAAGTGGTAGCATTGATACATTACTCCTGAGCTTCTGCCGACCAGCGTTGCCATGGCTGCACCTTTTAAGCCAAAGAAATGTATGAATATGGGACAGAGAAATATGTTCAGCAAGCTTGCCACCCACAGGCTTTTCATAGCCATGGCGGCATCGCCCGCTCCACGAAAAATACCGTTGATTAAAAACAGCAGCATAATGGCCATGCTGCCGCCAAACATAATGCGTGTAAATATGGCGCCCTGCGAAACCACATCGCTGTTAGCGCCCATAAGCGATAAAATATTGGGAGCAAAAACTACCCCTGCAGTACTTATAAATACAGTAATAAACATGCAAATCATCAGCGATTGCGCACCGGCATGGGCAGCGTCTTCAGGCTTCTTCTCCCCTATCCTACGCGCAACAATAGCCGTGGCGGCAGTACTTAACCCTATGGCTATAGAATAAATAAGTGTGATGACCGATTCTGTTAACCCGACAGTTGCAATGGCATTCTGCCCCAGTTTGCCTACAAAAAACATATCGACCAATGCAAATACGCTCTCGAGGCTAAGCTCCAGTATCATGGGAATAGCAAGCAGGAAGACAGCACGGCGTATATTGCCCTGCGTATAATCCTGCTCTTCCCCATTCAGAGAAAGTTTGATAATATTTACTACCCTGCCTAATGTAGTAACTTTTACTTCAGCCATTTTTTAATTTTCGAGGCGTGAAGATACGGTTATAAGTTGAAAGGTTTTATTTTTGAATCAGTAGCTTCCCGCTGTCAAGGAGTGTTCTTTGATTGTCAGTTACCCTAAAGAAATACATTCCGTTGGGTTGCCCAGTTAGGTTTATTTGAAAAGAAGCTTGATGCTGAAATGCCCCACTATATACCTTTTCGCCAAGCATATTATATACCTCTATAAATGAATTAGCATTTTCTGCTGACGACTTAATTGTAAAAATACCGCTGCCTGGGTTAGGATATACATTAACTATTGGTTTACCGATAGAAATATTCTCAATGCCGGTAGGTTGTATGTTCTTATAAATTGCCAAATTACTATCAATGAAATATGCAACTGTATCAAATGTAAAAAGCTGATTAATTGTAGTAGCGTCGCCGCTGGTTTCAGTGGTCCACTTTGTACCTCCGTCTATGGTTTTATAAAGCACCCCGCCTTTTCCACCCACATACCCAAGTGAGTCATTAGTAAAACTTACACAATATAACGAAACAGTGGAAGGGCTGGTCAGCTTGGCCCATGTACCACCTGCGTTAATTGTCTTATACATGCTTCCATCATTTTCTGTTATATAACCGACAGAAGGAGATGGAAACGAGAACCCCTTTATAATATGTACTGAATCAATAAAGCAATCGGTCCATACAGTCCCTGAATCAGATGTTCTGGCAAGAACACTTTTAGTAGAATCGCTGCTATAACGGCAAATCAAATACCCCACACTATCGCTTGTAAAATGTATGTAAGTCGGGTAATCATATTTTTTATTGATTATCGTGTTAAAAGTTGCCGCGCTGATATCAGTACGAAAAATAATAATGGAATCTTTTACTGAACATGAGGCCGCTGTATAAATATAATTCTGAGAAAAACAGCTAGGCATAACATCCTTATTATCTATGTTTAGGTTTACAACACTGTATGTTTTGAAATTATTGTTTGTGTATCCAAGTGATGGAGAGCCTCCAGGATTTGCCTCCGCCAAAAATAGTATAGTTGAATCATTGCTTGAAGCTATATAATTAACCCAACCATAGACAATTCCGTTAAATTCAAAAACCCTTTCGGCCGAATATAAGTCATTACCCGACTCATTAAGGTCAGCTGCACCCACATCATGGAAGGTAAAAGGTGCCTCGTATTCATCTCCATAAAGTATTTCACCATCGCCGGCAACAATAGGTAAATAGGGGTAAAGGGATGCAGATCTACTATATAACCAGACATCTATATATGGATTTAACTTAAACCATTGTGCTTGTGCCGATGCCGAGAATAGCATTAAACCCAATAAGAATAAAAAATACCGGTATATTATTTTCATGGTGGTATATGTTACAAGTAGTAAATATAGGAAATAAACCTTGAATATGTTGATTTAGCTTGGAATGCTCCAAGTCAACCTTTCCCCCCCCAACCCCCTAAAGGGGAGAAGTTCAGAATTTATTCCTGAACTGTATTTTCATCACTGAATATCTTGTTTATACGGGGTTGTATAATCCATACTCCAATAGGGAAAAACCATATCATAAAAAACTCGCCGGCATAATCCTCAAACTTTACAGGCCTTTGCAGTTGAACTGCCTTTAATGTTTTGGCAACAAAATAGAGATTGTAAAACATGCAGAACATTGAAAAAAGATGAAGTGGAAGAATCAATGCCAATACAATTAAAGGAGACATTTCACCCACATTTAATTTTAACACTCCTCCTAGTATATACAGGGCAACAATTAACATATAAACGGAAGGTATTATGACAAATGTCTTAAACAGTCTAATATTCATCTTTACTGCACCAGGTAATTTCTCGTAAAGATTAGTTCCCGCAGACCACATCCAGCCCATGAAACCTATTATGAAAAACATGAAGATAAATGGAAAAAACTCGAATATTATCCGGAAATCTTTTGTCTGAAACACAATAAAATCCCCAATAATTGCCGTAAAAAATGGTATCCCCCAGGTTAAAGAAAACACCTGCCAATGTTTTAGTCTCAGAAATATTTTCATGGTTAAGATGGTTTTGAGTTTATCAAACATAAGGATTTTTATTAATCATTTTACGACCACCTGTCGACTAACGACTATATATTACCTTTGCCCTATGCATATCGACATTATAACATTGCACCCCGGTTTGCTCGAAAGCCCTTTTCAGCATTCAATCGTAAAACGAGCCATTGAAAAAAAGGTAGTAGAGGTAAACTTTATAAACCTGCGCGACTATGGCATAGGCAATTATAAGCAAGTTGACGATAGCCCCTTTGGTGGCGGTGCAGGCATGGTTATGACCATAGAACCCATTGCCAAATGCATTGAAGAACTGAAAGCAAAACGTACCTACGACGAAATAATATACCTGACTCCCGATGGTGAACTCTTTAACCAGGATATAGCCAATCAATGCTCCATGCTGAAGAACATTATTTTACTGTGCGGCCATTATAAGGGAGTTGATGACAGGGTGCGCCAGTTATTTATAACTAAAGAAATATCTATTGGCGATTATGTTTTGAGTGGTGGCGAACTGCCAGCGGCTATTTTCTGCGATGCGGTTATACGATTACTACCGGGAGTATTATCCGATGAAACCTCTGCGCTTTCTGATTCATTCCAGGATAATTTACTTGCGCCGCCAGTTTACACCCGCCCGGCAGATTATAAAGGATTAAAAGTACCCGATGTATTATTATCGGGTGACCCGAAACAGGTTGAGGACTGGAGGTTATCGCAATCGATGGAGCGCACCAAACAGCGCCGGCCCGATGTGTGGAAGAAACACGAGAAATAAGAAACAGAGCGAAGAAACAGTGCGTCTCACTCTTTCTGTTTACTGTTTCTCTTTCTAAAGACTATTATTATTCGTGGACTGGTAACAGTATTTTTCCACTGGTTATCAATACCATACCTTAATTTTAGGGATAACATTTTTTAACAAACAGGGGCATTGACTGCCTGTATATTTTCTTACCTTTGAATCAATTAATTTTGTCAATACCATATATGATTACTATAGCAGTTGCCGGAATATTTGAACGCGAGTTAAACAAGCTTGCCGAGGAAATAAAATTATATAATCCGGAAGAAAATATATGGAAGGTAAAAGGCGACATTAAGAATTCGGGTGGTAATCTTTGCCTACATATTTGCGGCAACCTTCAACACTTTATTGGTAACGTACTTGGTAATACCGGTTATGTTCGCAACCGCGATAAAGAATTTGCTGATAAAGTTCCTGTATCGGAACTACTGAAAGAAATTGAAGAGACAAAAAAAGCGGTTGTAAAAACACTCGAGGTCATACCCGACGACGAGCTTGACAAAGAATACACGGCTTTCCCGGCGCACTTATTAGGCAAAGAACAAATAACCAAATTTTATTTCCTTGCTCACCTTATTGCCCATATGGATTATCACATAGGACAGATAAATTATCATCGCCGTTTGATGTCGTAGTTGTATGGACAATATTTGCGATTACCTGAAGTTTATTTCACATATTTGCACCTTTTGTAATTAAAATCCGTGGCCGACAGCGTAGTAATTATACCTACTTATAACGAAAAAGGGAATATTGAAAATATTACCCGCAAGGTAATGTCGCTACCCGGCAATTTCCACCTCCTTATTATTGACGATGGCTCACCCGATGGCACAGCCGATGTTGTTAAAACATTAATGAAAGAATTTCCCGACCGTTTATTTATTATTGAACGCCGGGGAAAACTTGGATTAGGTACCGCATATATAGCAGGATTTAAATGGGCCCTGGCACATGCCTATGAATACATTTTTGAAATGGATGCCGATTTCTCGCATAATCCTGATGACCTGATAAGGCTTAAAGAAGCGTGCCAGACAGCAGATATGGCTGTCGGTTCGCGTTATGTGAAAGGTGGCAATGTTAAAAACTGGGACATAAAAAGAAGGTGGATGTCTTACTGTGCATCGCTATATGTGCGCACCATTTTATGGATGAATGTGCACGATACAACTGCCGGTTTCAAATGCTACCACCGCAGGGTGCTTGAAGCCCTTCCGTTGGACAGTATTAAGTTTATAGGTTATGCTTTCCAAATTGAAATGAAATACCTGGCCTATAAAAAGGGCTTTAAAATAGCTGAGGTGCCTATTACTTTTGTCGACAGGCAGGTGGGTGTTTCTAAAATGAGTAAAGGAATATTTAAAGAAGCCTTCTGGGGCGTTATTCAAATGCGACTGGGCAAACATGGCAAATAAAAGCACCCTTATTAAAAATGCTTTTATAGTTAATGAAGGAAAAACTTTCCGGAGCGACTTACTTATTAAAGATGGAAAAATAGAAGAAGTTGCTCCCTCTATTTCATCGTATCCGCAAGACACAACAATTATTGACGCGACAGGCAAATACCTGCTGCCCGGCATAATTGACACCCATGTGCATTTCCGCGAGCCGGGATTAATTCACAAAGCTGATATATATACCGAATCGAAGGCTGCTGTGGCAGGTGGTGTAACCTCTTTTATGGATATGCCCAATACAGTTCCGGCTGTACTTACCCAGGAACTTTTGGAAGACAAATATAATCTGGCAAAAGATAAGGCGCTGGGTAATTACTCGTTCTATATGGGCACTTCAAACACTAACCTTGCCGAGGTGCTGAAGACCGACCCAAAGAATGTTTGCGGGGTGAAAATATATTTGGGACAATCTACAGGGAATATGTGCGTGGATAACCCGGAAAGTATTGAAAAACTTTTTGCCCAATGCCCTACCCTGCTGGCTGCCCATTGCGAAGATGAACATATTATAGAGGAGAATTCGAAAATATTCCGTAAGAAATATGGTGAGAACCCTCCTCCTTCGAGCCACCCGTTGATACGCAATGAAGAGTGTTGCTACAAATCATCGCACCATGCGGTTGATTTGGCGAAGAAACATAACACACGCCTGCATATTGTGCACGTTTCTACCGTTAAAGAAACCAATCTATTCGATAGTAAAACTGCGCTGGAACAAAAGCGCATTACAGCCGAAGTATGCATACACCATTTATGGTTCAGCGATAAAGATTACGCCAGCAAGGGCAACTGGATAAAGTGGAACCCTGCCATTAAAACCGAGAACGACCGCACCGGGCTTTTTACAGCACTGCTCGAAAATAAAATTGATACAATAGCTACCGACCATGCCCCGCATACGCACAACGAAAAAGAGCTGGAATATTTCTGCTGCCCTTCAGGCGCGCCCATGGTGCAGCATTCGCTGGTGGCCATGCTTGAGTTTTACAGGGCTGGAAAAATATCATTGGAAACAATAGTAGAAAAAATGTGCCATGCCCCTGCCATATGTTTCCATATTAATAAACGCGGGTTTATCCGTAAAGGTTATTGGGCCGACCTTGCGCTGGTCGATTTAAACAGCCCCTGGAAGGTAGATAAATCAAATATTCTGTATAAATGCGGTTGGGGCCCCATGGAAGGGGAAACTTTCCATGCAAGGGTTACCAATACATTTGTAAACGGCCACCTTGTTTATAATAACGGTAGTTTCGATGAATCAGTAAAGGGGATGCGATTGACTTTCGACCGCTAACAATATTCCACTACCCAATACGTACTTACAGTTTCTCGAAAAGGCTTATTTTTAGCCTTTATTCTAAGCTATGCCAAAGTTATCCATTCTAATGCCTGCATATAATGAGGCTAAAACTATTGCCACTATTCTCGACAAGGTGGTAGAAACCAAAATGTCATTTTCCGTTACCAAAGAGATTATAGTCGTGAATGATGGTTCCAAAGACGATTCAAAGGCTATTCTTGATGCTTATATGGAGAAATACAGGCAACGGACTGATGAAGATGCCCTTAATACTCAAATTGTAGTGCATCATAAAGAGGTGAATGAAGGAAAGGGCGCTGCCATACATACAGCAATAAAAATGGCTACGGGCGATTATACTATCATACAGGATGGCGACCTTGAGCTTGACCCCAGGGAGATTAATATTTTACTACAGCCCATTATAGAAGGTTTTGCCGATGTTGTATATGGTTCACGGTTTATTGGTGGAAGGCCGCACAGGGTTATGGATTTCTGGCATTCAGGCGGGAACAGGATACTTACATTTGTTTCTAACATGTTTACCAACCTGAACCTGACTGACATGGAAACCTGTTACAAATTGTTTAAAGCAGATATAGCCAAGAAACTTGATTTGAAAGAAAAGCGTTTTGGATTCGAGCCCGAAGTAACTGCGAAAATTGCCAGGGTTGAAGGTATACGGATTTATGAAGTAGGCATTTCATATTATGGCCGTACCCGCAGTGATGGCAAGAAAATAGGCTGGAAAGATGCTGTAAGAACTATTTGGTGCATTGTAAAGTATAACCTGTTTTCATGATTAAGAACTTCTCGAAAATAGTAATTGTTGTAATTACAGTTTTTACTTTTTTTTATATTAAACATGAAAGGTTTAACGAGTTGGATGGTAAAGCCTGGACCTGTGTTTTAAATGGTGACGGGTATGGCTACTATGCATATCTTCCCGCCATAATTATAAATCATAACCTCGATTATAAAAATGCCTTTAAGGCCGAACTGAAAGTAAGGCCCGATCAGGAGGAAGGATTCAATCATCTATGTTATATTTTTGAGGGGAAGCAATTAAACAAATGCTTTGTTGGCACCGCAGTCGTCTGGGTACCTACTTTTCTCGTCGCCTGCCTCGTAAGCAAGGTATTCGGGTACGACGTAGATGGGTTTTCCTTTCCTTTTAAAATCATCTTAAGTTTAACAGCATTGCTTTATTTTGTTATCGGGCTTATTTTTCTGCGTAAGCTTATGAAGCTATACAATATAAATGAACTCATAATTTCATTTATACTTATACTGGTTTCGTTCGGCACAAACTTGTTTTATTATGTAACCATTGAGCCATCTATGTCTCATGTTTATTCCTTCTCCTTATTTGCTGTTTTCCTCTATTTTGCCCGAAAGTCAACAACTGAATTCAGGTTAAAGAATACTATCTGGCTTGCAATAACACTTGGCTTACTTATATTAATACGGCCTATTAATGTACTAATGGCACTCTCGGTCTTCTTTATAGCCGGTGATTTAAAAACGTTGCGTTCATTTATTATAAATCTTTTTACATCGCGCCAGACAATTGTATTGTTAGTGGTTATCTGTTCAATAGTAGGTATTCAATTTATTATGTGGCATGCCCAGGTAGGAAAATGGTTTATATGGAGCTACAAGCAAGAAGGCTTTAATTTTAAAGAGCCACACATTTCCGAAATACTTTTCAGTTACCGTAAAGGATGGTTTTTATATACCCCTTTTATGTTTATAACAGTTTGTTTCGCGTTACTGGTATTTTTCCGTAAAGATTTTTTCCTTTTTTTCAGCTTATTACTGGTATTTGCCCCTGCAGTTTATATACTTTCAAGCTGGTCCGATTGGGAATATGGAGGAGGATTCGGTTCCCGTCCGTTTATTGATTACTACCCCTTATTTATTATTGCGCTCGGTATATCTATGGAAATGGTAAAGCGAAAATGGATAGATTGGGCAGTAGTCGGGCTATCAATATTCTGTTTACCGTTGAATATTATTCAGGTTTACCAAAGACTTAATTATATTTTGCCTTATTCAGGGATGAATAAAGACAAATATTGGGCCATATTTCTTAAAGCCGATAGGGCACATGCTAATCTTTTCTACTCAGATTACGGGCCGTTCTTTAAGTTCGACAGCACCCTCATCTTCAGGAACGATTTTGAACATAACTCATGGGGAAATGATACGAATATTACATCTGAATATTCCTTCAGCGGCAATTATTCCGCTTTTGTAAATGAAAAACGGTGCTATTCTCCTATTTTCTCAATAACGGCTGGAGAGTTACCCAACGTACAAAACCTTTATATTTATGTAAGGCTTTATGCATATTTACCTGACTTTGATAATGACGCGAGCATTGTTGTGAATGTACTTGGCTCAAAAGATAAAAAAGCCTATTATACCGGCGGAAGGCAGATTAAGAATTGTATTGTTTTCCCCGGAAGATGGGAGGATGTGGAATATGCATTTGCACTTCCGGCTTTCCATGATTCGAGCGATATGGTTTACGCGTACGTTTATACATCGAAGGGTTTAGCATACATTGAC
>Ga0206836_10093_pt1 | contig 21759 bp, 21 predicted proteins | sample Alteio_BWOrgCont_28_FD_152871 | JGI IMG/M metagenome (GOLD analysis project Ga0206836, IMG submission 152871) | Enriched cells from forest soil in Barre Woods Harvard Forest LTER site, Petersham, Massachusetts, United States -... | ecosystem: Environmental > Terrestrial > Soil > Temperate forest >...
CCGAAAAGTATTCGGGTCAGGTGAAGGTCGTCGAACTTCCTGATGGCGGCATGACCTTGGCCAACTATCAAGGCGGCTTGCCGTTCCCGAATCCGCAGGAGCCGCACAAAGCGTGGAAAATTCTGGCGAATGTATGGTACCGCTATATCCCACACCTCTCGTACATCAGCCACGCCAGCGGATGCACGCTCAATAGTACCGGCAACGTAAACTGCGCAACCGGCAACGTGGTCTATCGGCAACTGAGCTACAACACCGATCCTGGAACTACCAATACTGTCGATTCCGAAGGCAGGTTTTACACGCAGTGGTTTATGATTCTGGAGCCCGAGCAGGATCGCTATACCGCCTCACTGACGATCGCATATAACGATCTCACTCGTCAGCAGGACATTTACGCGTTCATTCCTTCGCTGCGGCGCTATCAACGAGTATCCGCCACGGCGCGCTGCGGACAGAATTCCGGCTTGGACATCAACCAGGACGATTATCGTTCGGGCTTCAATTCGAACATTACTCAGTTCAATGTCGAGTATTCCGGTGAGAGAAAAGTATTGTCGCTGATACTTTCCAAGATGCCGGATAGCAAGTTTCCAAACGGCTATGACATGCCGCTCGGATGGCCGATGCCGTCGTGGGGAAAATGGCAGGTGCGGGATACCGACATCATCGGAGCGACCAAGCTCGCATCTCAAAACAAGGGCTACTGCTACGGTAAGCGCGTGATGTACGTCGATAAGACTGATAACGCGCCGCTTTGGGAAGAATTGTACGATCCCGATGGAAAGCTGTGGAAGATCGCTGGACTGTTCCCACGTACCGTCGATGTTCCGAACGTAGGGCCGATCGACAACTCGGGCTCCCTGATTTACGCATTTTGGGATATTCAGAATAATCACGCATCGTTTGTTGCGGATCCCACCGACAATAGTTATCCGTTCTACGTCAACGAACAGGTGCCCAAGGATTATTTGGATCTTACGAGGTATTCGGAACCAAGCGGATTGAACATGATCATGCGATAAGCCGATTCTCGATGCGCCACGGTGGCGGATTAGTGCAGTGGGAATAGTAATCATCGCTCGGATTTTAAGCTGATGAATTGCAGGGAGAGGAACTGAAAATGGACAAGACCTTTACCAAGCGCACCGTGAGTGCCGAATTGGCCGCGAAGATGATCGAGGCCGCAGTCGCTAAGGCGAAATCAATTGGCGTGCCGCAGGTGGTAGCGATCCTCGACGAAAGCGGACTCCTGAAGGGCTTTTGCCGCATGGACGGCGCCCCTTTAATCAGCATTGAAGTTTCGCAGAACAAGGCTTACACGGCATTGCTCGGCGCACCCTCGCAGGATTTCTTCAATCGCATCAAAGATAATCCGGCGTTGCTCGCAGGCGTTCCGCACATTCCTCGTATAGCAGTTTTCGGCGGTGGCCTGCCCATCAAAATTGATAACGTGGTCGTTGGTGGTATCGGCGTGAGTGGCGGTTCAGTGGATCAGGATATCGAGTGCGCGCAAGCCGGCCTCGACGCTATCGCCAGCGCCTAGCAATTCGGCGCGCGTCGGGCGCATCTCTGTCATCGCACGCTATTTCCGTTTAGGGAATGTGTCCGGCGCTCGCCATTTACCGTTGATCGGGCAAGCGGGTGTAAGCGTTAAAGTTCCCATAGAGCTGCTCGTCAGGCAGTTCGGGTTTGGTAACAGCTTCGACCAGCAAGCGCCCGCCCACGAAACATCCCTTCCAGGATTGTCCAAGGCCGCCAAAGGTTTCGTCACGATCGCCACGGGAACGGACCGTATTGATTCCGACTTTGTAGGATCGCAATTGCGCGGCGATTTTTGTCACCAGACTGGTGTCGTCGCAGGCAATGGATGAAACCAGCGAGCCGTTGGATACATTCATTTCGTGAATCAGCTCGTCCAGGCGATCGACCACCAAAAATGAATCGACCGGGCCGAAAGGCTCCAAATGATAGAGCGTGCAATGCCGCGGTATATCGAGGAGGGCCACCGGAGCGAAATACGCCGAGCGCTCCTGGCCGGGGACGAAACAATTGTCGTCGAACTGCCCCTCGAAAAGACAAGTCGCTCCTCGTTGAACTGCTTCATTAATGTCCGCACGGAGCTCGGCCGCCTTGCCCGCGCTAATCAAGGGGCCAAAATCGAACGACGGTGGATCATCGATTCCCGCAGGCGCCGCAGCCGGATGACCAAAGCGGAGTGACTTGACGACCTTCAAATAGGTATCGAGAAAGCGTGGGAAGAGCTTGCGCTGCACGACGAAACGGACATACGCAGTGCATCGCTGCTTGCCGTATTCGAAGCCCTTTTTAATTTGCTTTTCGAGTTCGGGCCAATTGGAAAATTCCCACACTCCGTACGCGTTGATCCCTTCCATCTCCAGCATGTAGGGAACGCCGCGCATTTCCATCCGTTCCGCGATTGCGTTGCCGGTCTCCTTGCCGCCGATAAAAGATAGACATGAGACCGCGGGATCGGAAACCAGTGCGCGGCTTAAATCTCCGCCCGGACCGCTCACCAGGGATATCGGCAGCCCCGCCCGGCGCGCAAATGCTGCCGAAATCGTCAAGGCGTAAAGTCCGCCATCGGTTGGGATTTTGATGATGGCGCTGTTACCCGCAAGGACCTGGACCAAGACCGCGTGAAATAAGGCCGAAAGCGGATAATTCCACGAGGCGATATTCGAGACCATTCCAAGCGGTTGTCGCCGGCCCAGCATCTGTTCGATCTTTTCGACGTACCATTCAACCCCTGAGATACAGCGATCGACGTCCGCCTCTGCGATCTTGAAAGGTTTGCCGATCTCCCACATCAGCAGGGAAATCAAAAGTATGCGGTTCTGCTTCATGGCGTTCAGGCATTCCTGGACCCGCCGCTTGCGCTCGTCAAGATCAACTTGCGCCCACGTTGACTGCTCCTTGGCAGCGAACTCGACCGCGTTACGCGCGACTTCGTATGAGATAAACGGCAACGCGCCAAGCATCGTGCTGTCGTTCGGGGTTTTGTAAGGGCGCTCGTAACCGGGTTCTTGCCAGTCCCCCCCGATCAGGTTGAGAATCCGTCGATCGGAGCTGAATGCCTCCGGCACGAGTGCGCGCGTTTGCGCCAGCAACTTTTCCCATCCAAGTGCCGGGAGGATGCGTACTTCCGCCTCGGCTTTCGGATGAGCCGCAGCGATTTCCGATTTAGCTTCCGATTTCATTCACGCACCTCTGACCATGAAAATGACTCTTGCACGCGATTCCCATCCCGACGCTCCACAAGCATACCGGGATCGCCCGGGCTCTTCACGCACTATCAACCCAGCGCGAGTCCACTACCTCAATGCTGGAGAAGTGCATTACGTCTCAACGGGACTATCGAGGTCAACCTTCAAACTCATAAAAGGTAGGGTCTTGCGGCTTGCTCCAACGATGATCGCAGGGCCTAATTACAGCGACGATGGAGCTCTTTGACGTAATCATCTTGGGTGCGGGCGCCGCAGGGTTGATGTGCGCGATGACCGCCGGGCAGCGCGGAAGACGGGTGCTGTTGCTCGATCACGCGGTTAGCCCTGGCGGAAAGATTCTCATCTCGGGAGGCGGACGCTGCAACTTTACCAACCTCCAGATATCGCCAGACAGTTTTCTTTCAAGCAATCCCCATTTCTGCAAGTCCGCGTTGAGTCGCTACACTCAGTGGGACTTTATCAGCCTGGTCGACCGGCACCGCATCGCTTATCACGAAAAATCTCTTGGGCAATTGTTTTGCGACGGTTCCGCTCGTCAAATCCTGACAATGCTGCTGACCGAATGCGCCGAAGCAAAGGTCGATCTGCGGTTCAAGCACAAGATCATAGATATCACCCGCAGTGATCGATTTCGCGTCGAAAGTGACCGAGGCACGTACACCGCCCCAGCGCTCGTTCTGGCAACCGGTGGCCTTTCGATTCCTAAGCTCGGGGCGAGCGGATTCGCATACGAAGTCGCACGCCGATTCGGTCTAGCCATAAATGAACCATGGCCCGGATTAGTCCCGCTCAGGATGGCGGGCGAAACGTTGGATCTATGTCAGCGACTGTCTGGAGTATCGGCAGACGCAAAGGTTTCGATTGCGCAACAAACCTTTCGCGAGAACATTTTATTCACGCACAGGGGCGTTTCCGGTCCCGCGATACTCCAGATTTCATCGTATTGGCGCGACGGCGAAAGTATCTCAATTGACCTTACCCCTGATATTAACGCCGAGGATTTTCTCAGACAGCGAAAACGGGCGCGCCCGAAAGCCGAACTCAAAACCGTACTCGCAGAAATATTACCTACTCGCCTGGCGCATGCGCTGGCGGAAGAAGCAGCGGAAGCGAGCGAGATGGCTAACTTACCGGACCGCGTCCTCGTCACGATGGCCGCGCGACTAAAGCACTGGCGGCTATACCCTGCTGGATCCGAAGGATGGGCTAAAGCCGAAGTTACAGTTGGCGGCATCGATACCGCAGGAATCTCATCGAAGACGATGGAAGCGCGTCGAGTGCCGGGTCTCTACGTCATCGGAGAAGCAGTTGATGTCACCGGATGGCTGGGCGGCTATAACTTCCAGTGGGCCTGGTCGAGCGGGTGGTGTGCAGGACACGCAGTCTAGCGGACCTCCGATCCCCTGCTCGATTGATCGTCATCCGAACTCGAGTAGGCCTTGTCCAGTAGCGCTTTCTGATCCGCAGATAGGCGCCAGCCGGAAGCCCCGCAATTCTCGGTCACTCGAGCCGTCTTATCGGATTTCGGTATCGTGATAACTCCTTGATCGAAGACACACCAATTCAAAGCAACCTGAGCCAAAGTCTTTTGTGTCTGCGCAGCGACCAGTTCCAGTACTTTTGTTGCATCGGGATTCGACGAGGCCGCCGAGGACTTTGCCAGACGTCCACTATTGAGAGGAGTGTAGGCGATGACAGTCACCTGGTTCTGGCGGCAATACGGTAGAAGGTCGCCTTCTATCTCCCGGCGATTCAGATTGTACAAAACCTGGTTGGAGACTATTGGATACTTGCTAGCCGCAGCCTGCGCGGATCGCAGTTCAGCGGTGGAAAAATTACTCACGCCCATATACTTCACCAGCCCTCGATCGACCAGCGCTTCCATCGCACGAATGGTCTCTTCGATGGGAACCAGCGAATTTGGCCAATGAATTTGGTACAAATCGATACAGCTTATGTCGAGGCGCCGCAGACTGGCCTCGGCCGCTTTCAACACTTCGTCATGACCCAGATGGTTACCCGAAACTTTAGTCGCGACAAATACTCTGTCGCGCAATCCCTTGATGGCCTCCCCAACAATCGCTTCAGTTCCATAGACTTCGGCGGTATCGATCAGCGTCGCACCCAGCGCAATCGCCTTACGCAGCGGCTCGGTGCCCCCGCCATATCGCCATACGCCCACTCCGATTTCGGGAATTAATACGCCAGTATTTCCGAGCGGCTTTAGTTCCATTCGGGACTCCCGACTTCTCTCGAAGTCGCGTCACTAAAATTTCGACGATCAGCTACACGCGCAGATTGTGCTGATTCGAACCCGTTCGTGCCGTCGCATAGGTAGTGGTATCCGCAACTCCGGAACGATCAAACGCCACCTGACGCTCCCTGCATTTGTTACACTCTCCGCAATGTTTACCGGCTTTAGGAGCCATGCACGTCAGGGTTAACTCTAACGGCAGATCCCGGAATCGTTTGATGATTTCCCACTTGTGCAATTCTCGAAACGCCGCCTTAACCTGCACGCGATGACCCAAACCGTCACTCAGCGCCGAGGTAAATTTGGCAAAGAAATCCGGTGACGCATCCGCGAACGGATTTCCACCAAGCGATCCAATTCCAATGCAAGAGACGTTATGAGTGCTGCACCACACTGCGGCGAGCCCGATCAGAAGAATATTCCGACCCGGCAGGAAGACGGAGGTATCCGGCTCATCCGCCCCCGGGACACCGTTTACTCCGGTACTCCAATGATCACCGTACATCGGGCCAACCGGGGCCGAGAGCGTCGTCACCGGTTTCACGTTCGGACTGTTCACCGCCTTTAGAAACGTATCCAGCGCCTTCCTTTCCTCGTCTTCCCACGCGAGACCGCAGCGCACGTAAATCGGATAGACTTGCGCCGTTTTGGCCTCATCGACCAACAATACGGAGCTATCCAGTCCGCCGCTGGTTAAAACCGCGATACTATTCACAACATCTCTCCCAACCAACCCGATGATTTACTATTCTCTTCAAGCGGCAACGGTAGAAGCAAGAGCCGGGTGTATCCCCCGCCACTCGATTCTGCGCGCGTTCTGATCCCGGTCAAAAAATCGTACACCTTGGAATGTTCTCGCGCCACCAGCAACTCGACCTTCGTGAATGAATATGACATTGTCTCGCGTCATATGATTCCGATGGCCGCGTAATAATTTCTCTGTTATCAATTTTAAAGACCATAATGGCATCTCACGACAGCGCTTGGTATGTGGATTTTTTTGGTGAGGACTACCTTAATATTTATGGCCATATTTTCACGGCAGAACGTGCCGCGCAGGAGGTATCCTTTGCCGAAAAATTGCTGGAACTTTCCCCTGGTGCGCGCGTGCTTGATCTCTGCGCAGGTCAGGGGCGGCACAGTGTGCCCCTTGCCGAGCACGGCTATCGCGTCACGGCACTCGATCTGAGCCCCGCATATCTTCGCCTTGCGCAGCGCTCCGCCGACGCCCACCATGTCACTCTTGAAACGGTTTCGGCTGACATGCGCCGCATCCCATTCGAGCGCCGCTTCGACGCGATTCTCAATATGTATTCATCTTTTGGCTACTTAGAGTCCGAAGAAGACGACGCCCTGGTGCTGGAATCAATGGCGTCCGCGCTTAAGCCGGGCGGGCGTCTTTTTCTCGACATGCTAAATCGCGAGTGGGCCGTGGCCAACTATATTCAAAACGATTGGCATGCCGATCCCGACGGCACACTTTACGTCGAGCGCCGCGACCTCGATCTCGCGACGAGCCGCATGCACGTTCATTTTACAATCGTCACTCCAGGCGGGGAACGCCGTGAGTCGATTGGTCACAAAATCAGGCTGTACAGCCTTACCGAAATCAGCCGCATGTTAAATCACGTCGGCTTCGAAGATCTCAGATCGTTTGGCGGGTTTAATGGCGAAACATATTCCATCGGCACCCGCCGCATGATCGTCTGTGCCAGAAAAGCGACGTAACTCCTCTCGTGGTCGATGGTTGATCTAAAAGATGGACTCAACTCAGGTGCAATCGATCGCTCGACGCGGCAACTATCCATCTGCAACACGGCTGGCGCTCACTGTTCTTCTATCTATAATCACGTTAGCCGCATGCACTCCCCATCGCGACATTTCCGCGAATAACTCGCACTTCCGCGTTGCCCTGCTTACTCCTGGCCCGGTCAGCGATGCCGGCTGGAATGCTGCCGCTTTCGATGGCTTACAATTGATCAAAGCTAAGTTGGGTGCGGAGACTGCCCTCGTTCAAACGCGTTCGCCCGCCGATTTTGAGGACAGCTTTCGTGACTTCGCTGCACGCGGCTTCGATCTAATTTTTGCGCATGGCTACGAATATACCGATTCCGCGATAGACGTCGCGCGCTATTTTCCCCATACCTATTTTATAGTTAGTTCCGGCAGCGCATCATCGACCAATGTCGCTTCGTTGACTTTCAAAATAGATGACGCCGCCTATGTCGAAGGCGTGATCGCCGGAGGCGTCTCCAAGAGTGGCGTGGCGGGGGCCATCGGTGGAATCGAACTACCGTCGATCAAGATCACTTTCGATGGATTCAAGCGCGGTTTTCTTTCCGTGCAGCCCCACGGCCGGCTCCTTGTCAGCTATACGGGCAAGTTCGACGATGTCGGCGCCGCCAAGGAGGCCGCTCTCGCGCAAATCAGCCAGGGCGCCGATGTACTCATTCACGATGCCGATGCCGCTGGTTTGGGCGTTTTTCAAGCAGCTTCACAGACGCACGTCTATGCCTTTGGAACCATCCGAAATCAAAACGACATCGCGCCTGATGTTATCCTGGCAAGTGCAGTCACTTCGACTGCAAAGGCATTTCTTAAAATCGCGACTGAGGTGAAAGAACATAAGTTTCATCCTGGGATGCTCGAATTCGGGATGGGTGATGGGATGGTAAAGGTCGTACTCAACCCCAGACTTCAATCGCGCATCCCTGCTGCTATCCTGGAACGCGCACACAGCGCGGAACTGTCATTCCACTAGATGCCTTAGTCGTGTTGCCCGCTGCGTATCCGCGCAGCCATGTGTTCACCGATCATAACTGCAGTCAGATGGGTATTTGCCCGCACCATCTCAGGGACGATCGACGCATCGATCACGCGTAAGCCATCGACCCCAATCACACGGCATGCCGGATCGACTACCGAACGGGTATCATCGGTCGCGCCCATTCTGCACGTGCCGGCTGCGTGCTGGACGTCGAAGCAATGTTCCAATATCCAGCGGTCGCTCGGAACTTCGAAGTGATCGCTGCGCATGTCGCCGTTCGATACATCAGGCGCGCGTCCTAGATACACCGAGTTTGCGATCGCGCTAAACGCAGGTTGCCGGGTCAGTTCAGCCAACCGACGTATCGCGTCCCGCATGCGAACGAGGTCTCTGGAATCCGAGAGCATCCGAAATCGAATCTCGGGATGAGCCTCGGGAAGCCGTGAGGTGATCGTCAACCGCCCGCGCGAGAAGCTCTGATACACCGACGCCCAGATATAACCGTAGCGAAGATGGGCTGTAGAGGCGCCAAGCAGATTGAAGGCAATAAAGATCATATCGTTGACGGCGGAGTTTTCCAGCCCCGAAGAGTACCGCACGCAGCAATTCGTGTGACGTTGGTCGAGGCCTTTGGCGCGCGCTTCGGGCTTCAGTTCGAGTTGTGCCGAGAGCTGCGGATGATCACGCAAGTTTTCGCCGACCGGCGCGTCAACGCGGACCGGAATATCGAGCGCGCCTAGTAGAGCCGCGGGCCCGATTCCAGATCTCATTAGGATCGCAGGCGAATGAATCGCACCCGCGCTCAAAATGATTTCACCAGCCTCAATTCTCCTCAACGCGCCGCCGATCAACACGTGCAGAGCGACCGCGCGCGAGCCCTCAAACTCGACCCGATCAACCATCGCGTCGCCAACAATTGTAAGATTTCGCCGCTCCCGAGCGCCTTCAAGATAAGCGTCGTTGGTGGATACGCGGACGCCACTACGACAGTTGATTGCGTATGGCGACACGCCTGTGCCGCCAGGCGCGTTGTGGTCCGCGCAGTGTCCGTAGCCCAAATTGGCGGAGGCCTCGCCTAGTGCAGAATCGACCGCTCCCCACTCCTCCCGAGGGGTCCGATAAATCGGAATCGGCCCGCTACGGCCGTGATATGGCCAATCGCCAAAAGCCTCATCGTTCTCGAGTTTGATGAACGCAGGAAGGACTTCCGCCGCAGACCATCCGAGACACCCCGCGCGGGCCCATATGTCAAAATCTTCGAGCGGAGGGCGAATCGCGATCTGACCATTGATCGCGGAACTCCCACCCATTCCGCGCCCGCGCCAATAGGCGATTGGACGCTGATAGTCGGTCCGATAGGCCCTGAGGCCCGGCCACTGAAACTGCGGCATCTCCAGGATCGCAGGTCCCGGATTTAGAATTTGTATTTGCCGCGGTGTCTCAACTGAACGATAGTCCGGTCCCGCTTCGAGCAACAGAACCGATCGGGATCGGTCCTCGGAAAGCCGTGCCGCAAGCACGGCGCCGGTCGATCCCGCTCCCACTATGACGGTATCGTAAGAGGGCGCTAGCTGGCGCAACGACATAACTCACAATAATTCGCTGCGCCCTGACTTTCGCTCAAATAATAACTACGGGACACATAACTAGGACGCGGCCTGGTGTGCGGCAACCTCGTTTCGTTCATAACCACTGATGAATTTAGGCCGTCTCCATGCGATGAGCGCCGGCAGTAGCAGCACGCCGGCGATCAGATTAGTAGTCATTAGTAAGACCAGCAACACGCTCATCTCGCTATGAAACAGTAGCGGGGAAAACACCCAAGCCAGGATCCCACCGACCATCACCGCAAAAGTGCAGAATACCCAGGCTCCAGTGCTGCGCAGGCCCTTCGCGATTGCCTGTTCGAGCGTCAGTCCGCTAACTACCTCATCCCGGATGCGGGCGACTGTATAAATGCCATAATCCACGCCGAGACCTATGCCGAGCGAGATCACGGGAAGGGTATCCACTGTCAGTCCGATGTTATGAACGTCCATGTAAACGAAGGCAACAAAATTCGCGGCAATTCCGGACAAACCAAAGAGCAATCCTGCAACCACCGATCGAAAAAATAATGCGCATGCTATACATATCGCCGCCAGGGTCAGCGAAAGATTGATGACATTCAGATGTCCGATCACATCATCCGTTGCGAGATACAAACCCGCTTCGCCCCCGATATATCGAAGCTTGACTTGGTTAAGTGCTGGATCCGTTGCCACTCTTTCCTTGATGAAATAGTCAATATCCGCGCGCAGGCGCTCGAGCCGAGCGTAAGTGTGATCGGGTAACATTACTCGAATGCATGAATTTTTCATTGACTGCGCTATCGCGAAGTAGCTCTCCGCCTCACCCGGAGCGGAAGCAGCGAAGAAGAATCCCCAGAGGCTGGCGCTTAGTGAATTGCTGTCCGGGAGCGCGTAGTACTTCGGCTGGCCGTTGTGTAAGAGCATGTTCATCGGCTTCGTTGCCAAGGCGCTGAACCCGAGCACCGCAACTACGTCTCCGCGGCTCATCAGGTAGTTAGCTAGGTCATCCGACATTCTCAAAGTGTCAATTCCGACTCCTGACTGGGAGCTCGGAAACTCGGGCGTCTCAAGCACGATCCATCCGATATTGGTTGGTACGAATTTGCTGATCTCTGCGGTATCCTCGTTGATCTTCGCGTCCGCTCTATATATTGGAGTGCCCGCCGTTTGATAACCGACTGGGACATGTAATTCGGCGACGACTCCTATCAAAAGCACCAGCACTCCCACACCTATAAGCGCTGTGCGCGCGACCCCGCGAGAGACCGTCGCTATTGCGAGTCCGTCAACGAGACCACGAACCCGGGTTAGAAGGCCGGAGCTTCTTATCCGATAGATCAGGCTTTTCTCTCGAACTTCTGAACGGGGAAGATAACTTATCAGGATCGGTTGAAAGATAAACACCATCGCGACGCTTGCACCCATCCAGACCGCCCCGCCAATGCCAATCTGTCTGAGGACTGGAATGTTGCCGACCGTGATAAAAATTACACCCGCTATATTCGCGACAATCGCCAGAATTCCGGGCATTATCATCGAATCCGCGGTAGCGACGCATGCCTCAATCTTATCGCCCGTTCTCTGAAGTTCATCGTAGTAGCGTCCCTGCCACTGAATACCATGACCCCAATCGCGCGCCGTCATGATAAACGGAATTACCAGCATGATCGGATCGAAATTGAATCCCATCAAGCTCACGAACCCGAGGCCCCAGATCGCCGACAACGTCCCCGTCAACATCGGCGCCCACCAGCCACCATGGTGTCCGAGACTCAGGTAGAGAATCACCAGCATCAAGGTGACTGAGAGGATAAAGATCTTTTGAATCCGCGGAAGGTAATGATAACCCCAGGCGGAAAACATCACCGCACCGCTCGCATAAATCTCGGTGTTGCTATCCTGATGTTTGCGAATGATCTCCTGAACACCATCGAATAAGGTCTTATAGTCGAGCCCTTCCTCATTGAAACTTGCGACGATCAGCGCCCCTTTATCGTCCGGCGTCACGAACGCCGCCAACTGCTCTCGATTCGCGTGAACATTATTCTTTAGGTCATCGATTTCAGCTTGATTCTGCGGCACCTTGGGATACATGAAAGGCGTCGAGACCAGTTCGCCGGGTAATGCCCTGGCATAGAGCAGGCGATACGAAGCGAGCGAGAATACTTCGTTGTGGTTAACTCCGTAAAGTTTATCGACTTCTCCGGTGATGTCCTGGATATCCTGTAGCGTTTTGAGATTGAAGATATCGCCGTTTTTCACGCGTATCATCAACACCAGCGTCTGAGCTCCACCGTATTGACGTCGAAATTGACGGTACAGAAGTGTGTTGGGATGATTTGCTGGGAACAAATCTTCAAAGCGGGTCGCGATCGGCAGATGAATCGCCCAATAGACCATAAAGAGCGTGATGCCGATGAGCAATAAACCGATGGGTTTGCGAAAATCGAGAATGTATCTAGCGAAGCTCCGATTATTACGGCCGCTGCTATCCATTTATCGCTATCCTTTCGATTCCTCTTTGAGATTTTCCGCAAGCTTTACCGCTGCGGTGCGTCATTGCGAACTACCCAATTCGGCACCCGTCTTATAGCAGGGAGCGTCCCGAATCGGTAGAGACAAAAATCTTTGGCTGGACGCTATCCGGACACGCCAAGTGCGCGCGTCCGGTAGATGAGAATCTTGAGAACCGTGGAATTTGGGAACCGATCTACCGGCTGCTCGGTTTCAGCGCGTCGGGTGCCACCGATAACAGCAGGCATCTCGACTCGTCACGGCTTGTAGAGCGCCGGAAATTGCTCCTGGAGCTGTTTGAGTTTCGGCAGATCGTTGTAAACGATGTACGGATTATCCGGGTTCCGCTCGAGAAAGTTCTGATGGTAATCTTCGGCGGGATAAAATTGTTTCAGCGGGACAACTTCGGTCACGATCGGTTCCGGAAATGCCTTATTCTTATCGAGTTTCGCGATATAGCTCTCTGCAATCTCTTTTTGTTCGCCGTCCGTATAAAAAATTATGGAACGATACTGCGTACCCGTATCCGGGCCCTGGCGGTTTAACTCCGTAGGATTGTGCGCCACAAAAAAGAATACCTTCAGCAATTGTTGATAAGAAATCTTTGACGGGTCGTAAACAATTTTGACCGACTCCGCGTGCCCCGTTGTGCCGGTGCTGACCATCTCATATTGAGCCGTCTTTTCGCTGCCGCCCGAGTAGCCCGATGTCACGCTGACCACGCCCTTCACGTGCTTGAACACTGCATCGACACCCCAGAAGCAACCGCCGGAAAGTACTGCCTCCTGTTCGCTCACGCCGGGTTGCGGAGCGGTCGCAGCTAGCGATTGAAGCGCGCCTCCTGGCTGAAGCAGACCTATTCCGACGAGGATGATCGATAGCCACCGCGCCCACGAGCGATGCCGATCACTGCTCGAGTTGGTCGGAACTTTATAGATGCCGCCCATTTCTCAAAACGCCTCGATCCCATCTCCTGCGATGGAGAGCAACCGCCGTATAATCACCATCGTTCCCTGAGACAACCGTTCCAGATCTTTGTTCTCTTGCGGCAACCAAAAGTTACGGTGCGCACATCGGCGGCGCTTCGATGGGCGTCCAATTAGAATTGGACCCGTTCAGTGCTGCGCGCTCTGAAGAACTCCGTCTTTTTCGAGTTGAGCGATGCGATCATTCGAAAAACCTAGGTAATTCGTGAGGATCTTGCGGTTATGCTCGCCCAGGAAGGGCGCCTGCAGTTCGAGCGGATCAGGAAATCCCGAGAAGCGCAACGGTACTCCTGGAATCTGGAAATCTCCCAGGATGCGATCGTGAACTGTGCGCACCGTCCCGCGCTCCACGAGATGCGGATGTTGCATAGCCTCTTCGACTGTCAGCACCGGTGCATGCGGAATCCGCGCCTCGCGTAAAATTGTAACCGCCGCGTCCGTGCCCGGTAACGTAGCCAGCCACGAATTTATCGCCTCGTTGACTTTCTTCCGATTAGCTACTCGCGCAGGAAGATCGATGCAGTCCTTTGCGCGTGCAAGTTCTGCCCGTCCCATCACTTCGCACAGTTTCGCCCAATGGTTGTCCTGAAAGGCAAAGATCCAAAGCGACCCTGTCTTCGTCGTAAAAATCCCCGCGGGAGAGAGAGTTCCTATCTGATTACCCACGCGCCGCACCCGAGCTTCACCGTGACTCGCACTTACCATCGATACAGCCATATCGTGATAATGGAAGTACGAGTCGAGCAGCGAGATATCCAGGTGCTGTCCCTCACCGGTGCGTTCGCGATGCAGCAATGCGGTCGCCACCGCGGCATAGGCATGCACACCGGTTGAAACGTCGCCGAGCGCGAGCGCCGGCGGATAGTAGGGTCCGCCGTCCTCTCCGCTTAGAGACGTCACACCTGCATAGGACTGCCCGATAAAGTCGTAGCCCGGTTCCGGCGACAGCGGACCGGTTTGGCCGAAAGTCGAGACCGAGCACATGATGATCTTCGGGTTGAGCTTGCTGACACTTTCGTAATCGAACCCCATTCGCCCAATCACGCCGGGCGCGTAGTTCTGGACCAGCACGTCCACTTTCGGAATGAGATCGCTCACAATCGCCTTTCCGGCGGCGGTTTTGATATCAATGCACAAGCTCATCTTCCCGCGATTTTGCTGCACGAAGTAGGCGCTCCGCTGATCTCTTATATATGGAAATTTTCGGCTTAGGTCGCCTTCCGGGGCGAGTTCGACCTTGATTATCTCCGCACCCAGTTCGGCCATCAGCTTGGTAACGGTCGGCCCCGCAACGTACTGTGTAAAATCGATAACCTTGTAGCCGTCGAGCAGAGCTTTGCGAGCGTTCGTAGCCAAGTTTCTGTCCTCCGTAACGTACAGTTCCAAGCGCCTGTGTTTGAATTACGTTCTCGCGATTTCGAAAGAGCCCTTACACTCACTCAGGTCCCGATTACGCATCGGGCCACCGCTATTTCTCTGCTTGAGCTCCTGGCCACGATTGTCCAGCACTTAGGCCCTCTAATGCCAGTCCATATCCGAGATTGTCCAACATCATTTGTTTGAGCTGTTGTGTGATCGCAACTCGAGCATAGCGCACCGCCAACGATGGGCGCACGATAATTTGGCGTGCCAGCTCCCATGCTCGATCTAGCAATTTTGCGGACGGCAAAACTTCACTTACCACTCCTAGCCTTAATGCTTCACCCGCGGATAGCTTTTGTCCCGTCAGTAAAAAGTAACGCCCTCGGTTGGGACCGAGTATCAGTGGCCATACGACGTGAACTCCATCGCCGGGAACTATGCCGTTGGGAAAGTGCGGAGCGTCCTGGAATTCGGTGTGTTCCGCCGCTATCACGATGTCGCAGAGCACCGCCAATTCCGCATGGATCAACGCCGGGCCGTTCACCGCCGCAATCATCGGTACTTCGATATTCAGATGATTCATCAGCAGATATTTCGCATCCGAATATATGTGATCCCACGCGGATGACTTCAGCCCGGCCGGCTGCGGCTCGCCGCGCCCGGTAATGTTGATTCCGCCCGGACCGCCCCCACCTTCGAATTCCGCACAAAAGCTTTCGCCCGCGCCGGTCAAAATTACACAGCGGTTGTCGCGATCGCGTGCAACGTCATAGAAAGCGTATGAGAGTTGCTCATGCGCCGCGATTCCCCACTTCAAATCGCCGCCATTGGTATTAAGCGTCATCTGCAGAATGCCTTCACGGCGTTCCATCTTGATGCAACTATATCTGTTGGAATAATCCTCGAACCTGATCATCGCCATTGCTGCAACACCTCGTGGCCGAATTCAACCGACAAGTTCCACAAAACGAGAAATAAAACAACTTCCGCGCCTGACCGAACGACTTTCATAACGATTCCAATCGTTCGGCGCGGGTCTCTCTCGCCTATAGCGAAACGTTCGTAATTCCTTGATAAACTATGATCGTCGCGGATCGGCGACGAGAATGATGAAACGTGGATTTGCATTGGTGGTAGCACTTCTCGTCGCTGCCGTCGCTTGTTCGTGCGCCATCCAGCAGCCGAGCCTGCCTCCCCCGATGGCGCAACCGCCGGCGCGTCCGTTGCCGTTCACTGGACGTCTGATCGACGGCAACCCGCACGAGTTACCGCCTGCGGTCGCGATGTCCTTGTCCAACAACTCCCCGATCACCTTTTCTTACCGCGAGGAATTGTCGCACGACGAGTACCATATTCCTCTTATTGTCACTGCGTTCGATCCTGTCACTTATCTAGGCGCACCGCTCGGCGACTATGGTGCAACTGCGTTCGCGTCATTGTCGATCATCGATGGCGACCGGATACTTGGCGACTATACCGCCAAAGCTTATGTCACTAAGTCCTATTCGGTTTACTCAGAACCGAGCCACATGGAACTGGATCGCGCTGCTCGAACAGCAGTACGTGAAAAGATCGATCAAAAGCTATATGCCGATGCTTCGCGGCTGGCAGGAGCGGTCGGTGCTCAAGTCCCTTCCTCCACCAACGATCCATCCGCCAAATGAAGCAATTCTGTTGGTTAACACTCGTATTCTGTTCGGCCCTATCAATCGCCGGCTGCGCCGTTCAAGGTCCGCCCTTTGAAAAGACTTCATCGCCACCCACCGACGCGGTCGTGTACGTCTATCGTCCGTATCACTATGGCAGTTCACTCCTCCGTCCCGCGGTCACCTGCGGCGATGACACTGCACGAATCGGCCCAGGTGGTTACCACGCCTTTGTTGTCCCGGTGGGTCACGTGGTCTGCAACGTCCAGACCGACACCGCCGACGCCGTTGAGTTCGACGCCGAACCCCATGCCTACTACATAAGAGAGGAGTTCGTCTGGGGCCTTATGACCGGTCATCCCCATCTCAATCCTATCGATATCGACAACGCCCAGTCCGAAATTCAGAAGTGTTGCGTGCAGTCGCCATAGCGTGCGACGGGCATCCACGAAGACCGCCGCGCTAGCTCTTGCGCACGCCAACCCCCGCCATCATCGACAGGCTTTCGAGTGCGATTCCATATCCAAGTCCGTCGAGCATTTGTTGCTTGAGTACTTGCGTCATCGCAACTCGCGCGTAACGCTGCGCCAGCATGGGACGCTTACAAATTTCGCGCGCCAGTTCTTTAGCTCGCGGCAATAATTTCTCCCGCTGCATCACCTCGTTGACGACACCAAGTTCCAACGCTTCGCGCGCCGATAATTTCTGACCGGTCAGCAGGAAATACCGTCCACGGTTGGGACCAAGTACCAGCGGCCATACCACGTGAACTCCGTCTCCCGGGACCAGTCCGTTCGGAAGATGAGGCGCATCCTGAAATTCGGCCTCCTCGGCGGCGAGCACAATATCGCAAAGCACAGCGAGTTCCGCGTGTATCAACGCCGGACCATTTACCGCTGCGATCATCGGCACTTCAATGTTCAAATGATTAATCAGTAGATGGCGGCCATCGTGGCCGGCCTCATCCATTTTCTCGAACATCTCAGGGGTCAGGTTCCCTTCACTAAAACGCTTAAGCCCGGCAATCGATGGATGCATCTCGGCACAGAATGCGTCGCCCGCGCCGGTAATAATCACACATCGATTTTCCCGATCGCGAGCGATATCGTTGAACGCGTATGACAATTCCTCGTGTGGCTTCGCACTCCACACGCATGCCTTGTCAATCGCACCTCTGGCGTGAATCGTCAGTACGAGAATCCCCTCTTCTCGCTCCATCGATACGCATTCGTAACGATTCGCGTAATCGTTGAACGACACCGGTTTCACGCGTTGGTTCTCCTCTTGATTCCACTCAGATACGCGCGGCGTTCTTTTCGAGCGAATACTCAGTTGCCCGTCGATGGTCGCACTGACTATTTAGCCGTCGTACCAGTCGAGCGTCGCTCTACTCAGATGGCCGCTGTTTGTGCCATTCGGTAGCGCGCTCAAACGCTGCTCCCGTTTGAATCAGCGTGGCTTCGCCCAGATGACGACCAATGAGTTGCAAGCTCGGAGGCGGACCTGACGAACTTTGCCCGCAGGGCTGCGACAAAGTCGGATTGCCGCTTAGATTGAAGGGCGCCGTGAAGTGCAGTAGCGAATTCGCTCCGGTCAATCCTCGCGCATCCGCAGGCATCCCGGTTGCCGGCAGCGATGCCGTCCCCATCGACGGACACGCGACAACATCGACTCCATCGAATAGCTCCTGAAATCGATTCGTGAATCCTTCCCTTATGATGTGCGCCTTCGCGTAGTCCTGTCCGCGAACCGTCGCGCCCAGCTCGAGAAACGATCGAAAGCCCGGGCCGTATTCCGATGCTTTCTCCGGATACGTGCGCTCATGCGCGGCGACTGCATCCGCCGCACAGATGGTGTTCCAAGCGGCCATTCCTGGCTCGACGTCTGGCTCGACGTCCGGCAGTGTAACCTTGACTACGGTACCTCCCAGTCGCTCGAGTACTCGAACCGCATCGATCACCGCTGCCGCCACCTCCGACGACGCCGCGGCCGCGATATATCTTTCGTCCACGCCGATGCGAATCCCTTTGACGCCTCGTTCCAATGCCGCCGCGTAATCCTCCACTGGCGCGGCGAGTGAAGTGTCGTCGGCCTCGTCGCGGCCCGCGATGACTCCCAATACCAATGCCGCGTCGCCCACGCTCCTGGTCATCGGACCGATATGATCCAGCGATTCGCCCAGTGGAAATACGCCGTGCCGGCTCACTCGTCCCCAGGTCGGTTTCAGTCCCACGATGCCGCATGCGGCCGACGGAAATCTAATCGATCCTCCGGTGTCGGTTCCGATTGAGGCGAAGCACAGACCCGCCGAAGTGGCTATTCCAGATCCGCTCGACGAAGCTCCCGGCCATAGGTTCGCGTCCCATGGATTCAACGGCACCGGCATTTCGGGATGATACCAGGCTACCGCAAACTCAGTGAGATTGAGCTTGCCGATCAGGACCGCGCCTGCTGCCTCAAAACGCTCGACCACCGTCGCATTGTAATCCGGTTTCCAATCGCGCAGCAGGCGGCTCGCGCAAGTCGTCAATACTCCTTTCGTGAAGCAAAGATCCTTCACCGCCACCGGCACTCCATGCAACGGACCGCGCCAGCGTCCCGCAGCAATTTCGGCGTCGGCTTGAGTCGCGCTCTGTAGCGCCGGCTGCTCCAACACCGTGAGGTATGCATGCAGCCGCGGATTCCTTCGATGCACCCGCTCGAGTATGCAGCGAGTGACCTCGACCGACGAGAGCTTCCGCGCGCGAAGTTGCGTCGCGAGTTCCTGGATCGATAGATAGCAAATTGCTTCCGCGTCCATGCCCATACTCCATTCCGAATGACTATTGCTGTTACTATTCCGGTCCGCTCGCGACCAGTCGGTCACCGTTAAGCATTACTCAGTCGATTACTCGCGAACGCTCTGAACGAGCTCTAGCGTTGTGCGATCGGGCCCACGAAAATAAACCGCCTTCGCCTTGTATCCCGCAAACTGGAACAGTTGTGGCGGCGAGTAGAATTCGACGCCCCTGTCCTGTAGCTCCTGGTAAGTCTTATCGATGTCGTCCACCCAAAACGCAATCTCGGTAATCCCCGGGTTGCGCAGCTCCACCGCCTGCCCGATGCCTTCGCTCGCAGGCTCTTCAAAGTGCAGCAATTCGAGCGGCGGACCCTTGATCTCCTTGCCCCCGCGCAAGTATGCCGCACGCAATACCGTCCCCGGGACTTGTGTAAGCCGGCTCGCTTCCTCTCCCGCAAAGGTCTCTTCCCCGATCTTTTCCATGCCGAGGACCTCGACGTAAAACTTCAGCGCCGCCTCCATATCGCGTACCGTAATGCCGATGTGAGCTACCCGACCGAGCATGATTTGTCCCCCGCGCAAAAGCTCTTCGTTCTTTATCATTTCCGCGCGGCTTTACAATGTTTCACCGCCGACGGAGACGATCATTCGCTGCACCCCGGTTCCCGCCCGCAATAGTCGTTGAGCGCCGAGTCTCGTCTGATCGGCGCCGAGGGTCCCCGAGAGTTGCGTAAATTCCGTCTTAAATGGTCACTCGGATGAGGCTCACCTACTCACTTACGCTTCACCGACCCCACAACTGACTATTCGTAACGCATCTTGGGCTGCCACCCGTTCGGCCCCTCGGGGAGCATATCCATAAAATGCCAGATCGAACAAAAATCGTCGCACGGGCCGAAACGAGTATCCGATACTCGAGCGATTTCATCGCCGTCGCGCTTGAAAACCGAAACGCCCGGTACCCAGCTGTTATCCTTGCGATATCCCATGTCAGCCGCGAACTGACTATTCTGATGAGATACCATTTGAAAACGCCAACCGCGCGACTCTTTGAATTGTTGTTGCTTCGCCGGATCGTCCGGACTCGAAATCACAAATGCTGCCCGATTCTCCAGATGTTTCAGCACTCCGTTGAAACCGTCCGCCCACAACGTGCAATAGGCACATCCGGTCCCCATGTTATGTATCACGAATAGGTACTCGTGCTTGCCAAACAGTTGCGAGAGCCGCACGCTGCCGTCGAGCGTCGCAAACTCGTAGTCTTTCACCCGCTCCGGCTGCACCGATTTCTGCAGTTCGCGCATCCGCTTGCGCAGTTCCGTGATCTCCTGCCGATATTGCGTCAATTTTTCCGCGCTCTCATGGTATTGCATCTCTGTTACCCTCCGTCAGGTTTTCGATTTCCGACCAGCCACTCTTGATCGTTTTGACGACTTGCTCTTCTTCGCGCGCGTCGATCGCTCGCGATCGATTTCGCCCAGCCACACCGCCATAAAGTTGAATTGTTCGCGCCAATACTTGCTATATCGATTGACCCACACCGCCGCCTGGTAAATCGGCCCGGCGTCGAGCCGGCACCGGCTGATCCGCCCCGTCCGCTCCTGCATTACCAGCCCCGCCCGCACCAGCACCTGGATATGCCGCGACACCGCTTGCAGCGATATCCGAAACGGCTTGGCCAGTTCGGAAACCAGCAGGTCTTCGCCATCGAGCCGCCGCAGGATATTTCGCCGTACCGGATCGGCTAGCGCCGAGAACACGCGGTCGAGCGTCGCCGGGTCTTCCTCCCCTGGAATTGCCCCCGGCGCGTCCGCGCCTTCCTCGCCTGAAAAATCCGCTGATCCAACCTCTGTCCGCATAAGAAAGCACTGCTCGCCTGCCGATCAGTTTCGCCTCCGCGCCTGATAATCAACGCATCGATTGAGAATCAACAATATCGTTGATATTTTGTCAAGCCTCGGAAACTCCGAACGTTCTTCTGGAGGCCCATCCGATCCGGGCCGGACGTCCTTGCCGCCAACGACAGCATCGGGCGCGGGTCACTGACACCCGAACCCTCTCTAATGGAGAACTGGAATCCTTAGCGAACTATCTTTTGCTGGAAAGGAAGCAGGTCGCCCGCGTTGAGGCTTTTCCGGGCACGGGCCTTATTTGCGTGGAGCGGACGGGCGCGTTGACCTCATTTTCGAGAGCCCCTGCCAGGAACAACTCATGCCGTGAATTAAGGTCTACGTATGCGCTGAACTTGGGTCCTGCGCGCCCGGCCGCTTGCTGATAGAAAAATTCAGGTCCGTTATTGTCCCCACACCGATTGCGTTAAATTGGCGATCGACTGTCGTTTAAGTCGCCCCGCACCCAACGGCACGGCGCTAAAAGAAAAATCCCCACGAGCTCTTCTTCGTAGTCGATACCTGACAGTTATTGCCCTGCGCATCGCATGTCGCCGGTGCGGCAGCCTGCTCAGTCGTGCTCGACGAAAAACATGCTTGCAGGCCGAACATCGCACAGGCGATCGCCACCAGCATTATCGATTTGATCATAGGCCTTGCTGATTCCCTCTTATCTGATTTTATCGCCGGGATTTCGTCGCTCGCAAACCGTCGCGCACGTTTCATTATTCTCGTCCGCCACC
>Ga0206836_10109_pt1 | contig 21442 bp, 20 predicted proteins | sample Alteio_BWOrgCont_28_FD_152871 | JGI IMG/M metagenome (GOLD analysis project Ga0206836, IMG submission 152871) | Enriched cells from forest soil in Barre Woods Harvard Forest LTER site, Petersham, Massachusetts, United States -... | ecosystem: Environmental > Terrestrial > Soil > Temperate forest >...
GCCGAGACGCCGTGCCTGATTGTGTCGCAGGCCACGACACTGCGGGAAGCGATTTGCCGCACCGACGTATCCTCGCTGGCGAGCGTGCCAGCGCCACCCGCCCCGGCGTTGCTGGTGGTGGGCGAAGTGACGGCGGGAGCAAAATCGGAATCCGCAGGGGCGCTCGCAGCCCGCACGAGCGAAACTCGCCGCCCGTAATCGCCGCGGCGGGTCACAGGGCTTGGGAAAAAGAGAGATTCTTCGTCGCTGCGCTCCTCAGAATGACAACGCGGGGAGGGTGAGCGAGGAAAGCGAAAAGCAGATTCCTCGTCGCCGCAAAAAGCGCGCCCGCTCCTCGGAATGACACGTAGGCTAGGATTCGAGTGACGTTCACGGATTGCAGGAAGCTTGTGCGCGATCTGATCGCGCCTGGCCTCGTCCCGAGATTTTCAGGTTTTTAAGTGTAATCCGCACTCAATCTTGTTGAATCCGGACCAACGACCGGCGCGGGGGTCCTCGCCGGGCTGTACGGGCCGCGTGCAGTACGTGCAGCCGATGCTCGGATAGTTCCGGTCGTGTAAGGGATTGTAGGGGACGTTGTTGGCGCGGATGTACTCCCACACCTGGTCGGCATTCCAATCGGCGATAGGATTGAGTTTCACAAGGCCAAACTTGGCATCCCATTCGAGTTTGCGGGTATGAGCGCGCGTAGGCGCCTGATCGCGGCGCACGCCGGTGACCCAGGCCTTCAGGCCGGACAGCATTTTCTTGAGTGGCTCTACCTTTCGCAATTGGCAGCATTGATCGGGCTGCGAAGCCCATAATGCGTCGCCGTAACGCGCGGCCTGCTGCTCCGGGGTGAACTCGGAATGGGTTCGCTCGATCTGAATTCCATAGCGCTTCTCGACCGTGTCAATCAAGGCGTACGTTTCGGGGAAGAGGAAGTCCGTATCCAAAGTGAAGACGCGGAAGTCCAGGCCGAGCCTGGAGGCCTGGTCAATGAGCACCACGTCCTCCGCGCCAAAGCTCGAGGCTATGGCCAGCGACTTGCCAAATTGCGACAGCCCCCACGTCAAGCTTTCCCGCAGGTCCCAGTCTTCGGTTTGATTTTGTAACTCTAAAACTTGCTGTTCGGTTGATCGCATTCCCTCATGCCACCTCGCGCGCAGGCGCTCGTTCAAACGGCTTGATGCCCATCGGCCGGCAGGAACACAGCCGAAAGCAGCGCCAGGACGGCTTGCACGGCTAGCCCGTCGTCAGGGGGCAAATTGTGCTCCGCGAGATCAAAAGAAAAACGCATGCTTTGTTCGGCGGCAAGCTGCTTCCAGCTCAGTTTGCCGAGTGATTCCTCCGAGTCTCCCGAGAGAATCACAACCAGCCCGAGCGAGTTTGCCAAGCTCAACACAGTCGCCAAACGCTCAGGCGACAACTCGGCAGCGGAGAGATGCAGGACTTCCACGCCTCGTGCAAAGAGCGCGCTCTCCAAAGAGCGCGCGAGGGCGAGACGGTTCCCGGCAAAAATAACAGCGGGGTAGTGTCCGTGGCGGCGGTAGCGATCTTCGATCGTTAGCGGCGCTGTTACGGGCCCGGCCTCGGGGCTCGCGGCCCGGATATCTTGGAAAGAATGCTCAGTTTGCGGCACGAGTTCCCGCTCGATCATGGCGGCGCCGACAGTGGCATTGGAAATCGGATCAATCAGGATGAAGCTTCCGGTCACGCGATTTCTCTTGTAGGGATCGAAGAACAGCGGGCTGGCAGTTTCAAACTCGACCGCGGCGATGTCGTTCATATGCAACTCGGACGCGGGCTCGCGTTCGAGCGTGTTCATATTCACGCGAAAGCGGATTTTTGTGGCCTTGGCGCGCGAGCTGCGGACGTTGTGCTTGATCAAGTAGCTGTGTCCGAGGGCCATGGGCTTGGCGTCCAGCCACACGACCATGGCTTCCAGATGGGAGGAGACGCGCGGAGCGGAGTCTGGAGAGACCAGGATATCCCCGCGACTGAGGTCGATCTCATCTTGGAGCGTAAGGGTGGTGGACATGGGGGCAAAGGCTTCGGGTTTCTCGCCGTCGAAGCCGACAATGCTGCGGACGCGAGTGGTCCGGCGCGACGGCAGCGCAAGGAGCGCATCGCCGGGACGAATTGTTCCGCTAGCCAGTTGGCCCGCGAATCCGCGGAAACTGGCATCCGGCCGCAGCACGAACTGCACCGGAAATCGCACCGGCTCGAGCCGTGTGTGAAGGCGCACCGGCACGCTCTCGAGATGGCGAAGAAGCGGGGGACCCTGGTACCAAGGCATGCGATCACTGAGATTGATGATGTTATCGCCGGCGAGAGCGCTGATCGGAATGCCAACTACCCGCTCGATTCCCAGCTGACGGCTGAGAACAAGGAATTCGTCGTTCAGCCGCGAAAAGACATCTTCGCTATAGCCGACCAAATCCATTTTGTTGATGGCGGCGACGACATTGACGATCCCGAGCAGCGAGGCGATGTAAGCGTGGCGCCGAGTTTGCGCCTGCACTCCACGCACGGCGTCCACCAAAATGATGGCCAAGTCGGCCGTGGAAGCGCCGGTGGCCATGTTACGGGTGTACTGTTCGTGACCGGGCGTATCGGCAATGATGAATTTGCGCGCCGGAGTCTCGAAGTAGCGGTAGGCGACGTCGATGGTGATGCCTTGTTCGCGTTCGGCGCGCAGGCCATCCGTGAGCAGGGCGAAATCGATGGGGCCGCCGGAGCGATTAAAGCGGCTGCCGCGCACAGAGGCCAATTGGTCCTCGTAAATAGCCTTGGAGTCGTGCAGGAGGCGGCCGATGAGGGTGGACTTGCCGTCGTCGACGCTGCCGGCAGTGGTGAAGCGCAGCAGTTCTTTATTCAGCCCGAGGGCCAAGTCGAGGTCGAGGCTATCCTCGACCCCAGAAGCGGCCAGGTCAGAAGTTGCGCTTTGCGTCGCGCCGGGCACTAGAAGTAGCCCTCTCTCTTCTTGAGCTCCATCGATCCCTCTTCGTCGTGATCGATGGCGCGATTCTCGCGCTCCGAGCGGCGGAAGGAAAACATCTCCTCGATGATTTTGGGAAGCGTATCGGCATGGGAGCGGATCGCCCCGGTGCAAGGAACGCACCCGAGGGAGCGCATCCTGACGTGCAAAAGCTGCGACTGCTCGCCCGGCTGGAGTTCCTTGTCGGAATGAATGACCACAATCGACCCACCGCGGATGACCACGCGACGCTCGCGAGCGAAATAGAGCGGCACGATGGGGATATTTTCCTGCTGGATATATAGCCAGACGTCGAGTTCCGTCCAATTCGAAAGGGGAAAGACACGAATCGACTCGCCCTTATTAATGCGCGAGTTGAAGACGTTCCACAACTCGGGGCGTTGGTTCTTGGGATCCCATTGTCCCTGACGGTCCCGGAACGAATAGATTCGCTCCTTGGCCCTGGATTTTTCCTCATCGCGCCGCGCTCCGCCGAAAGCCGCGTCGTAACCACCCTCGGCCAGAGCATCGAGCAGGGATTTTGTCTTTAGTAAACCGCAGCATTTTTGCGTTCCCAACGCGAAGGGATTGGCACCCTGTTCCAGGGCTTCGCGGTTCTGGTGCACGATGAGCTTCGCGCCGATCTCCTTGGTATAGGAATCGCGGAAAGCGATCATTTCGGGGAACTTATAGCTGGTATCAATATGGAGCAAAGGAAAGGGAATGTGGCCTGGATAAAACGCTTTCTGGGCCAGCCGCAACATTACGGAGGAGTCTTTTCCGATGGAGTAGAGCATCACCGGACGCGCGAATTCGGCAGCCGCTTCGCGAAGGATATAGATGCTTTCCGCTTCGAGGCTCTTGAGCTGGCTCAAGCCGCGATTCGCGATTGGCGCAATGGCGTTTTCTACTGTAGTGGACATTCCGGCCTTCTCTTCCCCGGCGCTCGGCTCAGGCGATACGGGCTTACGCTCCTGGCGATAGCCCCAAAATTGACTCTCACGCCGAAAAACACAAAACCCACCTGCCAAGTCGACTCTGGCGGTGGGTTGGTCGGAGCGCTCTATCTTTAGCTATTAGACCATTTCCCTCGCGACGCCAGAGCATCGAGGCGGACAACAAGGACAACACATCGCGTGGCAAGGCAAGGTCTTCATTCCTCTGAAAAGCAAACTTAACTATAGCCTGTTGAGTGGGGCGAAAGCAACTCCAATCAGGGACGACGCCATCCGGGCGGGCAGTTGGAGGACCGTACTGGAACCCGGATTTGTGGTGCGGAAGACAATTTCTCCCGAAAAGTGGATAAGAAAAAAGGGCGCTCAAAGCCGCATGCAGGACCAATCTCCCCGTAACTTATAGGTAAATCGAGTCAAAGGGCAGGAAGGAGGTTGGTTGACCGCTACGGCATGAAAATTGCTCGAAATACAGGGTGAGCTTGAAACGGTGCCAATATCGCTACCATCTAAACACGACGTAGGCAGCAAGTCGTTGTAGGGTCCCTCCGGGAGGGTTCTGTGTCGGCTGAGGCGGGTCAGCAAATTAAGAGGTTCTTCAAGATTCTAGGTGGCTTTACGCTTTTGCTGGTCGGGGTGTTGATGTTGGTTACGCCTGGACCGGGATGGATAGCCATTCTAGGGGGCCTTGCCCTGCTCGCGGCCGAATTTGTGTGGGCGCGCCGCCTGTTGAACCGCCTGAAGTTCGAAGGCGAGCGGTTGAGACAGACTGTAATTCCGTCCTGGAACTCAAAGACCTAGTCGGCAAACTCGAACGCCTGAGCACCTTCTGAGTTCTTGCTCATTTTCCATACAACTGAAGTATGCTCATTTGCGGGAGGCCTCTATGGAAAAATGGAGAGGCAAATGGGCTTTGGTAACCGGCGCGAGCTCGGGTATCGGTTGGGCGCTGGCGGAACAGCTGGCGGCGAAGGGTGCGAACCTAGTTCTGACCGCCAGGCGTGCCGATCGGCTGGCGCGGCTTGCCCAGGAGGTCGCGGCACGCCATCAAGTTCGGGCAGAGTTCTATGAGGCGGATCTAGCGCGGCCTCAAGCTCCGGGCGAAATCTTTCGCTTCATCGAAGAGAAGCGCCTGCCTATCGAGATCCTGATCAATAACGCCGGTTTTGGCGCATACGGCGAATTCCATAAAGTCGAAGCTCAGCCGTTGTTGGATATGGTGCAGGTAAACGTTGCTTCCGTGGTTCATCTGACTCATTTGTTTCTGCCAGCAATGGTGGAGCGGCGCTCGGGGTACGTTTTGATCGTGGCTTCGACGGCAGCCTTCCAGCCGGTCCCCTATATCAGCACTTACGCCGCAACTAAGGGCTTCGACTTGTTGTTTGCCGAAGGGCTATCCGAGGAGGCCCGGAGATACGGTGTTCACGTGTGCGCGCTGTGCCCCGGCTCTACTGTGAGCGAATTCCACGAGGTTGCGCATCAGCCCTTGCATATGGCGGGCCCGCAGGAGCCGAACGAGAAGGTTGCGCGTGTGGGATTACAGGCGCTTGCGGAGGGCAAGCCGCGCGTCATTTCGGGGGCTCGCAACTGGCTGAGCGTGGAGGCCCAGAGGTTCGCTCCTCGGTGGCTGGTGACCCGGGTGGCGGCACGAATGTTTATGCCGCGATAGAGCCGGAACGGCGTTTCGGGGAGCAGGAGAATGAACTTGGCGGAGCTGGAAAAGAAACTACGCAGCGAAGGATTTGGTCATACTTACATCTGGCAGGACCGGCCCGACCAGCACTATCCCGAGCATACGCATCCGGTAGAGACCGCGCATATCATTCTCGAAGGAGAGATGACGCTGACGGTGAACGGCCAGAGCACAACGTATCGCGCGGGAGAGCGATGCGACGTTCCGGCTGGCACGAGACACGCGGCGCGAATGGGACCGGCGGGATGCCGCTACCTTATTGGCGAGAAGTAGCCGAAGCTGCCCGGCGAGCAGTAGCCGAAGTTGGGGCAACGTCGAGGGCGCGGTCGAGCAGCTCCACGACGTGCAGCACCTCCTGTCCCGTATTGTGGATCTCGCTCCCGGCGCGCATTTGCAGAAGGCAGCCCGGATTCGCGGTTACGATGGCTCGCGCTTTGGTTTCCGCGGCACAGCGCATTTTCTCCGCCAGCAACTGCAAGGAAGCTTCGGTTTGCGTGACATTGTAGACCCCCGCTGAGCCGCAGCAATGGTCCGCCCGGAGCATCTCTGTGAGCTCAACTCCAGGAATGGCGCGAATGAGGCGCCGCGGCGCTTCGCGGATTTTTTGGCCGTGCGCGAGATGGCAGGAGTCCTGATAGGTTACGCGCAAGGGCAGCTGGCGCAAAGGCGCGACGAGGCCCAGCTCGTCGAGAAATTCGGTGACGTCGCGCATTTTGCCGCGAAATGCGCGAGCTTTTTGCCAGGCGACATCGTCTTCGGGAAACAGCTGGTCGTATTCTTTTAGCGTTGAGCCGCAGCCGGCCGCGTTGGTGATCACGGCGTCGAAATCGTCGCTCAAGAAAACATCCAGGTTTGCACGCGCCAGACGGCGGGCAACGTTGCGAACGCCGGCGTGCGCGGCGAGGGCTCCACAGCAAAGCTGTCCCTTGGGAACGACAACCTCGCAGCCGTTGGCGGCCAGCACACGGATGGTAGCTTCGTGCAAAGCGGCGAAGCTCACCTGCGAAATACAGCCTGCGAAGAGGGCCACGCGCGCGCGGCGTTGACCTTGGGCGGCAAAAGTCTGGCCGAGACGCGAGAAGAAGAATTCGTTCTCGACGCGCGGCATGAGCTTTTCCCGATCGGCCAAGCCGAGCAGCTGAAGCAGCCCCGATTCGCGTGCCAGAAATTGCAGACCAGAGCGCTGATAAAAGCGCACGAGCCGCGCGGCGGCGGCAATACGCCTAGGAAAAGGAAGCAAGTGGCTGTAAACGAGGCTTCGGGCGATGCGCGAGGAAAGCGGGCGGCGATAATTCTGTTCGATCTGCGCGCGGGCGCCTTCCACAAGCTTTCCGTATTCCACGCCCGAGGGGCAGGCGCTCTCGCAAGCGCGGCAATCCAGACAACGATCGATATGCTGGACAAAAAAGTCGCCGAGCGGCAGCCGGCCCTCATCGACGAGAATCATTTGACGGATGCGGCCACGCGGGGAATCGGCCTCCTGACCCCAAAGACGATAGGTGGGGCATTCGTTAAGGCATAAGCCGCAGTGAACGCAATGCAGGTAATCCACGTCTCGCGGGCGATCCGGGCCGCGGAAACCGCCAGATTGCGGCATTCGGGGAGGCGTTTCCGGCCGCGTTTCCGGCGGCGCCATCAAATGCCTCCTCGGAAGCGGCCGGGCGAGAGAATCGCGCGCGGGTCGAAAACGCGCTTGAGGCGCTGCGCGATATCGTTCTCGGCGCCGGGAGGCGGCCAGACGCCGAGCGCGGTTTTCACATCGAGGGGGCAACGCTCAATCGTAGGCAGCGCGCCCTGGCTGATAAAAAGATCGACCATGGAACGCGAGCAGTTTATCAGCGGGGAGCGGGTGTTTGCTTCCAACGGAGGTTCCACCGGGGATTGCTTCGGGGATAGAAGCGCAACGTAAACGACGCCAAGAGCGCGAATGAGGATGGCACAGGTAAGGCCATGATCATCAGCCAGGCTGCGGATTCCTTCCAATAGGCTGGGCATCGCCGAGGGCAAGATTGGGACGCGAAAAATCACGGCGGTTCGATTCGCGGCAAGCGCGATTGACGGAAATTCAGAGAGGCAAGCGAATAGCAGTTCCCGCTGGGATTCTTCGAGCGAAACAAATCCGCCGGCACGGGCTTCCCGATAGATCGATGCGAGATCGCGCTCGTGGCGCGCGAGCACGGATTCGTGGCCAGCCGCCTCGATAGCGACGAGCCAGGAGCCACTCGGCAGGAAATCCACGCCGCGCGCTTGGAAAAGGGCAGCCGTTCCGGGATCGAGAACCTCCAGCACCTTTGGATCTAGCGGAGACTTTACAAGCGAGCGGCAGAACTCAAAGGCGCGGGAAGGAGCGTCGAAAGCGATGACGAACATCTGCCTGCGCGGGGGAAGAGGGAAGGTGCGAAAGTTCAGGCGCGTGATGATCCCCAGTGTTCCCAGCGAACCCACGAAAAGCTTGTGCAGGTCATAGCCGGTGACGTTCTTCACGACGCGTCCGCCACTTTTAGAAACGAGGCCTTCGCCGGTGACAAACTCGACCCCCAGCAAGAAATCGCGAGTGGCGCCATAACCATAGCGGAGTGGGCTATCCATTCCCGCGGCGACCATTCCGCCCAGAGTAGCTCGATCGCCAAATCGCGGCGCGATGGGCAAGAATTGACCTTTTTGCCGGAGTTCGCGATCGAGATCGGCGCAGGTGACCCCCGGCTCGATGCCGAGAGTCAGATCGCGCGGCTCGTACGCCAGGATTTTATTCATTCGCGAAAGATCGAGGGCAAGATCGTAATGGCGCGGCGGCATGCCGATCCCTAAATGGGTCCTGCCACCCGTAGGGATCACCGCAAGCCGCTCAGCGGACGCGAAACGAAGAATTTCCGCGATCTCACTGGCGGAATTGGGCTGCAGAATCGCGGAAGGGCCGCGGCCATCGACTTCGCAGGCAGCGAGCGAAGTTGCGTCTGCGATCAAGCGGGCGGGACCGACAAGGTCGGGGAGACGCGAGCTGAGCGAGGCCGCAAGCCGGCTCATGCTTCGCCGCTGGCAGAGATCGGAAACGGTTGCAGTCGGGTCTCCCCGCAACCTTTGCCGAGGGGCAAGACTTTACCGGGATTGAGCATATCCGCGGGATTGAAGACGGCGCGGACCTTGCGCATCAAGTCCAAATCCGAATCGCTGAACATCAGCGGCATGAGCTCGTTTTTCTCCATGCCCACGCCGTGCTCTCCCGTGAGCGTGCCGCCCATCTCCACGCAAAGGCGCATGATCTCAGAGCCGGCGGCCCGGGCGCGCCGAAACTGATCGGCATCGCGATGATCGAAAAGGATCAGCGGGTGGAGATTTCCATCTCCCGCGTGAAAAATATTTCCGATGACCAGGCCGAAGCGCTTGGAGATCTCCTCGATCCGCAGCAGCGTGGGCGTGAGTTTGGTACGCGGGATCACGCCATCCAGCACATAGTAGGATGGCGATACGCGGCCGATGGCGCCGAAGGCCTCCTTGCGGCCCTTCCAGAGCAGAGCGCGTTCACGAGCGTCGCGCGCCCGGCGGACCTCGCGCGCGTTGTGCCGGAGGCAAACGTCGCCGATTTCGGCGGCTTGCGCTTCGGCAGCTTCCCGCAAGCCTTCCACCTCCATCAATAACACCGCAGCGCTATCCACGGGAAAGCCGGCGTGAACGTAAGCCTCGACGGCCCGAAGCGTCCAGCCGTCGAGCATTTCGCAGGCGGCGGGAGTGATTCCACGAGATGTGATCTCCACGACGCTGTCAGTGGCTTCTTCGAGGGTGTCGAATATGGCCAGCAATGTGCGCACGTCTTCGGACAGCCGCAGAAGTTTTACCGTGATCTCGGTGACCAGCGCGAAAGTTCCTTCGGAACCAACCACAAGGCCGGTGAGATCGTAACCAGGAGTTTCCATCGCTCGTCCGCCGACGCGCACAACTTTGGCGTCAGGCAGGACCAACTCGAGACCGGTGACGTGGTTCGAGGTTACGCCATAGGCAAGCGTATGCGGGCCGCCGGAGTTTTCCGCGACGTTGCCGCCAATGGTGCAGGATTTCTGGCTCGAGGGATCGGGAGCGAAGTACAAGCCGTACTTTTCGACCGCGCGCGAGAGGTCGAGATTCACAACACCAGGTTCGACGACGGCCCGCCGATTTTCCGGATCGATTTCCGTAATGTGGTTCATGCGCGAGAAAGAAACGACAATGCCACCTCGTCGCGCCAAAGCGCCGCCAGAGAGTCCGGTACCCGCGCCGCGCCCGACTATGGGAAGACTGTGGCGGTTGGCCAGTGTCACAATACTGACGACATCTTCCTTGCGGGCCGGGAAAACGATGGCGTCGGGATGCGACTCTTCGATGGAGCCGTCATATTCATAGAGAAGCAAATCCTCAGAGTTGGACAACACTCCCGAGGCGCCGAGGAGGGTTTCCAGTTCGCGGATGATGGATCGATGCATCGCTCCAAATCAACCTGCTGCCACTATGGGTGGCCGGCACTTACACGAGCGGCACTCCAGCGAAAGCGCGTCTAGACTTCGTAATCCTGCCTTCCAGCCATTCGACAGGCGATTCGACGGGCCATTCGACGGCCCCCCACGCCCTGCGCTCACGCAGCCTAGGGAATGCCATACGTTTTTGAGGCTCCCGAGTATGCGAACATTCTAGCGCGAACGACGGAGCCGATGTCATTAAGCCGTCGCGCGAATGCGCGTAAGACTGCCCCTTGTTCGACATTTCTGCATCAATAGATCAGTTCAGGGGAAGGTAGTTGGCGAACCAGCCCCGCCGGTACCCTGAGCCGGCGGGGCCTGTTCCGCATGTGGAGAACATCAGCGTACAAAGAACGCTAGAAAACTCTTCTAACCTGCATTCGAGACCCGCTCCGAACGCCATTTTCGCAGATAACGAGCTTAAGTCCTGCACGATCATACATTTTGGGGAACGGCTTCTCGGAAACGGATCGGCCTCTAAGGTAAATCAATAAAAAGAGACTGGCGACCTAGGGTTTTGCCGGATTGTCGACTCAGGTTTCTCCGATGCACCCTAACAGCATACGCTGGCGTCGAATCCATTGTTACCCCAGTACGTACGGGAAAGCACGCCGATGCCAGGCATGGGCCGAGAAAGAAGGGGGCAGGAGATGGAACGGAAGAACGAGAGCGAATGGTTTTGCGCGAATTGCCTTCAAATGATCGAAGTGTTGAGCAGGCACGGGCGGTGCCCACACTGCGACAGCAACGCGGTGGACGTGGCCTACAGGTGGAGACGCTCGGAAGCGGAAGTGAGGCCGGAGGTCGTGCTATCCATCAACGCTTGACTTCTGCTATCTGGCAGTAGTGACTCGACTTATGCAACCTGCCGGAAAACCTCAAGGTTCGCGGCTTCCCGGGAGAAGGCCGTAAGGCATCCTTTCGCCTTGGCCTGCCAAGACCACTCATCTGCAATTCCTTGCTTGCTTTTTTGGTCTAACGGACGTGAAAGCTATTGGCCTTATCGGCCTCTATTGGCCTTTATCCTGGGCGGGGGGATGGGCTCCCCGAACCAAATCGGCTGGCGCGGTATAAATCTTTTTCAGGGTGGAGTATTGGGTGGCAGCGCCGCGGAACGCACGTTCACTGGCTTGGACCTTGGATCGTACAAGGTCCAGCATAGCGATGGCGAAAATCACCATGGTGGCCATAAGGATTGCTACTCGCGCCTGTTTCGGCATAAATGTGGCCTCGGGATCGAATGATTCGGTATTTAGAGTACCGTCAGTGGAAGCTACCGCGTGTCAGGCCCAGTCGAAATACGTGCAGCAATGGATTCAGACGGTGAATTCACCTTACATGGGGAAAGGATTGCCTGTGCGGACTTTGAACCCCTAATGCAGCGCGGCGTCCCTGAAGACTAGTGAGCGTACATGCCCGAATCGAAGAAGGTACCGCCCCTCAAAAGCCGCTCGAGAGCCTGAACTAAGTCTTGCGCGGCGCGAGACTTGACAACGTAGCCCTGAGCTCCCGATTTGCGCACGGAGCCAGCCATACTACCGGAATCGTGCATGGTAAAGAACAATACTCGAGAGCCGAGCGGAAGCCGCGAAATCTCGTCGGCAGCCTCGAAGCCGCTCATCACCGGCATGGTGACGTCCATAATGATAATGTCGGGAGAAAGCTCCTGCGCCATGCGGACGGCCTCCTGCCCATTGGAGGCTTCACCGCAAATTTCCCATTCGGGCTTCACCTCGAGCACCCTGCGGATGCCCTGGCGGACGATTTCGTGATCATCAGCGATTAAGATTTTGACGGCCACTTATATCCTCGTCACAAAAAAATGCACGGACTAAACCGTCCGTGCACGCAAGACCCTGAAAGCATCGCGCCGGGCGTGGCCCGAGTCAATCATGCTGCTGAACGTGAAGTTCGCACCTCGCCGGGGCAAATGAGGGTCACTACGCTTCCGCAATCAAGTTGCGCACCGCGTATCTAACAACCTCGGCCACGGAATGGCAATCCAGTTTTCGCATCAAGTTGATGCGGTGGGTCTCCGCTGTCTTCACGCTGATGCCCAGCACCGCAGCGACTTCCTTACTGCTCTTCCCCTCCGCGAGGAGCTGAACGACTTCACGCTCGCGAGGAGTGAGAGGCGAATCCGGATCGGCGACATTCTCCGGGGCATCGGCCTTGCCCACGTAGCGATCGAGAATAATCTGGGAAACCTTCGAGGTAAAGAAGGTCTGATCATGGGTGAGCGCTTCGACCGCCGAGACCAAGTCACTGGCCACATCCGACTTAAGCACGTAGCCGCGAGCTCCGGCCTTGACCACCTGCTGGATGAGCGGATTGGTATCGTGCATGGTCAAGACGAGAACGCGCGTGCGCGGCGCTTTCTTGACGATCTGGCGCGTGGCTTCCAGGCCGTTAAGAGAAGGCATCCCGATATCCACAATCGCTACATCGGGGTGCATACTCTGAGCTTTGTCAACCGCTTCGCGGCCGTCGGTAGCTTCGGCGATTACTTTCCACCCAGGCTGGGTCTCCAGTAAAGCGCGAAGGCCCTTGCGCACAACTTCGTGATCATCGGCTAAAAGGATGTGTACGGGTCGCATAGATCCCCCATAAAAACGGAGGTAGTGTAGGGTCTTTGGACTATGGTTGGCTATCGGGGAATAACCTTACCCAGCTTTTTCGCATAAAGTGCGAATTTTCCCGCGGTTGAGAGGGATCACTAGCGTTGGGAGAGCGTGAACCGAAGTATATTGCGCATCGCTCCATCCATTCTCGTAGGCCGCGAGTATCTCCACGCTTGTGTGCCTCTCCGAGCCGTCCGCTAATCGAATCGGATAGTTAGTTGCGCCGAGGTGTAACGCATGCCGCTCGAGGTCCAAGTCGGCCCGCCAACTCTTACGATCAACCGTGGGAAGACCTTTCTCGTGACGGAACTCGACGGTTCGGTCAGCAACGCCACCGAGCAAGGTTTGTTCTCGAACGATACGCGGTACATCAGTCGCTATCAGCTGTACCTCGACGGCTATCGTTGGATATTGCTGAATTCGGGCGCCATCGCCTACTACGCGGAGCGCGTCTACATGACCAATCGCGCACTAGCGACGGAGCACGGAGCCATCAGGGAAGGAGTATTGGGGCTCACGCTGGAGAGAATAGCCCGGGAAGGAATTCACGAAGATATAGACATTCACAACTACGGGGCGACACGCGCGTGCTTTAACCTGGAACTCCTGCTGCGCAGTGATTTCGCGGATATTTTCGAGGTCAAAGCGAAACGGTTCCTGCGCAGGGGAAGCATCGACACGCAATGGAGTTATGAGCGACAGGAGTTGGTGAATTGCTACGTTCACGAAGATTTTCAGAGGTCGGTGGTTCTAAGGATCGAAGGCGGTGAGGTGAAAGCTCGCTACGCAAACGGGCGGATTACTTTCCCGATCGACCTGGAGCCCGGAGGCTCCTGGCACACGTGTTGTCTTTTTCAGCTGAACAAGGGGGAGCGCGGGGGGAAGCACGCAGGGGCCGTTCCGCAGATGTGCACAAGGGACCTGGATAAATCCAAGAGCGCGGAACATCTGGCTCGCTGGAAAGAAGTGACCACTTCGATCACGACGTCCAATGAAGATTTCTACCGGCTCTATCACCAGTCCGTGGAGGACATGGCGGCGCTGCGGCTGAAGTGTGGGGAAGAAAACAAGCAGGAGCTGCTTATCGCCGCTGGAGTTCCCTGGTTTGTGACCATTTTTGGACGGGACAGCCTGATTGTCAGCCTACAGAACATGATCGTTCACCCGGAGTTTGCGCGCGGAACGCTGGAGAGATTGGCGGAATTGCAAGCGACGGAGATCGACGATTACCGCGACGCCGAGCCGGGGAAGATTCTGCACGAATACCGGTCGGGCGAGTTGGCGCACTTCCACCTGATTCCCCATACGCCTTATTACGGTACCGCGGATGCGACGATCCTTTACGTCGTCACTCTGCACGAGGCCTGGAAATGGCTGGGTGACGATCTGCTGACTCAGGAGTTATGGGACGCGGCGCGGAGGTGCCTGGAGTGGGTGGATCGTTACGGCGATCGGGACGGCGACGGCTTTCAGGAATATCAGACGCGGTCGAAGGACGGATACGAAAACATGGGCTGGAAAGATGCGCCGGACTCCGTCATGTATCCGGATGGGTCGCTCGTGAAAGGCCCCAAGGCTTTGTGCGAGCTTCAAGGGTATGCGTACGACGCAAAACTGCGGGCGGCGGAGATGGCGGGACGGCTGGGAGAGAGCGATCTCGCGGAGAGGCTCCGGCAGCAAGCCGCGGAGTTGCAACGGAAATTCGAGGAGCAGTTCTGGTGCGAAGATATCGGAACTTACGCATACGCCCTGGATGGCGATAAGAAACCAGTAAAGACGATCGTTTCCAACGCCGGACACCTGCTTTGGAGTGGAATCGCGCGTCCCGAACGAGCCCGCCGAGTTATGCAGCGTCTGCTCGAACCGGATCTGTGGAGCGGCTGGGGAATTCGGACGCTCTCAGCGCAGAATCCGTCGTTCAATCCGTTCTCCTACCAGAACGGATCCGTCTGGCCGCACGACAACGGAATTATTGCATTGGGCTTCAAGCGATATGGGTTCGCGGACGAGGCAGCTCGGATCGCGCGGGACATCAGCGAGGCGGCCAGCTACTTTATGTATTACCGCCTTCCCGAACTCTACGCCGGCATACGCCGCGAGCCGGGTTCTTTTCCTGTCCAGTATCTCGGAGCGAATGTGCCGCAAGCCTGGGCTGCGGGCAGCGTGTTTCATCTGATCCGGGCAATTCTCGGACTCGAGGCCGATGCGGGGGAGAAAAAGCTGGCGATCGACCCGATCCTGCCACATTGGCTTCAAGAGATTACTGTGAGCAAGCTGCACGTGGGCAAGGCTTCGGCGGACATTCGCTTTTGGCGGGAGGGTGATGGGACACGGCACGAGGTGCTAAACGTCGAAGGAGAGCTGAAAATCGAACGACGCGAGCATTAGCTGAACGTTCTTTCATTGCTCAGGGCTTTCCATTGCTACAAGGCTTACCATTGCTGCAGGACACGAAGAGCAAATAACAAATGTCCGGGCTCGGCTGTTAACTCACAAGTGACGCTGGTCGTGCGCGCAGTCGGTGTTGACTGGCCGTGCGTACCATTGACCCGATCGGGAATCGATTCGTAGAATCGCGTGTTTCTTCAGGGCGAGACCAGGTCTTCGGGGAGCGAAAAACGACGTGTATTCGCATGTGAAGCCGGAAGCAGAGCCGAAGATAACGGAAAGGCGCCGAGGCAAGCGCCTGAATTCGCGCGTTCCGGTGGCCATCGAGTGGGAAGGCGGGGAGGCGAAGAAATCTTCGCGCGAAGAGACGTTCACTCGCGTTGTGGGGCCATGTGGGTGCCTGGTGCTCCTAGATCAAGAACTAAACGTGGACCAGGAAGTGCGCGTTTTTAATCTGGCGACGAGCGAGTCAAGTTCCGCCGTGATCGTCTGGAAGGGAGACCATCGGACAGACGGGTGGGAATTGGGCATCGAATTAATCCGGCCGGCAACGGATTTTTGGGGGCTGGAATTGTGAACAAACAAGCTCCGCAGCTGGATACTGGGCCACAGCTTCAGCCAGGCGAAGAACGACGCCGCAGCCAGCGGGTCATCATTCGTATTCCGGTGACGTTGGAGATGATGGTGTCGGGCAAAAAAGTGACGATGCGCGCCACAACGGCGTCGGTGAACGATCATGGCGCGATGCTGGTCTGCACGAAGAATTTGCCCGTGGATGCGCTATTCGACTTGATCAACGATCGCACCGAGCAAAGGCAGGTCTGCCGCGTGATGCGCGCTCCCGTGGACAACCAAGGGGGGTATCTCCTGCCGGTAGAATTCGCGGAACCCGCTCCGGGTTTCTGGCACATCTCCTTCCCACCACCCGGATGGAAGGGCGTAGACAACTAGTCGAGCGTCCTGCTGCCCGCCGGGTCTTCCCACTCAAACATCCTGTTCGCAATGCGGCGCGCGGACGGCATATACCTTATCGTTACCGATCGAGAGCTTGGTGAGAACCGCCGGTGCGGTTCAGAACACACTATCGTTTTCGGAACAGCCTAGAGGAGACGTCCTGCATCCAACCGATGGCCCGACAACCCTGGCGAAAGGCGGAAATAGCCACAAAGCATCCATGCAGACCAAAGCGACTTCACTCATGACGTACTTCAGTGCGCTGCTGATTTTGCTCTTTATGTCGGAGTCGCTGTCAGGTCAAGCGCTTAAGGACCGCATTATGCAGGCGGTCGATACATCACAAGCGACGGCATTGAATGGGAACGTGCATCCATTGGCGCGCGCGCAATACGATCAGGGCAGAGTCGAGTCTTCCATGCCAATGCGGGTGACCTTGGTATTCAAAATGTCCGCGGCACAGCAAGCGGACCTGGATGCGCTGCTCGCCAGCCAACAGGATCGCGGATCGCCCGATTATCAGCGCTGGCTCACGCCCGAGCAATACGGCAGCCGATTTGGGCTGAGTCAAGGCGACATCAACAAAGTGACAGGATGGCTGGAGAGCGAAGGACTTCAGGTCGATAGCATTCCGGCCAGCCAAAACGCGATCGTCGCACGGGGATCGGCGCAGCAAGTAGCGGCGGCTCTACATACCGAGATACATCAGTATCTAGTTAACGGGAAGGCGCAATTCGCCAATTCCAGCAGTCCGTCGGTTCCCACATCGCTTGCGGAGGTGATAGCAGGGATTCGGGGACTGCATAATTTCGCGCTGAAGCCGCGGCTGGTGCGAAAAATAAGCCCGAAGTTTACTTCTGGGCAAACGGGAAATCACTTCATCACGCCCCCGGATTTCGCCACGATCTATAGCGTGAGCGTACTGTATAGCCAGGGCATCACTGGAATGGGACAGAAGATTGCGGTGGTGGGGCAAAGTGACATCGTGCTGAGCGATGTACAGGCATTTCGCAGCAACTCTGGATTACCAAATCCTTCAAACCTTCCGACCGTCGTGCATGCCTTCGGCGAAGATCCGGGAATGCTCGAGAGCGACATCGATGAAGCGAATCTGGACGTGGATTGGGCTGGAGCGATCGCGTATAACGCGACGGTCATTTTCATTGTCGGTGATCCGGTGCATGACAACGGAGTTATCGATGCGCTTGATTATGCGATTACGACGAGCCCGATTCCCGCACCGGTGATCAGCACAAGCTTTGGCGAATGCGAGGCGTTTGCCATTCAGGATGGCAGCTTCAGCTTTGTGGAGTCGCTCGCGCAACAGGCAAACGCCGAGGGGATAACGATACTCGGGCCGGGCGGGGATGACGGCGCCGCGGATTGCGATACGGGTGATGTGTCCGTTAACGGGCTCGCAGTTGATGTGCCGGCAAGCCTCCCGACAGTCACTGCAGTCGGCGGAACGGAATTCCAGGAAGGGGCGGATGCCACCGGCCAATTTTGGATTAGGCCGTCTTGTATCGGTCCAGCATGCGCCGACGTAGTGAGTTCGGCGAGGTCGTACATTCCCGAGGGCGCCTGGAACGACACGAATGCGCAATTCGGGCTTACCGCGGGCGGAGGAGGCGCTAGCAGCGTCATCGCCAAACCGGCGTGGCAGACGGGCGCGGGCGTGCCGAACGATGCCGCGCGCGACGTCCCAGATGTTTCATTTAGCGCTTCGCCGGTCCAAGATCCCTATTTGATCTGCTCGGAGAACTTCAATTCGACCACGAGCACGTTTTCAACTACCTGTCCGACCAGTGGTTCGTTTCGTAATACTGACGGTACGCTGGACGCGGTGGGCGGGACGTCAGTAGGGCCGCCGGCCATGGCGGGAATTGTGGCGCTGATCAGCCAGGCGACGGGTCACACGCCAACGAACGGTTTGGGCAACATCAATCCGATCCTTTATCCGCTCGCGGCGCATGCACCCACGGCATTCAACGATGTCGCTATCGGGAATAATCAGGTTCCGTTCAGCAGCGCATGCGGCACGATGAGCAACATCGGATTCAACGCCGGCGCGGGTTACGATTTGGCGACCGGCTTAGGCTCGATCAATGCGTCCACCTTGGTTTCACAGTGGACCTTGGTCTCACCGGGAAGCACAGGCCTGGCTTCCACAAACGCAAATTTCTCTCTAGCCTTCTCGCCAACCTCGCTGACCGTGAAGAGAGGCTCCTGCCTTACCGGGTCGGTCCAGGTCACGCGCTTGAATGGGTTCGTGGGTACCCCCACTTTCACTTGCACGGCGTCAGCCAATATCGGTGGCGCCCTGGCGGTACCGACGGCATGCACGGTTGCACAAGGCATCGGGGTAAGTTTGAACCCGCCGCGGGATTATCGCGTCATCGGTTGGTGGGGAACCGCGGGTGTGCTTTTAGCCGCGATTGCATTCATCCTGGCTACTTCCAAGCGGCGCGAGACCGGGCCCGCAGGACCGCACGCCTGGCCGAGGCTCGTACCCGGCTTCGCCGTGGTCACATTGCTGGCGATGGCCATCGGCTGCGGAGGCAATTCCGGCAACAACCCGAGTCCCACGAACCCGGTTGTGAGTTATACGCTGTCAGTCAACGTGCCGTCGAATGCGCCCGCGGGAACAGGATCGATCACCGTGGTTGGGGCAATCGGCACGCTCAAACAAAGTGCCGGGATGACGATAACCACACAATAGCGGCGAAACTATTTAGCGCGAGCGGGTTATATAAGGAGGACCGGTGTCGCTATACGAAAGCGATATCCGGGAAGGGCAGAAGACCGGATCAGCGGGCTAAATGGAGGGGGACCTGAGCGGCGTCCAGGCATTTCGCAGCGACGCAGGATCATCTGCGAAGAACCTTCAGCCTCCCGACCCCCAATCACCCTGCATTTGTGGAAAGGGGCAAGGAATGTCATACACGTACCGGAGAGGACAATCGCTCAGGAAAACCACCTTGAGCGTCCTACTCATTCTAATTCTGGCACACATACCAGCATGGGCAGTGCTGGGTCAGAATGAAGCGACCGTAACCACTGACCAGCAGCAGATGAAGAGTGAGGATCACGTCCAGGACCTCCAAGCTTACAAGGTCCACGAGCTCACCACCGCAAATGGCCCGACAGTTCGAGAGTATGTATCGCCGCAAGGTGTGGTTTTTGGGATTGCTTGGCAGGGCCGCTCCATGCTCAACGTGACTGGGTTCTTGGGCACGTACGTTGAGAACCTTCAAACAGCCACGCCAAGTCAGACCCAAATCCGTCATCTCCGGGGCGTGACCGTGAAAACGAGCGATTTCGTTTTCACCAATTTCTGCCGCATGCGGATTTGCACGGGAAAGGCCTACGTCCCCAGCCTTGTTCCGAATAATATTTCGGCGGAGGTGGTGCGTTGAATTCCAGATTTCGATCGAAGGCAACGTCCGCGCCTTTTGTATTCGCGGTGATGTGTGTTCTTGTATTGTCCAGTTGCGGGAACAGCTCGAACTCCAGCACCACGACAGCTCCAACGCCAGCAGCCAACAACTCGGTAATTGTGAAGGCGGGCTTTGGGCCCCTGGGGTCGACGGGCGGTTTCTTCAACGGGCTCTTCACTACCATTACCGTCTGCCAGCATGGCACGCAAACTTGCGTCCCGATTACTAACGTGCTGGTTGATACAGGCTCCATTGGCCTGCGCATCCTCGGTTCGGCTATGGGCTCGGTAGCGCTCAGTGCGATAGCGGTGAATGGCAGCCCCCTCCAGGAGTGCGTGCAATTTGGAGATACATCCTACGCGTGGGGGCCGATGGCAGTGGCGGATGTGGATATCGGTGGCGAAACGGCCCCAGACATTCCTGTTCAGCTTCTCCAAAATAATGGTTTTACCGTGCCTTCGAGCTGCTTTTTCACCTCGCCCCTTCCCGGGGAGGGTAATGACGACACGCTCCAGAGCCTTGGCGCAAACGGAATCCTGGGCGTTGGCAATGGCGCTGTCGATGGCCCCTGGGATTTTGGCAGCTACTACACCTGCCCCGGAGGCGCTTGCAGCGGGCCACTGGAGGTAAGTACGAGTGTTCAGGACGTAAACCCCGTCGCGATGTTTACGTCTACGGACAGGAATGGCGTCATGATAATGCTGCCGACGGTTGGCGCGACGGGTGCGGCGGACGCGACCGTCTCGGGCACAATGACTTTCGGAATCGCCACCCAAGCTGACAATGCTCTTAACAGCGCGACAGTTTACGCCATGGATGCATGCGATGACTTCCCCCAAGTTAACTTTGGGGGGCTCGCGTATCAGGATACGCTCTGCGCTAGTACCGGGAGTGGCATGGGCGGCTTTATGGACACGGGCTCGAATGCCCTTTTTGTTTCCGATGCCGCCACGCTCGGCCCCCCCATCTCCGATTGTGCTATGGGTACTAACGGTGACGGTTTTTACTGTGTAACCGGAGGGGGAACGGACACCCTCTCGAGCATCCAACTGATCACGAATAGCGGCGCCTCCACGCTGCTCTCGCTGAACATCGCAGATGGCACCACCTTGATCAACACCAACAATGCAGTATTTAACGATCTCGGCGGAGATAGCGGCACTGGCCCCTCAACGGATTTCTTTGACTTCGGGCTACCTTTCTTCCTTCGGGGGACTCCTGTTTTTATTGGGATCACCGCACCTTGTATAAATCCCGGGCAGTGTACGACCACTGGGAGCTTCGCGACCGCCGCTCCTTTCGGATTCGTGGCGTTCTAGCTAAACTGCGAAGGTTAAAGTCCAGCTTGGCCGTGTTCGGGTCGGTTACTAATTAGAGCTTCTCTAAAATTGGACGCGGGCGCGATTTCATCACCTTCGTTTTATAGGCCGGGGGCCGTAATGCTGACCGATTCCGCACGCCTGTGGGAAAGGGCATTGCAACCTCCGCGGCGCGCGGTAGAATTTTCCTACCCCTTCTAATCCTACAATCGCGCGAACTCCTTCCCCGCGCCGGAGAAACGATGAGTACCTTGACCGACCGCCGCAACGACACCCGTGTAAACGTCCGTCTACCCTTGAAATTCAAAGTAATCGGGAATGATAACGCCGGAGAGCAAATCGCCGAATCCGAGAACCTATCCCAGCGCGGGGTTTTGATGTGGACCGCGTACCCCTTGAAAATCGGCTCGCAATTGGAACTAAGGCTGACCTTGCCGCGCGAAATCTCAGGAGGGTTCGCTTCGCAAGTTCATTGCACCGCGCGCGTGGTGCGAATTCACGAGGGCGATTTGGGCGGGTTGATGGGCGTCGGAGTGCGGATCGAACGCTACCACGGGACAGCCGAACGGGAGCGTTGGGCGAGCTGAGGCCGCCAGAAGGCCTGGCGGCCCGTAAACTCGAAGAACGAACG